>Ga0210401_10000042_pt1 | contig 150296 bp, 135 predicted proteins | sample IncBWH32MmetaG_FD_150866 | JGI IMG/M metagenome (GOLD analysis project Ga0210401, IMG submission 150866) | Forest soil microbial communities from Barre Woods Harvard Forest LTER site, Petersham, Massachusetts, United States - Inc-BW-H-32-M | ecosystem: Environmental > Terrestrial > Soil >...
GGATACCCGCGTCGCGAATCTTTTGTTTGGCGCGCACCAGTCGCTGGGCCATGGTGGTCGAAGAAACTAGAAAGGCACGCGCGATCTCGTCTGTCTGGAGGCCGCAAAGGGTTCGGAGTGTTAGTGAGACCCGCGCTTCGGGCGCCAGCGCGGGGTGGCAACAGGTAAAAATGAGCCGAAGCCGCTCATCCTGAATCTCGCTGGCATCATACTCTTTCGCTGGAGTCCACCCGGTGTAGTCACGGGCGAGCTGAGGCTGGATCTTTTCGTTGAAGAGGGTTCGCCGCCGGAGCCGGTCAATGGCCTTGTGGCGCGCGGTTTGGATAATCCAGGCACGCGGGAGAGCCGGGACGCCGGATGCCGGCCACTGCTCCAGAGCAGCCGCAAATGCCTCTTGCGCATACTCTTCGGCCAGATCGAAATCGCCTAACAACCCGATCAACGTGGCCACAATCCGGCCCCAATCGGAGCGATAGACCTCTTCCACAGCCGCGGTGGCGTCTACCTGGGAAGCCATATCCGATTGTATGAATTTTTTGGTATAGATGTCGATCTGGAGTAGCGCCATTCGATCTATACATAGGGAGGCGGAGATGAAATACATGCTGCTGATTTACCTGGATGAGAACGGGCTGAACGAAGCGGAGCGGGCGCAATGCTACCAGGAGTCGGCCCAGTTCGCGGTGCAGCTCAGCAAGAGCGGGCAGTATCTGGGCGCGGGGCCGCTCCATCCGACCTCTACTGCGACCAGCGTCCGGGTTCGGGACAACAAGCGGCAGGTGACAGACGGGCCGTTTGCGGAGACTCGTGAGCAGCTCGGCGGATATTTTCTTATCAATGCCAAGGATCTCGACGAAGCAATCGGGATCGCCGGGCGGATCCCTGCGGGACGCTGGGGGACGGTGGAAATACGGCCGGTGATGGAAATTGCGGGTTTGCCCACGACATAGCTGGGCGATGCTTGAAACGGATTGGAACACCGGGACTTAAACAAACTACGGAGGAAAGGCGGCTGAACATGCAATTCATGATCATCGTTAAATCCGGCAGGGATTGTGAAGCGGGCAGGAAGCCCAGCGACGAGGTTATTAACGCGGTCGGGAACTATACGCAGGAATTGAGGAAGGCCGGCGTACTGGTCGAGCTCTCCAGACTGGAGACCAGCTCGAAAGGCGCGCGTATTAAGTTTTCTGGAGGAAAACCTTTGGTGGTCGACGGGCCTTTTGCCGAAACCAAAGAGCTGATCGGAGGGTACTGGATCATCCAGGTAAAATCGAAGGAAGAAGCGATCCAGTGGGCCAAGCGCGTCCCTGCCGCCATCGGCCCAGGAGAAGAAAGCGAAATCGAGATTCGGCAGTTTCTTGAGGTGGAGTACTACGTTCCCAGCGTGCCATTTCGTGGCGCGGCGGAGCGGGCGAGCGAATTCGGAAAATTCAAGACGCAGATGCCATGAGGCTGTCGATTTCGGGGATTCCTGTTCGATTGACTGGTGAAGGGCAATTGAGACGCAAGGCAGGGGGCGAAGAACATGTCACCACAATCCAAAAATGATCCGAACCGGGAATGCGATCAAAATTCTCCCTGGAGAAGGCGCGCATACTGCGACGAGGGAACTGAGGTCGATCTTCGTTGGGGGTTTAGGTCAGCGAATTTCGGCGTAGCGGCCACCCTGGAGATCACGGAGCCGGAGGAGCGCCTGCTTGCGCAGGTCTCCGGAAAGAATTAGCGCATGCAGGGCGCGGAACGTGTCGAATCCGCGGCAGTTCATTCGACAAACAGAAGAGCGGCGATCGACGCCCGCTCCTGATTTTTGGCAAGCAAACTCAAAGGAAGACATAGGAGACTCCGACATGAAATTCCTTAGCGTTTACAAGACCGTGGAAAGAAACGCTCCCCCTACCCAGGAAGAAATGGACAAGATGGGCAAGTTGATCGAGGAAGGAATGAAGGCCGGCTGGCTTCTGGTGGTGGAGGGCTGCATGCCCAGCGCCACGGGAGCGCGGGTTCGGAAGTCCAGCGGCAAGACGATCGTTACGGACGGGCCATTTGTAGAGACCAAGGAATTGATTGGCGGCCTGGCCATCCTTCAAGCGAACTCCAAGGAGCACGCCATCGAACTGACGAAATACTTCCTCGGCCATGCCGAAGACGGAGAATGCGAACTCCGCCAACTTTTCGAGGTCACCTGCGTTGAGCAAAATGCGCGGAACGCCGCCGCGGTGAAGGTCTAAATTCACCGGGTGATGCAGGGGGCCTGGAGAGCCTTCTGCATCACCGGAACGGCCAAGGCCGGTTAGCCTGCGAGTACGCAAACCGACGGAAATTTTCGTTTCGGCGGAAAATCATGGGAGAGGAACAAAATGCAGAAGATCACTCCATTCTTGTGGTTCGATGGGAAGGCCGAAGAGGCGGCCGCCTTTTACACCTCGATTTTCAAGAACTCGAAGACCGGGACGGTGAATCGCTACGGTGAACATGGGCCGGGGCCGAAGGGGTCCGTCATGATCGCGACGTTCCATCTGGACGGGCAGGAATTCATCGCGTTGAACGGTGGGCCGCAATTCAAGTTTTCTCCGGCCATTTCGTTCGTGGTGAATTGCGACACGCAGGAAGAAGTAGACAACTTCTGGGAGAAGCTTTCCGACGGCGGACAGAAAATGCAGTGCGGCTGGTTGCAGGACAAGTTCGGCGTCTCGTGGCAAATCGTTCCGACGGCGCTCGGCAAATTGATGAGCGACCCGGATCGTGAAAAAACCAGTCGAGTGATGCAAGCCCTGATGCAGATGACCAAGATTGACATTCAACGGTTGCAAGAGGCTTACCAGAGAGCGTGATTCAGGTGGCGCATGCTTCAGCTTGCGGATTTTGGTCCTTGCAAGGACTAAACCCCGCAAGCTGAAGCGTGCGCCACTAAAAGAGGAGACAATTCCATGCGATTCATGATGATCGTCAAAGCGAATAAGGACTCGGAGGCAGGAAAGATGCCGGGCGAGGAACTCCTCTCCGCCATGGGGAAGTACAACGAAGAGCTGATGAAGGCCGGCGTGCTGGTCGACCTTTCGGGGCTGCAAGCGAGCTCGAAGGGCGCGCGCGTCAAGTTCTCGGGAGAAAAACGCACGGTGGTCGACGGGCCGTTCGCCGAGACCAAGGAACTGATCGCGGGATACTGGATCATTAATGTGAAATCGAAGGAAGAGGCCATCGCTTGGGCCAAGCGCGCGCCGAATCCCGCCGGCGAAGGCCGGGAAAGCGAGATCGAGATTCGCCAGTTTTTCGAGATGGAGGATTTCGCTCCGGGCGAAGCGATCGATCGCGCGGTGGAATTGGGGAAAGAGCTGGCGAAAACAAAGAAACAAGCGCAATGAGGCTGTCGATTATCAGGTTTGCCGTTCGACTATCTGATGAAGAAGCAAGAAGTGCGGGGACAAAATCTTAGGATTTAGAGGAGGTTAGCATGCAGCTGAATGCGTATCTATTGTTCCACGGCAATTGCGAGGAAGCGTTCAAGTTTTACGAAAAATCCCTTGGCGGCCGGATCGAAGCCATGATTCCTCACGCCGGGACGCCGGCGGAACAGCATGTGCCGGCGGAATGGCGCGACAAAATTATGCACGCGCGCCTGGTTGTGGGGGACGCCGTATTGCTGGGCAGCGACGCTCCCCTGGAACGGTTTGAAGAACCCAAAGGGTTCTCCGTGTCGCTTCAGAACTCGGATCCTGCGGAGGCGGAGCGCATATTCAAGGCTCTCGAGGAAGGCGGGAAGGTACGCATGCCGCTGCAGCCAACTTTCTGGGCCACGCGTTTCGGCATGCTGGTCGATCGATTCGGGATCCCCTGGATGATCAACTGCACGCAGGCTGCGGAGCGGGCTGCGTAGGGTGGTGTCGCCCGGGAACGCCAATCTCCTGATTGGCGAATGCACCAGGCCAATCAGGAGATTGGCGTTCCCGGGGATTCGATCGATCTAGTTCGCGCGAAAGGAGGAATATAATTTATGCCAGCTGCTGCTCAACCTGCTGTGCAATCTGCCATGCAGCCCGGTTCCATCTCAAAGAAAGCTCTGTGGGGCGGATGGATCATGAGTGGTCTGGTCACGGCGTTTCTTGTCTTCGATGCGGTCATACATTTGTTGAAGCCGGCTCCGGTGGTGGAGGCGTTCGCGAAGCTTCACCTTCCGGTAAGCCTCGCGGTGGATCTCGGGGTCATCGAGCTTTTGTGCCTGATTCTTTACGTGATTCCGCGAACGTCGATCCTTGGCGCGGTCCTGCTGACCGGATATCTGGGCGGCGCCGTGGCGATCCAGGTGACGACTTCCAATTCGTTGTTCGGCGAAATTTTATTTCCGGTATATGTCGGAGTTCTGGTCTGGGGAGGGATTTACTTGCGCGACGACCGCCTGCGCGCACTCTTTCCATGGCGCAGCTAACCTGAGCCGCGATGGAATAATATTTTGGGGACCTGGCTGAGACGTTTGATTCATAATTGCGGGAATTTCAAAAAGGAGCGAAACACATGAGCAATGTCCGCGTACTCGTTGGCACTCGCAAGGGCGCATTTATTCTTTCTGCCGACGGCAAGCGTCAAAAATGGGAGGTCAGCGGTCCCCACTTTGCCGGCTGGGAAATCTACCATCTCAAGGGGTCGCCCGCGGACCCCAATCGTATTTATGCGTCCCAAACTTCCGGTTGGTTCGGGCAAATCATTCAACGCTCCGACGACGGCGGCAAGACCTGGCATCAGCCGGGCGCGGATCCGCAGAATCCGCCCGCTCCCGGCACGGCAGCGGGCGTGAGCAACAAGTTCGTCTACGACGCTTCGCCGGAAACCGGAAAGCCGCTAACGACGCACCAGTGGTATGACGGAACGCAACATCCCTGGGAGTTCAAGCGCGTCTGGCATCTCGAACCGTCACTGAAGGATCCCGACACGGTTTATGCGGGGATTGAAGATGCGGCCTTGTTCCGCTCGACCGATGGCGGGCAAACCTGGAAGGAGTTGCCCGGGCTGCGCGGCAGCGATACGGGACCTCGCTGGCAGCCGGGAGCAGGCGGGATGTGCCTGCATACCGTTCTTCTCGATCCGAAAGATCCCCAGCGAATGTTTATCGCCATCTCCGCCGCGGGGGTGTTTCGCACGGACGACGGCGGCAAAACCTGGAAACCAATCAATCGCGGACTGAAATCCCAATATATTCCGGACCCGGCGGCCGAGGTGGGACACTGCGTTCACCGCATCGCGCAGCACCGTTCGCGCCCGAACACGTTGTTCATGCAGAAACACTGGGACGTAATGCGCACGGACGACGCCGGCGACAACTGGCGCGAGATCAGCGGTGACTTGCCGACCGATTTCGGTTTCGCGATTGACGTGCACGCGCACGAGCCGGAGACCGTCTACGTCGTACCTATCAAGAGCGACTCAGAACATTTTCCGCTGGAGGGAAAATTGCGCGTGTACCGCAGCCGCACGGGTGGAAACGAGTGGGAGCCGCTGACCAAGGGCCTGCCGCAAAGCGATTGCTACGTCAACATATTGCGCGATGCGATGGCCGTGGACTCGCTGGACTCCTGCGGCGTGTATTTCGGGACCACCGGCGGGCAAGTGTATGCCTCAGCCGATGCCGGAAACAACTGGGCGCCGATCGTTCATGATCTTCCGGCCGTGCTTTCGGTCGAGGTGCAGACGCTGCCATGATTCGAGTTGTATTGCCGCAGCACCTGCGAACGCTTGCGCGCGTGGGCAGCGAGGTAACGGTTGAAGTCAACGGCCAGGCGACGCTGCGCTCGGTCCTTGACGCGCTTGAAACATCGTATCCGGTGCTGCGCGGTACGATCCGCGACCACGTCACGCTGCAGCGCCGGCCGTTTTTACGCTTCTTCGTCTGCGCGGAAGATTGGTCCCATGAAGCGTCGGAGACTCCCTTGCCCGTGGAAATCACTTCGGGCAAGGAGCCTTTCCTCATCATTGGCGCCATCGCCGGCGGCTAATGCATCCGTTCGTGAATTTGGTATTAGTTTATGGAGCGGCCGCCTTCAGGCGGGCACTACTTAAACGTGCCCATTGCAAAAAGTTTCAGTGGTCGGGGGAATTTCGGATACGCTCCGCGAGAGCGCGAGCGCGTGTACGGGCGATCTCCAGGAAGTGCGAATCCGCGGCAATTTGGTCGAGGACAGGCAAGAGGCGTTCGGGCTCCGGCAGGAGGCGATGGTCCATATCCGATTCGAATCGCATCAAGGCGTCGTTTACTCCGAGGCGGTCAAACTTGGCCTGGCGCTCCAATAAAACGAGGTCTTCCTGCTGCTTGGCCAGACCCTCGAAGATTTCCATGAGCTGGGAGGCCGTGGGATTGAGCGTGTAATTGAACGAAGTCTCGTGCACTTCAGCGCCGTTTTCATAGCGGAAAGTTTTCTGTCCCAGATTGGCAATTTTCTTTTGGATATCAATATTTCCGATCGCAAAATTTTTGAGCTCGAGGGCCAGATCGAAAATTCTTTTTTGCACGGCGGGCCCAACCTGGAGCGGTTCGGGATCCGCTTCTTCGTCCAGCTGGCGGATGTCGAACGTGGATTTTCCCTGGTCATTGATTTTGACTTCAATGAATTCTGGAGTGCTGCCCTTGAAAACGCGGCGGTAAGTGACGGTCGCGCCGCCCGGATCCGCCCGAAGTGCCGGGACAATCACCCAGGCGCATATAAAAAAAGGCAGTAATTTCAAAAGAAAACTGTTTCGAGTCATCGTTACTATGAGATGCGCGAAGTCGCGCCGCGGCTGCGTGAAAGGTGAAGGGGGCGTGCGCACTCCGGTTCCGGAATGGATGGCGCGGATCCGGCGGCCAGCCGGGCGCGAAACCGCTCGGCCTGCACGTGGCAGAGCGCGACGGCCAGAGCGTCGGCGGCGTCCGCGGGCTCGGGCGTTTCGCTCATGCCCAGTAGCGCGCGCACCATCAATTGCATTTGCTCCTTAGCCGCGTTCCCGTAGCCGGCCACGGAAGCTTTTATTTCGCGCGGCGAGTAGCTGCGCACGGGGATGGCGTGTTGCGCCGCGGCCAGCAAAACCACGCCGCGCACTTCGGCCAGCCGCAGCGCCGTTTTCATATTGAGAGCGGTGAAGACCGATTCGACGGCCACGCCGTGCGGCTGAAATTCCTGGATCAACGCCGCGAGCAGGGCGTGAATTTCGCGCAGGCGTTCGGGAAAATGTTCGGGGCCCTTGCGCGTGGCGCGCAACGCGCCGAAGCGCAGCAGGCGGCAGCGCCGGCCGTCGCTTTCAATCACGCCGTATCCGGTGGCGCCGGCCGCGGCGGGATCGACGCCGAGCACGCGGAAGAAATCGCCACTGGTTCGGGAAGAGAGCGGCACGGCATTGAGTGTACGGCGGCGCGTTGCGGCGGGCCACATGTTTTTCGGCGGGATGTAGCGCGGGCTTCAGCCTGCGGGGTTTGGTCTTTGCCGCGACGAACCCCCGCAGGCTGAAGCCTACGCTACTAAAGCTACTGCGCGGCCATGACTGCTTGCATTTCTTTTTCGTCGATATCGAAGTTAGCGGAAACTTTCTGAACGTCATCGTGCTCTTCGAGCGCTTCCACGAGCCGCAGCATTTGCGCCGCCTGGTTGCCCGTAAGCTTCACGTAATTTTGCGGCACCCAGCCGATTTCGGCGGTATCGGGAGTAACGCCCTCTTTCACCAGCGCTTCGCGCACGGCCTCGAAACTTTCCGGAGGAGTCAGCACTTCCCAGGCCTCGCCGTCATCGCGCAAATCATCGGCCCCGGCATCGAGCACGATGGAGAGCATCTTGTCTTCGTTGGCCTTTTCCTTGGAGACGCCGATGTCGCCCTTGCGATGAAACATCCAACCTACCGCGCCGTTTTCGGCCATGTTGCCGCCGTGCTTGCTCATCATGTGGCGAATCTCGCTGACCACGCGGTTGCGATTGGTGGTGACCACTTCAATGATCATGCCCACGCCGCCCGGGCCGTAGCCCTCGAAATTCACCTCGTCGTACTGCTCGCCTTCGAGCGTGCCCATGCCGCGCGCCAGGGCGCGCTCGATGTTGTCATTGGGCATATTTTCATTTTTGGCGGCCAGGATCGCGGTGCGCAGGCGCGGGTTGGAATCCGGGTCGCCGCCGCCCACCCGCGCGGCGATGGTGATTTCGCGAATCAGTTTGGTGAAAATGCGGCCGCGCTTGGCGTCGGTAGCCGCCTTTTTGTGTTTAATTGTGGCCCACTTCGAATGCCCAGACATGAGTATCGCCTCTTGGGGAAAAAGTTGGGGGACGAATCCCTGCTTATTGCCACGACAGTTTAGCATAGGGCCCAGCGAATCGGAACATCGGGCGTCTTCTGGGGGGCTCTGCGTAAATTGGAACGTGCCCACTCCGTCCCGAAGTGCGCGGGACGGAGAGGCCTCTACAAAACCGTTGGATGCAATTGGTTTTGTAGAGGCCGCCCGTCTTTGGGGCGGGCAGCTGTTCGCGGCGTCCAAAATTCTAATTTTTGCAATACTCGCGCCCGCACGCGTCGGGCCGCTAGTTGGGCTTCGTTGGCTTCGGTTTTTGTTTTGACGGGATTGGCGAACTATAGGCCCCGCTCTTTTCAATGAATTCCTTGTTGTAATCGCCATTGTCCGCGCAAATGAATTCCTTGATATTCCAGGTGGGCTCTAATTTGTAATTTCGATATCCCGTCCAGGTCTTGGTATAGGCCTTGGAATCGTCGATCGTAATGTTGATCTCCAGCGCCTCATGGTTCGGACGGCGGATGCGCTCGATGACGTGCAACTGGTCGGAATGCGGGAGGCCTCCGCGATCGATCCAGGTCTTTTCGTTAAGGCCGACGGTGTCGATGACCAGCGTGTCCCCCTCGTACCAGCCAATCGAGTCGCCCATCCAGGTCAGCTCCGGGTCCTTGGGATGCTGGCGCCCATCGGTGAAAATTTGGCGGACATGGTGGTCGAACTCGAAATATTCGAGCACACGACCGGAAGTCTGAATCATCTCCAGCGCGAAGGGTTGAATATAAATTCGGGGCACGCCGGGGGGAAGGCAACCAACGTCCTTGCCCGTCGTCGGATTCACATAGTCGGTGGAATCCGTAAACGACCTGGGTCCATAGGACGGCTTCACGGCCAGGTATCGCTGTTTTCCCCAGGGAGTCATCGGAGGAATGTCCGGGGTAAAGGAATAAGTGGCCCACTTAAGATCCGGCATGTTGGCTTCCCAAACTCCGGAAAGGTCCACTGTGGGGGAAGTTACGCGAGCCGTTGGCGCGCCCGGCTGTCCAGCGGTCTGGGCGCGAAGAGAGGATGAGAAGACCAATACAGCGCCCATGGCCAAAACTAAACTCGTCCAGTTATTGCGCATTTTGCAAAGTTTCTCCCGCGGCTTGGAGCCAGCCCTTAAACGCGGTTGAAAAGGAAAAAATACGTCGTTTGCTGCCGACGTTCCTGCGACTGACCCCGGCTATCTACTGGTAAGGCCAAACCTTGCCTTGCGGATCGGTCACCGAACATTCCGAGCATTGCAGCTCCAGCACACGCGCGCCGTTCCTGGCGCGATGGCCGGCAATCGTGACTTGATCGCCCGCCTTCAGCGTATTCTTGTCCCAGCCGCTGCGGCTCAGATGGTTGTTGCTGCTCTCTTCCGCGATCCAATGTTCGACTTCGCCTTTGGTGCCAGCCACGTCAACATAAATTAATGCGTGGGGATTCATGAACTCGAATCTCGTGACGGTTCCCTTGACCGTGGTCAATTTCTCCATTTCAAACGCGGCCGTCCCGTGATGAGCCGGCACCGGAACTGAAGCCAGGAGAAGACCGCCGGCCAGAGCGATGAGGATTCCCCGTTTATTTTTCATGAGCCACCTCGCCAGTTGAGAGGCATTTTACCCTTTCCCGCCGCCGATGTCGCTGCGATCGCTGCCTTATGGTTTCGGCACCGCGGCGGGAGCGGACTGAATCTCCGTGTCCCAGCTCTCCATCATCTGCCAGATTCCTTCGTGGTCGATATGCCAGATGCGCGTGCTGAGTTCGGGCTTGCCGATATACGGTTTGTTTCGCGAGATGATCACGACCGAGTCCCCGAAGTGAAAGAACTTCGCGGGTGGCACTGCCGCCAATTGTGACTCGCACAGCTTCCCGGCAACCCACATGGGTCTGCACAACGTTACTCGAGGACCGCCGGGCTTACTGATCGTGGCAATGCGATCCGCCTTGGTGATGGGGCCGGTAGCGCCCGAAGTGGCCATCAAATACTCTTCGGGAAAGTGGGGAGTCCATGCTTTCGTGTCATGGTCGGTGAGCGCCAGCTCCAATCCCGCCCAGGAAGTGCGGATCCCTTTCTCGGCGTCGTCCTTGGGCGGGTAGGGCACATCCTTGCATGGATTGTCGCAGTCGTTGGCGCTCAGCGCGCTGGCGCCCGCGTGCTCTGCCAGCGCGACCTCGTGGTAATGAAGAATTCGCCAGCCCGCTGGACGCTTCACCCATACGCGCAAAATGTACATTTTACCGCGGGCGGCCCGGACCTCTCCAACCTGACCATAGGTGTACTCAATCACTGGAATGCCGCTCTCGTCACCGAGAGGGGGTTTGGGCAAATTACCCAAAACTTTCGCCCGGCTTAAAGTTTTCCCGGCCGAGTTTGTCCACATGAATTCCGCGTCGAGAAATTTCTCAGCCGCGGCTTTGTCCGCCTTCCCGAGCGCTGCGACCAGGGCGTGATCCGCTTGCAGGACGCTTGGATCATCCTTGCTGTCGGCAGCGGCAACGGGCCGAATTTGCAGTGCGCCGGCCATGACGGCGCACACAATCCCGATGACGAACGCATTCGTGATAAAGCGTCTCAAAGTAATCTCCATTGGGTCGAGGTCTCCACTTTAATTTGGGTTGGCCCGCAATATACACGCATCCGCCTGCCCGCGACAATGCGAATCGAAACTCCAATCCCGGTATCTCACCGCGATGCGAGCAATCGGAACGGTCGTCGCAAGCATCGTTGCAGTGAGCGGGGTTAGGTAGCGCCGACGCTGCCAACTCCGTGCTGTCAAGCCGCGTTGGAAAAAAATCGGATTCCTAAGATTGCAGGCCCCTGATGATGAGCCGCAACCCTTGCTCGAAGCGCGCGCCGAAATCCCAAAAAGCGTGCTCGCCCGCGGCCACCGAGAGCGGGTATCTTTTGCTGTCGATCCGCCTGGCGCGTTTGGCCAGGTCATACCGTTTGCACCGTTTGCCCGGCCACGGATAAACTGCCTGCATGAAAGCGATTCGCATTCATGCGTACGGAGCCCCTGACGTGATGTGCCTTGAGGATTTGCCCACGCCGGTTCCCGGCCCCGGCGAAGCCCTCGTGCGTGTCCACGCCGCGAGCGTCAACTTCCTCGACGTTCAGAAACGCCGCGGCGAACTGGTGGGCCAAGCTTTTTACCAACGCTGGGGCGGAACGGACTTGCCGTTATTTATGGGGAGCCAGGGAGCCGGAGTCGTGGAAGCACTCGGATCCGCGGGCGGCAAAGTGAAGGTAGGAGATCGCGTCAGCTTCTGGGGAAATTCCTACTCCACGCATGTCGTCCTCCCTGCGGAACGGCTGATTCCCTTGCCCGATGAACTCAGCTTTGAAAACGCCGCCGCAGGGCTGAACCAGGGATTTCTGGCGTGGGCGTTTACGCACCGCACGTATCCCGTCAAGCCCGGCGATTGGTGCTTGATCCAGGCGGCGGCCGGAGGCATTGGGCTGCTGCTCTGCCAAATGGCCAAAATTCGCGGCGGGCGCGTGATCGGCGTGACCTCAAAAGAGGAAAAAGCCAAATTCGTCCGGGAGGCCGGGGCTGAGGCGGTCATTATTTCGACGCGCGAGGACATCGCCAAAGAAGCGCGCCGCCTCACGGACGGCCGGGGCGTCCACGTGGTCTACGACGGCGTCGGCAAAGATACTTTCGAGGCCAACTTGAATAGCCTCGCGCCGGCCGGTTACCTGGTGATTTACGGGCAATCGAGCGGCTTCGTGCCTCCGCTCGACCTGATGATACTGCAGGAAAAAGGCTCGCTGTTTCTTACGCGCACGAATGGTCTTCCCTACGTTGCCGAGTACCCGCAGTACATGCAGCAGTTCGTCAGCTGGATACGCGAGGGGCGGCTGTCGGTCCGAATCGATCGAAGCTATCCGTTGGTGGATGCCGCCAAGGCGCACGAAGCCTTTGAACGGCGGGAAATCAGCGGCCGCATCCTGCTCCTTCCCTAGACGCGCAAAATCTCGCGAGCAATGAAGCTGCGCGCTTGAAACTCGCAGGCAGCTATTGCCTTGGCCACTCAAACGCGTGGTACTCTTGCCCCGCTCTCGATCCCGATGGTTTCGAAGGAGGCCTGCATGCGCCGTGTGAAGAGGACGTCATCCCCCCTGCTCGTACTGGCGTGTCTGTTCCTGGCAGTGGCTTGGTCAATTCGAATTGACGGCCAGACCAGGAAGGCCAGCGTAACCGTGTTCGAAGGGGCGCGGCTCATCACGGGCGACGGCAGCGCGCCCATTGAAAACTCCGCCTTCCTCGTGGAGAACAATCTGTTCACTCGTGTCGGCCGTCGAGGTGAGCTGCAGGTTCCGGCCGGGGCGGCGCACGTCGACCTGTCGGGCAAAACGGTCATGCCTGCGATGGTCGACCTCCACGGCCACCTCGGATTCCAGCACGTGAATGATGGAACGATGGCCAAGGAGTTTTTCACGCGCGAGAATCTCATCGACCATCTGGAGCGTCTCGCCTACAACGGGGTCGGCGCGGTGGTCGGCGTTGGCGATCTGGAAGACCGTTCCGACCTGCATGGCGGCAGGACCAATTGGGGCGACGTGCCGTTGCAGGTGCGGGAAGAGGTTGTCCCAAATGCGGCGCTGTTCCGCACGGCAGGCACGGGGATCGCCTGGCCCGGATCAGGAGCGCAGGGCCACCCATCAAGAGTGGACGTGTCCTACCCGGTTACCACTGTGGAGGAGGCTCGAGCGGCGGTTCAGGACTACGTACGCATGAAACCGGAATTCATCAAGATCTGGGTGGACAACCGCGGCGGGACCAAGCCGACGCTGACGCCCGTTCTCTATCGAGCGATTATTGACGAGGCCCGCAAGTTCAATGTCCCCGTCGGGGTCCATAACGTCACTCTGGCGGATGCCAAGGAACTGATGCGCGCGGGCGACGAGGGTTGGCTGCACGTTCCGGTTCGCGGCGGCGAAGCGGTCGACGACGAATTAATTTCCATCGTCAAAGAGCGCATCGCCAGGAACGATCGGCCGAATATCTGGATGACGCCGGCGCTGATCACGGCCTGGATGCTCACACAGGGCGGCGGACGGCCGGCATGGCTGGACGATCCCCTGCTGCGGGATACCTATTCTCCGAAACATATCGAAGAATACTGGGGCGAACCGTTGAAGAACATGACGCACGACGCCGTCGAACGCGCCCGCAAGGATTTCGAGTTGCAGGGACGCAATGCCATGAGGCTCCGAGCGGCGGGCATGCGAATCGTCACGGGAACCGACACCGGGCAAAGCCGGTTCTTGATCGGCTATTTCAACCAACTGGATTTGGAAAGCATGGTGGCCATGGGCATGACGCCGATGGAGACGATTGTTGCGGCGACGCGCGATGCGGCCAAAACCGCGCACGTCAATTCCGGGATGGTGGCGCCGGGCAAAAACGCCGATTTCATCGTGCTCGACGCGAATCCCCTGGAGAAAATCCGGAACACGCGGCGGATCAACAAAGTTTTCCTGCGTGGACAAGAAGTCGACCGCGCCGCATTGAAAGCGAAGTGGCAGGCGGAATGGAGCCACGAGACGAAATAATTCGCTTCGCACGCGTTTGCCGTTACATGGTGTGGGGTGCTGTTTCGCCGCTCAATATTGAATAGGCCAGCGGCTGAACAGGCTGCGGAAAAAGCAGTTTATTCTGTCATTCCGAGCGAAGCGAGGAATCTCTCTTCGATTTGGCCCCAAGAAAAGAAAGAGAGATTCCTCGCTTCGCTCGGAAAGGCAAAATTCTGGAGGGGTTCTTTCCGGACGGGTGGCCCGCCTTTTTGTGTTCCACAAAATTGCCTCCACTCCACGGTGTAAAACTACTGCTGTAGGGCCACTCTGAGTTACGATTCTGAACTCGGGGCGCCAATATAGCGGTCTTCTATCCCCGAAGGCATGTAGCAGGTTGTTCAGAACGATTCTGATTGCGAGCGATAGGAGGAATACGATATGAAGCGAAGAGCATTTCTCGGCAAGGCCGTAGCGACTGGACTGGTCGCAGCGGTTGGATCCAGTGTAGCCGCCAGTTCCGATAACAAGCCCGCTGAAACCTCGAAACCAAAACTCCGTGCAATTTCGACGGATCGCGCGCCGAAACCCGTCGGACCTTTTTCGCAGGCCATCAAGGCCAACGGATTCGTTTTCGTCGCGGGCATAACCGCGCGCGACCCGAAGACCGGCCAGGTGATTGAAGACGACATCACCCGCCAAACGGAACTGGTTATGGAAAACATCAAGGCCATCCTCGAAGCGGCCGATTCGTCGCTCGATCGCACGGTGAAGACAACCGTGTATTTGAAAGACATGAACGATTTTGACGCGATGGGGAAAGTTTACAGCCGCTATTTTCCGGCACATCCGCCGGCGCGCGTCACCGTCCAGATATCCCAGTTGCACGGCGGGCGCATCGAAATCGAACTCCTGGCCCTGGCGTGAGCGGGACTTTTACGTCTTGAGCAGAAATGGAACCCGGGGATTCCACCGGTTCCCGCCATTGGAGATGAATGGAACGAAGAGGCCTTTCATGATGACGCGCCGCCAGTTTTCCAAATTGATCGCCGGGTCGAGCCTGCTGGCATGCGCTGATTTCGGCCTGGAGAGCGGGCTGCTTGCTCATCCAGCTCAAAGTGCGAATCCGGATTTTGATCTGCTGATCAAGGGCGGGACGGTCATCGACCCGGGACAAAATATTCATGCCGCTCTTGATGTGGCCGTAAAGAACGGCAAGATTTTACAGCTCGCGCCCGACATCCCCGCAGCCCGGGCGCGCAGCGTTGTTTCAGCCAAGGGAAAGATCGTGACCCCGGGGCTCATCGATTCCCACGTGCACGTCTTTGAGAGCATGGGGCCGATCACGGTGAATGCGGATCTCTATTGCCTGAATCGGGGCGTTACCACGGCTGTGGACACCGGGTCGACAGGCTACGCCGGCATCGCCGCATTCAAAAAATACGTCATGGGGTCCTCGGCTACCCGGATCTACGCGCTGCTGGACATCAATGGCTTCGGAGTGATGATGGGCCTCGCGGGAGAGTATGGAAATCTCAATTGGGTGAATCCGCAAGCTACGGCGCGTGCAGCCGAGGAAAACAAGCCGGACGTCGTGGGAATCAAGTGCCGGCTTTCCAGGGAAACCGCCGGGCCAAATGATCTTGAGGTTCTCAAACGAGCGCTGGAAGCCGCCGAAACATCCCGCCTGCCCCTGATGGTGCATATCGGGGACTCCTATTCGCCGCTGCCGGAGATCGTCAAGCAAATGCGTAAAGGCGATGTGCTGACGCACTGCTTTAACGGGCGGCCAAACGGAATTCTCGACGCAAACGGGAAACTTTTGCCCGTGGTGCTGGACGCGCGCGAGCGGGGAGTTTTTTTCGACCTTGGCCACGGCAGCAACAGTTTTGACTTTGACGTGGCAGAGAAGTGCCTGCATCAGAATTTTATCCCCGATACGATCAGCAGCGACCTCGCCACCACGAGTATCAATGGACCCACGTTTGACTTGGTCACTACGGCCTCAAAGTTCCTGCTCCTGGGCCTGACCCTGGACCAGGTGATTGAACGCGTCACCGTGAGGCCGACGCGCGTGTTCAATTTCGGCGTTGAACTGGGCAGCCTGCGCCCCGGAACAGTGGCGGATATAAGCATCCTCGAGGTCCGCGAAGGGTCGTTCGTTTTTGATGACACCGACGGAAAGAAACGAACGGGCCGGCAAAAGCTTCAGAGCGTGGCGGCGATTCGAGCCGGGCGGCTATACGTAAACCGAAGCGAGGACCAGTGATCTTATTAAGCCCAGCCTGGCTTGAGGTTCGATGACAGGCAGCAATCTAGTACAACAAGACTCTCGATCGGTTTCCGCTACTTGGAACTGGCGCACGCGAAATTCGCAGCGTCGTCCACGCTGCCCGAACCTTTGTACAACGCCACCTGCGGATACGAGCACACGGGTCGCGTGCGCGCCACGCCTTGCCTCGGATCATCGTCCTTGAATTTAGTGGCAATGAGCTTCGTGGGGGCGACGCCCTGGTCCACCCAGCGGTCGAGCGCGCCGATGATGTCTTGTTCAGGGTCGTTTTTCTTGAATCCCTTCTGTCCGAGTCCGCCGAACATGTTCGGGCCGGGACCACCGTTGCAGTGATACAGGCCCGGCATCATGAACAGGCGCACAAATTCATCGGTGGCTTCGCCATTCTTCTGCCGGACGTCGTTGTAATACTGCACCGTTCGCAGCGGAGGCGTGGAATGATCCGCCCAGCCGTTGTAGATAATCAGTTTTCCGCCGTGGGCTTTGAATCCGGACAAGTCGGTGTTGTCGGCGTCCTGATCTTTTTCAAACGGGATCAGCGACTCGGGATTCTTGTCGTAATCGAAATCCCTCACCGAATCGAATTTCGGGCCAAAGACGATCCAGCGCATGAAACTGTCCATATACATGAAATTGCTGGAGGGATACCCGTGCATCGTTCCGACCCCGGTGATGTAGTACGGGTAGTCGTCTTCATGACCGGGTGAGTATCCGACATACAATCGCTTTCCCGCGGAATTTACGGGTCCGCTCAAAATCTTTTGCCACGCCGTCACTTGTTTTGGCGTCAGGCAATTGGGACCGTCCGCGCCCTGGCAGGTCAAAACCTTCGGATCGAACTCGCATTTGTCGGGGCGATCGATCAGGCCGTCCGCCAGGCCATCTTTCGCGTCGCACGCGGCCAGGGTCGCTTTTTTCATCGCGGGAATCTTGCTCGGCGGGATCTCGGAACCGAGGAGAGCTCGCTGCGTCCAGTCAAACATCACCATGTTCTTGGTGCGGTCGACCACGGGGCCTCCGGCGACCACGCCTTCAAAATCGTCCGGGTACCGCTCGACCTCCATGAGCGCCATCTTGCCGCCGTTCGAACATCCGCAAAAATAGGAATGCCGCGCCGGCGCGCCGTAATAGGCCTTGACCACTTCCTTGGCCAGCAGCGCCACCAGGTGCGTGGCGCGATGCGCATAGTTCACCTGCGATTGCGGATTGCCGTACATGGCCGACGCATCCCAGTGGAAGCCGCGATGCCCGGTATCCGAACCGGCCGCGGCGTAGCCCCTGGCGAGCGCGTCGGTAAGTTCCGGAACCGATCCGTTATACCCGCCTCCGCCCACGTAGAAGAATTTGTTGTTCCAAGCTTTTGTGGGAAGCGCCACCTCGAACAGAATCACGGTCTCCAGTCCGCCCTGCACGCGGCAGTATTCCGGCACATCGCCCTTCGCCGCGATGACGGTCGCCTCGGTGATGACGGTGTCCTTCAGTTTCAGTCCGAGCAGATTTGAACAGTCCGCTGCCCTTGCTGGAGACGTTCCCAAGCCAAAGAGTACAAACAGCATCACGGCCACGCCGGCAAGTGACACGCCTGACTTCTTGAATAACTCAATGCATCCCCGTAAACAGCCAAACGTATGCAGGCGTGGGTCGCGACTCTTCATGGTGTTCCTCCCCAAAGCAGTGCTATTTGCTTTGCCCAATTTCTTGCCCAGCGTGATCCGAGAGGATTCTGATTGCTGCATTCGCAAACAGGCGGCCCATTCTCGCTGGATGGTCTGGACACTCACATTCATATTCCTGTTTGCGGGAAAGGTACTCCCACGCCCGGTGTCGCGTCAACTTGAACATGGGCTCTCAGAAGGAACAGCGATCCGTAATGCCAACCCCTCAGGAGTCCTTTACTTATTTGCACGTACGGCGGGAGGTATTGCGATTGACAAGGAACCCCACATCTTCAAATATGTTCAATATGGAACAGACGCAGAGGTGCTAAAGGAAGGATGCTTCACCCTGTCCCTAACATAACCAGATGGCGAGGCCGTTCATGCCAAGATCAATGCGCGCTGACATGATCAAGGAGCACAGCGATGCCGCGAACAGTCTCAATCGGCGGTCGTTGGCCCGTTAAATCATGACATCTAAAAAAGTCTCCTCAGCGGATTGGAAAGCGGATCCATAGCGCAAGGAAGTCTGATTCACTGCCATACCCCGGGGCAAATTCGACGACGTTCTGAAGGCAAATGACGGAGGAAAAAGTATGTTCCACTTAATCTGGTATGTTTTTATTGGGTTAATCGCGGGGGTTATCGCGAAATCGGTGATGCACGTGCATATAACAATGTTCTGGACGATCGTGCTCGGCATCATCGGATCGATCATCGGTGGCGCCGTTACTCACATGTTTTCGCGCCCGGCGAATGAACGATATCATCCCGCCGGGCTGATTTTTTCCACACTGGGCGCGATCCTGGTGCTTTTCATTTGCTACAAGCTGAACATTCATTTTCCCACGCCAAATCTCGCATTCCGATAGGACGATCCCGAAACCGCCGCAGTGCTGGCGGACCACTCGCTGTGACGGCTTCTGCTTCTGCGGGAAATTGCGGCGCGGGGCCAGTCAGTTTTTCCAGCTATACTTTAAGCATAATTTCCCGGAACAGCGGGAGCGCGGCCAGAGCGCCGGTTTCCCCCGCGCCCAACGAGCGAGCAAAGTGCGGGATGTCCCACCGCTTATTCCATTCCGTGCGCCCGATCCGAATGGCTTGTGGATCGGGCTACCGGACCGTCTGATTAAGATGTCGGGCTATTTTCGTTTTAGGTCGCATCCGAGAATTGGCATCACACACATCTGGCTGGGCCAATCTCTTCCCTATTCCATCGATCCCTTACGCTATGGCGCTTCTACCCGTCAGAAAATGGACGAGGAGGAGCACTAATCCCACAACGAGGGCGATGTGAATGAATCCAGTGGTAACGTGAAATGCGAAAAATCCGAGCAACCAAAGAACGATCAAAACCGCTGCGATTATCCCAAACATGTTGGTCTCCTTGCTTCTCAGCGCGAGAAGCGGCATTCAACTTTTTGCGTAGTCCCCTGATGTCAATTTGCGTGACGTCATTCCCAACAGGATGATAGTAGGGGCCTGCGAGGGAAAAGTCTGTTCAGTTCGGCACACTGTCAATTTGGAATATGAATCCGTGGCGGCGATCAAAGAGGAAATTTATCCCATTTTTTCGAGGTCTCAGAATCGTTGATTCATAGCTCACGGAATTTGGCCGCTTATCCGAAAGTTCTGCAGGGCCCTCGACCAACTCTTTCCTAAATCACGCCCATAGCCCGCGACAATTGCTCCGCCTCCTCGATCAAGGCTCCCAGGCTGACCGTGATGCCGTCTTTCCAGAAGGCCTCGTTGCGCGCGTCGAGGCCGAACGGGGCGAGCAACTCCACGACGTCCTTGGTGGCGCCGGAACGCAATAGGTCCAGATAGAGCGGTTCGAATTTTGCTCCGAGACGCTGGCGCTGAGCGTAGAGGCTTTGCGTCAGGAGCTCGCCGAAGGCATAGCCATAGACGTAAAACGGGCTGTGGAAGTGCGGAATGTAGGCCCACAAGTGCTCGGAGTTTTCGTAAGTAAATATCTCACCTTGCTTGCCGTAGAGCTCCTGCGCCGTCTTCAGCCAGATCGCGTCCAACTCCTCCACCGAATGTTTGCTCGGCTCGGTCCAGGTTGTGTAGGACTCGTCCATGCCGTGGAGACGGCGCTCGAAGTTAGAGAAGCCGATCTGGCGGACGACAGTGTTGATGGTGCTATCAATCTTGGCCATGATCAGCGCGAGGAGCGAGTTTTTGTCTCCCGATCGAACGAGTCGGTCCTTCAGGAAAGTGAACGTGGTCATTTCGCCGAACACGGAGGCCGTTTCGCAATAGGCGATCGGGGCGTGGAACATCAGCGGGCCCTGCGCTTCTCCCGCGAGAATGCCATGCACACCGTGTCCTAATTCGTGCGCGAGAGTCATCACGTCCCGGTTTGAGCCCAAATAATTCATGAGCGTGAAGGAGACCGGTTTTCCGCCGGGCAGAACGTGGGAGGAATTGAAGGCGCCGCTGCGTTTTTCCTTTACCACGGGCACGTCAATGCGGCGGTCGGCAAAGAAGCCCTTCACGACGTTGGTGAGAGTCGGGCTGAAGCTTTCGTAGGAACTGGTGACAATCCCGGCGGCCTCGTCGAAGGGAATGATGGTGGTATCGGCAAAGGGCATGGGAGCGTTGCGATCGCTCCAACGAAGCACGGGTAATCCCAAATGCCGCGCCTTCAATTTGTAATAACGCCGCGTCAGAGAACCGCCCAGCGCTGTAACGGCATTGTGGAGGACATTGACGACGGAATCCGGAATTCGGTTGGCCTTGTTGCGCAGGTCCATGGGGTGCGCGTAGCCGCGTTCCTTGTCCTCCACCGCTTTCAATCCGGCAACCATGTACAGCGTCTGCGCGGCATATTTCGCGAAAGGGCCGGCCAAACCCGCATTCACGCATTTCAAGGCTTCGGCGCGCTCGGCGCCATCCTTGGATTCGGCGATCAGGTGCATCATCTCGGTGAGATTTTTCGTCGTGCCGCGGAATTCAAAATTGAGATCGGCTTCCACCTCGTCAAAAAAATCGCTCCAGGAACTGGAATCAAAAGGCGAGCGCTTGACCAGGGCGGATTCGACGGGCTCGGTCAAAAAGTGCGGCTTGAAAGTGCGTATATGCTCGATCCAGGGGCGGTGCTTGGCAACGACCGGATCGCTTTCATAAAATGCCTTGAGCGTGTCATCGCCGAGCTGGACGAGTTCCAATTCAAAGAAGGTCAAGTGTTCCCCGCGGATCGCGCTCAGTTCGCGTTGAAAGGCGGCATGCTTGGCCTTGATCGCCGCGTTGGTCAGGTCCGTGCTCTCGCGTAAAAACAGGTACGAGTTGATTTTGCCGCTGAGCATCTCAATTTCCGAATAATCCCGGATGGCCGCGCCCAGCAGTTCCGCCAGCTTGCCCTTGTAAGTAAGGGAGAAATGCCTGGCCATGGCCGTGAGGCCGCTCAGGTCGGAATCCAGCCGCGGATCGGCGATATCCGCGTACAAGATGCTAAGGTCCCAGCGGATTTGCTCGGTGCTTTCGATTGTGTTTTCCATTGTGAGCCTGGGTCTCCTGAATCGCTCAATATTGGCACGCGGGTCGGAATTTTCGGCCGAGGCTTATGGCCTCGGCTACCCTGGCACCCGATACCGCCGGATATTGTAACCCGGCACCCCTATTTGAGTTGTTTTTAAAGGGTTTAGGCACGAAAATGACCTTGGCCACGGGTACAGATGGCTGATTCGTCGCATTTTTTGCGGACCAACTGGATTTTTGGCAGGCGCGGTGCTTACAATCATAGACTCGGGGTATGCCCCCAGCGATGGCACTACACACGGCATGCAGTGAAAACGGGTGCAAGGGACAGGTGCCGTCGGCGCTTGAGTCGGTCCATTTGTGCGTGGTGCATTTCACGCTAAAGGTCGAAAACGACTGCGCCCAGATGCGCCGGGAGACGGTCTACGGAAAGACCCCGCGTGGGCGCCAGGTCGAAATCATCGAGTACATCGCAGAGCACGGCGAAATGCTGGCGCGCGCTTCGACCAGCGGCCTGCACCTGGCTGATGAAATGAAGGCGCGTATCCTGAACACCTTCCTAACCTTGATGAACTTGCGCGAAAACCTGGACCGTGCCGCCTTGCGGCAACCCATCGGCCGGAGCGGGTAGGCTGCGGCTCTCCTCGATCGGGATTCCGATTGCCCGCGAAGCTGCCCACTCCGTCCCTGTGTTAAACTGGCCCGCACGAGCATGCCGCCACAAACGGAAAAAAACGTCACTGCCAGCCCCCACGTCTTTACCATCGGACATTCCAATCATACTGCGGATCACTTCCTCTGCTTGCTGAAGTCGCAGGGAGTCCAGGTGGTTGTAGACGCGCGCTCGCAGCCGTACTCCAAATATGCCACGCAATTTGATCATGACGCCCTGAAGGCGGCTCTTCAGGACGCGGGGATACGTTATCTCTATCTTGGGCGGGAACTGGGCGGGCGCCCTGAGGGAGATGAGTTCTACGATGACGAAGGGCATGTTCTCTATGACCGCGTCGCGGCGACCGGCCTTTTTCAAGAGGGTCTGTCGCGGCTGGAGCGTGGAATCCGCGAATACAAGGTTGCCATGCTGTGCGCCGAGGAAAATCCCGCCGCGTGCCACCGGCGATTGCTGGTGGGCCGGGTGCTCCTGGAACGCGGGATTCGAGTGGAACATATTCGCGGCGACGGACGGATTCAAACGGAAGAGGAAGTCGCTGCGGAAGCGGACCCGAACCAGGATCAATTGCAGCTATTTCAGACCACCGAGGCGGAGCCGTGGAAGTCCATTCCATCGGTTTTACGAAAAAAACGGCCGAACAGTGAAACGCCATCCGAGTTTGCACCCACTTAGCCAGCACCACCATTTCGCGCTGATTCAGGCACTGGGGATGCGGCGCGCGGCCGAGGCGCCGGGGGAAAAGCGCGCGGCGGCGGTCGAGCGGCAGGCGGAGAAGTTCGTCCGTTTCTGGCATAAGACGGGGCAGGTGCATTTTCGCGAAGAAGAAGAGGTGCTGCTGCCTGCGTATGCGCGGCACACGCGGCTCGATCGGGACGCAGAAATCATGCGAATCCTCGCGGATCATGCGGAGATTCGCGCTGCCGTGCTGGATTTCGAGCAGCGGCTGGCGGCGAAGACTCCGATTGCAGCGGAAGAAATGGGCCGCGTTGGAAAACTTCTTCACGATCACGTACGGCTGGAAGAAAACGAAGTGTTTCCGCGGATTGAAAAAGCGCTGGGCGAGAAGCAATTGAACGCGATGGGGCGCGGGCTCACGCGGCTGCATTCCAAGAACGATACGTGCGAGATTTGAAATGCAAGTAGCGCGGGCTTCAGCCTGCGGGTTTTGCTTGGACCAAATTCAAAAACCGCAGGCTGAAGCCCGCGCCACTAAACACCGATGTAACGGGCGTAGAGGGAGCGCGCGACGCTCGTGTCGCGCGTGCCTTTAATGATGGCGCGGCCGTCGGCGAAGATGGTCATTTCGTAGGGCGGGACGCGGAAGCGCAGGAGGAAACCGTTCTCGCGCACCTCGGCAACCGTTGGCGCAATGCGTTTGCCGAGAGCGGAGAGATCGAGTTGGCGGCGGCGCTCGTGGATCTGCACGGAGTCGCGGCCGCACAGGGTCAAGTGCGGTTGCGCTTCGCCCTCGAGGTAGCGGAAATCGCGGCCAACGCAGGCGCGGCAATCCGGATTGCGCGCCACGCGCACGGACTGAAATTTTCCTGACCAGACGTCGAAAGAAACGAGACGCCCTCCCGCCTCTTCGGATTTTCCGGAAAGCAGCTTGATGGCTTGGCCGGCTTCGATCGAAGCAATCACGCCCGCTGCGGCGCCGAGAACGCCCACAGTGTCGCAGGTATCCTCCGTGCCGGCGGTCTCAGAACTGTTTCCGTTTTCGGATTCGAGCGCGCACGCCAGGCACGCCGTTACGCCGGGACGCACGGTCAGCGTCACGCCATAGCTGGCGACCACGGCGGCATAAATCCACGGAACATTTAAATGAATGGCGACGTCGTTCAGAAGGAAGCGCGTCTCGAAATTGTCCGTTCCATCGAGGATGAGCGGGAAGCCGCGCAACAGCTCTTCGGCGTTTTTCGCGCTCACGTCGGCGACGATGCCCTCGACCGAAACTCCGGAATTAATCGCGCGCAGGCGGCGCTCCGCGGCGACGGCTTTTGGTAGGGCTTCCTGCGCGTCGGATTCCTCAAAGAGAGTCTGCCGCTGCAGGTTGGAGGGATCGACAAAATCACGGTCCACGATGCGCAGCTTACCGACGCCCGCTCGCACCAGCAGATTTGCGAGGGCGGTTCCCAGCGCTCCGCAACCCACTATAACGGCCGAGGATCGGAGCAGGCGCTCCTGGCCTGCTTCGCCGATCTCGCTGAAAAGAATCTGGCGCGAGTAGCGTTCGTAGGATTTTGGGTCCATAGGCCGATCCAGTAGAACACGGTTTACAGGCTGCGGAAAAAAACCCCTCCAGAATATTGTCATTCCGAGCGAAGCGAGGAATCTCTCTTTCTTTTCATGGGGCCAAATCGAAGAGAGATTCCTCGCTTCGCTCGGAATGACAAAATAAACTGCTTTTTCCGCGGCCCGTTTGGCCTGTGGGGTTTTCGTTTACGCCGGCGGCAACTCGAAACCCAACAGGCTGAAGCCTATCCTACCTTCATGATAGCGCCACCGTGGCCGTGGGGGGAAATCAAGTGGCACTTTCCGCGTGCCGGGGAGAATTCGCGGCGGGCAGGCAACCTCGACTATGCTAGGCTAGTTCTGTTGTGAAGAGTGATGCCGATCGTTCATCGTCCCTTCGTTCGGTTCGCCGCATGGCTGCCGGCGTTCTGGTTGCTCTGCGCAAGCCCTGTCGCCGCGCAGAGCGGTTTTTCCGGTGAGCCGCCGCAGGTCGTGGCAGTGCGCGTGGTCACCGAATCCGGCGCCGTGCTGGAACAGAATCCTCCCAAGCTGACGATCCAGCCCGGCCAGACTTTTTCCATGGAAGCGGAAAGTGCCAGCCTGCGCGAGCTGTTTCGCACGGGGCGCTATGCGGATTTGCGCGCCGAATTGGCCGACGTTCCGGGAGGAGTGCGCCTGGATTTCGTCGTCCGCCAGAATTTCTATATCAGCCGGGTGCAGATCGAAGGATTGCATGAGCCGCCGGGAGAAGCCCTGGCGCTTTCCGCTCTGCGGCTCAACGTCGGAGAGCCATTCCGCGATAGCGACATGAAGGAAGCGCTCGACCGCCTCCGTCAGACCCTGGAGGACGATGGCCAGTATCAGGCCAAGGTCGATTACTCGACGACGCCGCATCCCGACACGCTTCAAATGGATATCCTGGTGCGCGTCACGGCAGGTCCGCGGGCGCGGATCGGGGCGATCACGATCCAAAATCAAACGCAATTTGCAAACGCGGAGGCTCGCAGCCAGGTGAAACTCAAGGAAGGGGCTCAAGTGACCATCGACCGGCTGAACCGCGCGGCCGACCGGACGCGAAAATGGCTGGCGGGGAAGAATTACCTCGGTGCTAGGGTGACGATTCATCGCGGCGCCTATGATGCGAAATCAAACCGCGTACCCGTCGAATTCACATTGTATGCGGGGCAAGAAGTGCGCGTGGCTGTGGTAGGCGCAAAGGTTCCGGCGAGCACTTTGCGCAGGCTGGTGCCCATCTACCAGGAAGGGGCGGTGGATGAGGATCTGCTGCAGGAAGGCCGCCGGTCTTTACGCGATTGGTTTGAACGCGCCGGATACTTTGACACGCAAGTAAGTTACACGGTATCGGATGCACCCGAGGAGGAATCAAGCCGTGTCGTTCACCAGGCTGCGCGAGTGGTCACGTATCAAGTCATTCGGGGTGACCACCATCGATTGGTAAACGTGGAATTTACCGGCAACAAATACTTCGGCTCGGATCTTCTGCGGAGCCGCGTAAAAGTTCAGCCCGCCGCCTATGCGTCGCCGGGGCGGTATTCCACTGAGTTGCTGCAAGGTGACGTCAGTTCGATTCGCACGCTTTATGAAGCCAACGGTTTTCAAGATTGCGAAGTGCAGAGCCAGCTCATCGATGATTACAAAGGCCACCGCGGAGACCTGTCGGTGAGTTTTGTGGTCATGGAGGGGCAGCAAACCCGCGTGGCGAGCCTGGCCATCGAAGGCAACCAACAACTCAGCGAGGATGAACTGCTCGGCGTGATCGGCTCCTCGAAGGGACAGCCCTATTCCGAATTCAACGTGTCGACCGACCGGGACAACATTCTGGCGACCTACTATGACCAGGGATTTTCGGAAGCGCAATTTTCAGCCGACGAAGAGAAATTGCCGCCTGCGGGGCCGAACGCAGGTCCCACGGTCCGCCTGAGGTATCACATTACCGAAGGACCCCAGGTGCGGGTCGCGCGCGTGCTGCTAGGCGGCTATGAACACACGCGCCCCGGGGTGATCTCCCGCCAGGTGGGAATCAAGGCCGGCGAGCCGTTGAGCGAAGGGACCGTCGTTGAGACGCAGCGGAAACTCTACAATCTGGGGATTTTCAGCCGCGTTTCGATCGCGCCGCAAAATCCCGAAGGCGAGGACACGGAAAAGACGATTGTGGTCATGGTGGACGAAGCCAGGCGTTACACCATCGCCTACGGACTGGGATTTGAGGCGCAGCGTCTGGGCAGCTCCACCAGCGCGACTTCCCAATCCCTCAGCTTCGCGCCGCGCGGCACGCTCGAACTCACCAAGGCGAATCTGACGGGGCGCGCGGACTCGCTCTCCTTCAAAGCGCGGGCCAGCACGATTCAAGGACGCGCGCTGATTACGTACATAGCGCCAAATTATTTTGCCTCCCCCAATTTCAGTTTGCAGCTTTCCGCTTTCTACGAAACTTCGCGGGATGTGCAAACGTTTGATTCCCGGCGGGCGGAAGGCTCCATCGGGCTGGCGCAGAAGCTTTCCGCCAGCAGCTCGATCCTGTACCGGTATGTTTACAGGCATGTGGTGGCCAGCAACATCCAAATTGCGGTCGAGGAAATTCCGCTGTTCAGCCAGAATACGGAAGTTTCCGAATTCGACGTGAACTGGCTTCGAGACCGGCGGAACAGCGTCTCCGATCCCAGCCGCGGGGATTTCGAAAATGTGGATGTGAGCCTGGCTATGAAACCGATTGGCTCGTCCGCGAATTTTTTACGCGTGTACTTGCAGAATTCGACTTACCATCCCATCGGCCGGCGCCTGGTTTTTGCGCGCTCCACACGCTTCGGGATTCAAACGGTCTATGGCAACTCCGTCTCCACGGATATACCGCTGCCCGAACGGTTCTTCGCCGGCGGCGGCACATCGTTGCGCGGATTTGGCCTCAACCAGGCGGGACCGCGCGACCCCGTCACAGGGTTTCCCATTGGCGGACAGGCCGAGCTCATCTTCAACCAGGACCTGCGCTTTCCCATGCATTTGCCGCTGATCGGCGATCGCCTGGGCGGGGCCGTGTTTTACGACGCCGGCAATGTGTTCCCCAGCATCCGGAAAATTTCGCTGCGCACCACACCGCCCGCGCCGACATTCGACCCGAGCAATCCGAATGTGTGTTTGACGAACTGCACGAACGATCTGAGGTATTTCTCGCACACCGTGGGATTTGAGTTTCGCTACGGCACGCCGATAGGACCCGTGGCGCTGGATCTGGGCTATCAATTGAACCCCGCGCAGTACCTGATTCAGAGCGGCGGCACGTGCCCGGGCACCCCGACGGCGGCCTGCCTGACTACGCTTGCGAGGCTCCCCGCATTCCAATTTTTCATCAATCTGGGGACGACGTTCTGATGCGCCGCGCGATTTTCATTTTCGCTTTGGTCCTGGCCGCGGCACGAAGCCCGCAGTCGTATGGTGAAAGCGCGCCGCCTCAATCGACTCGCGTAGTGGACCGCATCGTGGCGCGCATCGAAGGCGACATTATATTGCAGAGCCAGGTGCGCGAACTTGGCGCTTTCCAGCAGCTCATCGAAGGGCATGCGGAGAGCGACGATAAGCTGCTCGAGGAGTTGATCCAACAGTGGGTCGTTGAGACGGAGGCTACGGCGTCGCATTTTCCGCAGCCTGCGCAATCGGAAGTCGACCGCGAAATGACTCGGGTCAAGGAACACTTTGGGAGCCCGGAAAATTATGAGTCTCGCTTGAAGGAGCTCGGCCTTTCCGCCGTCCAGGTCCAGCAATTGCTGAGCCGGCAGATTTACGTCGAGCGCTATATCGATTATAAATTCCGGCCCTCCGTGCAGATCGAACCCGCGGACATTGACGCCTATTACAAGAAGGAACTGGTTCCAGAGCTGGCGAAAAAAAATGAGCCGGCTCCGGCGCGGGCCGGGGTCGAAGAGCAGATTCGCGAACTGCTGATCCAGCGCGGGATCAGCGAACTGACGGTAAAATGGCTGGACGATACAAAATCGCGGTTGAAGATCGAAATTGAAGTTGCCGGTGGCAAGCCTTGAAGCGCCGTCGAGACCCGGAACGATGAACGGAACGAAACGAAAATTCGGACTGAAACATGGGGTGGGCCTGGTCGTCGTCCTGGCAGTCATCGTTGGCCTGGTCATCGCCTATGCGATTGCCAGCGGGCTGGCCGATCGCCTGGCCCGCCGGACCATCGTGGAACAGCTTGAGAAAACCACCGGCGCGCGCGTCGAGCTGGGGAATTTTCATTTTGGCTGGCGGTTGCTCACCGCCCGTTTCGACGGATTGACTTTGCACGGGCGCGAGGCGGCGGGAAGTCCCCCGCTATTTCACGCGGACGTATTGCAGTTCGACATCCACATCGAATCGTTCTGGGGCAGGAAGATTTCCTTGGGAAACGTGCGGATGTCCCGCTTCTCGGCGCATGTGCAAGTCGAAAAAAACGGTTCGACAAACTTTCCGGGACCTAGAACTATGGTGACGACCGGCACACCGGACATGCGGAGCCTGCTCGATTTGAAAATTGCGCAGTTGCATCTCGAACAGGGCGAGATCTTATGGAACGACAAGCGAATTCCACTCGAAGCCAAAGGCGGAAATTTTGAATTCGCAATGAACTATGCCAGCGAAGCGGGACGCCCCGTATACCTGGGCCAGGTCAGCTGGCAAAAATTTGAAATCGCAACATTGCGTTACTTGCCCTTCACGTCTAGTTTCTCCGCGCGATTCACTCTGCGTCTGGATTCGTTTTCCGTGACGCAATTGCAATGGAAGACCGCCGGCAGCGAAATCGATGCGCAGGCGACCCTTGCCAGTTTCGCGCAGCCGGCCTGGACATTGCGGTACCGGGGCCAGCTGCGCCTGGAAGACCTTTGGACGATCCTGCGCCAGCGTGGCGCGCCGGGCGGCCATATTGAATTTGCCGGAGATGGAGGCTACTCCCCCGAACTGATGAATTTCAGCGGACGTTATACCGCTGACCGCGTCACCATGAATTATCAATGGTTTCATCCCGGGAACATTTCCGCGCATGGCAGCTACCACGCCGATAATCACACCGTGGATTTGCCCGATATGGAAGCCATGATTCTCGGCGGAATGGCCAGCAGCCACGTGCGCGTAAACCTTCCGAAGCTGGAATTCCGCGCCGATACGAAAGTGCGCGGAATGGACCTGCGCCAGGCGCTGGCCGCGGAAGACAACCGGAGCCTGCCCATTAATCCTCTGCACTGGGGCAGCCGCATGGATGCCGACGCCACCACCACATGGATCGCCGATTTCAAGCATGTCGATTCGCGGGGGCTTTCGATATGGACGCCTCCGGCCACGCTTCCGCCGGGGCAGATTCCCACGGCGGCGCACTTCGGTTTTCATTATGACATGGACCACAAACAATTCGAACTTTCCCCGGGCGAGATTACAACCCCCACGAGCCGCATCCAGTTTCGCGGCGCTCTCAGCGCCGTCGACTCTTCGATTGACGCGACGGTAGACACCGAAGACCTCTCGCCGTGGGACGACTTCATTAACCGCCTGCGCGGCCCGACCGCGGAGCCCCAAAAGATCGGAGGAAAGTTCCATTGGGATGGACGGTTGACCGGGCCTCTCGGTGGCCCCACATTCACGGGACGTTTCAAGGGAACCGAAGCGCAGTACGGCTCGTTGTATTGGGACGATCTCGAGGGTGAGCTTACCTACTCGCCCGAAGAGTTGCACCTTGCCCGGGGCCGCGCACGCAGAGGGCGGTCTTCCGCGGAGCTGGAACTGGCGCTGGATCTCGACAACTGGGGTTTTAATCCTGAAAGCGGATGGATGTTTGACGTCAACCTGGTGGGAGCCGATACGGACGATTTGCAAAAAATGCTAGGGACTTCCTATGAAGCGCACGGGGTGCTGACCGGGCAATTTCACGGAAAGGGAACGCGTGAACAGCCCGAATTTTCGGGTTTGTTCGACATGTCAAACGCAACGGCGGGATCCTGGCGCTTCGAGCGGGCGCGCGGGCAATTGTCCATGCACCCGGGCGAAGTGCGAATTGCCAACGCCGAGTTGCGCCTTGCGGCATACGCGCCGGGCGCGCCCATGGGCCTCGTAACAGGCAATCTGGACTATCACACAGGCACGGGCGAAGTGTCTTTTGACTTGACGGGCGCGGCGATTCCCTTGGAGGCCATCGACAAAATCCAAATGGCCCGCCTCCCCGTGGGCGGCCGCTTGAATTTGCAGGCCCACGGCCAGGGGCCGTTGCGCGCGCCCGAATTGCACGCCACGCTGAGATTGGTTGACTTGAAACTCGGCAATGACGTGGTGGGAAGCTTTGACGGGAAAGTGGATTCGGATGGGCGCCATCTGACTGCGACGATTGATTCGGCGATGACCTCGGGGCGGTTTGCAGGGAAGATGGACATTGGGCTCGGGGGAGATTATCCGGTGACCGCGCACGTCACAGCGGAGCGAATCGATTTCAATCCTTTCCTAGTCTCCGCGCTGCATCTTTCCCGGATGAACGGCCACAGTTTGGTGGACGGCCAATTTGACGTTGCGGGCTTTGGCGCGCGCCCGGAAACGCTGGCCATGGAAGCGAATCTGTCCCGCCTGACGATTGATTTTCGAAACGTGAAGCTGGAAAATGACGGCCCCGTGCGCCTGACATACCGCCGGGACGAAGTGCGCGTCGAGCAGGCCAGCCTCCGCGGGACAGACACGGACTTTCGCGTGACCGGGTCAGCGCGTTTCGCCGGGGATCAAGCCCTCAATTTACGCACGGATGGAGCGGTCAGCCTGCAGTTGCTGGCCGGGTTCTACCCGCAGCTGGAAGCCAATGGCCAGGCGCAGATCAATGCCGCAGTGAGCGGGACGCTGGCCGCGCCGCGCTTCAACGGCAAAGTTCACATTGGGGGTGCTTCCATGCGCTACGGCGATTTTCCGGCGGGACTGAGCAACGTCACCGGAGATTTCAATTTTGACGCGACCCGCATGGTGTTCGACAACGTGGTCGCGGAAAGTGGAGGAGGACATCTTGCCATTGGCGGCACGGTGGCATACGGAGAAGGGCCGTTGACCTATGCCCTCAACGCGCGTTCCGATCAGATTCGCATCCGTTATCCGATCGGCATGAGCTGGCTTGTGGGCGGAACCTTGCGCCTCTCCGGAAACGAGCAAGCGGCCACACTTTCCGGACGGATTGTTGTGGATCGCCTGCTGATGGCGGAAGGGTTCGATCTCGGAAGCTTCATGGTTTCAGCCAAGGAGCCGGCCAGCGGACCGAGCACTACTTCCTCGTTTCTGCAAAATTTGCAGTTCGACATTCAGGCGGATTCCAGCCCCGATTCGCGGATGGAATGGGCCGGCGCGCGCCTGTTGACGGACGCCAGCCTGCGCCTGCGCGGAACCTGGGAGCATCCCATTCTCCTCGGGCACATTCACTTGTTGAGCGGGGAAATGAGCTTTCGCGGCAACCAGTACACCATTTCGCGCGGGGACATTAATTTCGCCAATCCGTTCCGTCTGGATCCGGTGTTGAACGTCGAGGCCACCACGACGATCCGGCAGTACGAAGTCACTCTCGATTTCACAGGCCCTGCGAGCCGGCTCACGCTGGCGTACCGGTCCGACCCGCCATTGCCCTCGAGCGATATCATCGAGTTGCTGGCCCTGGGCCAGACCGGCGAAGAAAGCGCGGCGCGAACGGCCACCGGGCAGAACGCGGGAGTAGGCGCCTCGGCGCTGCTCTCGGAAGCCATTTCCAGCCAACTGGGCGGGCGAATCCAGCGACTGTTCGGGATCAGCCACTTCAGCGTCGGGCCATCGGTGGCGACATTGAACACGCAGCAAAACTCAATCGCCAGCGTCACCATCGAACAACAGGTCACTCGCGGGCTGGTGGTTACCTACATCACGGATGTCACCACAACGCAGTATCAAGTGATTCAAATCGAATACACCATCAACCGCGAATTCTCCGTGGTAGCCCTGCGCGATGAAAACGGGACTTTCGGCCTCGACGTGGTGCGCAAAACGCGTTTCAAGTGACGAATGCCCGCTCTTGGAATGAGTGCACTGGCACGACACTTGAGCCGCTGATTCCCGGGGGGCGCACGCGGGTTCGTGCTATCTTGACCGGCGAGGAACCGACATGAGACAACACGCCTTGAATTATTCAAAATGCTTCCGGAACTGCGTCATCCTGGCGCTTGCCTGGATGACCATCGCTCTTCCGGCGGGCGCGCAAAAAAAGGGAAAGAATAAAGACGCGCAACCCCCCGACCTGGGAGAGGACATCAAATCGGCAATGCACCTGCCGGACGGGCAGGCTATCGATCAGGCCATTGGCGAAGCCATGGGTTACTGGCAAATCGGCGACGTGGCATCCCTGCATAAATACTATGCCGACGATGTGGTCCTGGTGAGCGGCACATGGGAACCGCCTATCGTCGGCTGGGAAAATTTCCTGAAGGACTATCAGGCGCAGCGAGCGCAAGTCAGCGGCGCGCGCATGGACCGGTCAAATACTCTCATTAAGGTGAATGGCAATTCGGCCTGGGCCACCTATCAATTCATCTACGCTGCGCAGACGGATGGCAAAGTGGCGCAGTTCCGCGGGCACACCACACTTTTCCTGGTAAAGCAGGCGGACCGATGGGTGATTACGCTAAACCACTCCTCGGTCGTGGACTCTTCGATGCCTGAGCCCGCCGCCCCGATGAATTCGGCCCAGCCTGCCAATCGCTAAAAGCTCTTGAAGCCCTGGTAAACCCAAACCGCCACGCTGGCCAGCAAGAGCGCTCCGGAGGCGACGGAGAGAGCGATAATCGGCCTGGTCAGACCTGAGATCCGGGCAATGATCTCCACTTGTTCCTGGTAATGATGCTGTTCGGCGTCATCAATGAAGATCTGATCGTCTTCTTTTGATGACAGCGTTACCCGGTACACGACCAGCACCACCAAAACTGCCGTAATTACGCCCCAGGAACTCATGAGCAGATCGAGAAGCAGTGATCGGGATGCTTCCAAGGTTTCCTCCCCGCGAGAACGGCGCTGGACGGAACAGACCAAGCGACTGCGCCGTGCTGCAATAGCAAAAACTTGAGAAAATTATATCACCAATGCAAAGGTGTTAACGGCCGGTGTTATCTAATGGTGACTAGACTTTGCTGGGGAAAGCGCCCCCCAGAAGGCACGTTTTTCTAGCTCATTTTCATAGGACCGCAGGATCTCTTGGTGTGCCGAATGGGAACGTGGGCCGTCCCGGGCATCGCGTTGACAAACGCCGCCACGGGCGGGCACAATCAATTTGCCTCGCAACACCTGCTTGTAAGCCCGAATGGCGGAATTGGCAGACGCGCTAGCTTCAGGAGCTAGTTCCCGCAAGGGAGTGGAGGTTCGAGTCCTCTTTCGGGCACCAGAATTTCCGTGACTGGTGAGTGGTGACTAGTGACTGGTGATTCGTACCCCCTCTAATTCAATGCCGTGGGATTGATCTCTCGACCTTTCTTGAGCCTGGGATTGATGCTAATTTCTATCCGGCGCGCCATTCGCCCCCTGTAAATCCATGACCGAGCATTTTGTTTTTCGCGACCTGCGCGACTTGCTGGCCAAGGCCAACGAGGAAAAATCCGGCGATCAATTGGCGGGTCTCGCGGCGCGATCGGAGCGCGAACGCGTGGCCGCCAAACGCAAGCTTGCGGATCTTTCCCTCGGTGAGATTGTCCGGCAACCTTTAATTGATCCTTCGCGCGACGATGTCAGCCGCCTGCTGCTTGAAACCTACCACGCTGAACGGTTTCGACGAATACAGGGGATGACCGTAGGTGAATTTCGCGAATTTATTCTCGATGACGCCACCAGCGAAGAACGATTGAAAGAGTTGCAGTGGGCGATCCTTCCGGAAATCGCCGCGGCCGCTGCAAAAATCATGAGCAACAAGGATCTGATCCTGGCCGCGGCAAAAATCAGGAATGTAACGCGCTGCCGGAACACCATGGGCGAGCGCGGAGTGCTGGGAATCCGCACTCAGCCCAATCATCCCGTGGATGATATTGGCGGGATTTTGCTGGCCGCATTCGAGGGGCTGCTCTTCGGTTGCGGCGACGCGGTGATCGGAGTGAACCCGGCCTCGGATTCGGTGGAAACGGCCGGCGCAATTCTGAGCGCGCTGGCGCGGCTGATTGACGCCTACGGTGTGCCGACGCAAACCTGCTGCCTCGCGCATATCACCACACAACTCGAAGCGATGAAGCGCGGCGCGCCGGTGGATTTGCTGTTCCAGTCCATCGCCGGGACGGAGGCGGCCAACCGCAGTTTTGGCGTCACGCTGCAGATGCTGCGCGAAGGGCGCGAACAAGTCCTCGAACACCATGCGCGGCGCGACGTCGCCTGGAAGGGCGCGAACGTGATGTATTTCGAGACTGGGCAGGGAAGCGCGCTGTCCGCCGAAGCGCACCACGGAGTGGATCAGCTCACGCTGGAAGCTCGCGCGTATGGCGTCGCTCGCGTGTTCCATCCTTTCCTTGTGAACAGCGTCGTGGGCTTCATCGGGCCGGAATATCTTTGCGACGAGCGGCAGATCATTCGCGCAGGGCTGGAAGATCATTTCATGGGCAAGCTGCTGGGACTTCCGATGGGCTGCGACGTTTGCTACACGAATCACGCGGCGGCCGACCAGAATTCCGCGGACAATCTGCTGGTGCTCCTGGCCGCCGCGGGCTGCAATTATTTCATGGGCGTTCCGTCCTCGGACGACGTGATGTTGAATTATCAATCCACCAGCTACCATGACGCGCTGGCCGCAAGGAGGCTCCTGCATTTGCGTCCCGCGCCGGAATTTTTGAGCTGGCTGCAAACGAAGGGAATTTTTCGCGACGAGGAGCCCGCGCTGATCGATGCCTCCGCGCGGCGCGAGCTGATGCAGGGACTCGAATCTTCCCTGGGAGAAATCGCCTGAATGCCGCGAGACGCCGATTCCTTTCTTGCCGCCGATTTTCCCGAGGCGTTGCGCAAAATTCGCGAACGCACGCCCGCGCGCATTTTTGTCGGCCGCGCCGGGGCCGCCTATCGCACGCCCACGCAATTGGATTTGCGCGAAGCCCACGCCGCCGCGCGCGACGCCGTCCGCGCGGAGCTCGATCTGGAATCCGTCTTCGGCGCAGCTTTCATCAAGCAATGGAATCTCTTCGAGGTTTGCACCGAAGCGCGTTCCAAAGAGGAATATCTCCTGCAGCCGGACCTGGGGCGCCGCTTGAATGAAGCGTCGCGGCAAGAATTGGTGAGCCGTTGTTCGCACGAGATCGACATTCAATTCGCGATAGGCGACGGCCTCTCCGTCACAGCAGTCGCCGCGCAAGTTCCCTCGCTCTTGCCGTTACTAGATGAAGGAGCCCGGGCGCGCGGCTGGGCGGTTGGCAATCCATTTGTGATTCGCCACTGCCGGGTAGGCGCCCTCAACGAAATCGGCGAATTGCTCGCTCCGAAAGTAGCCGTCTTGCTGATCGGCGAACGCCCGGGTCTGGCCACCGCCGAGAGTTTATCCGCCTACATGGCCTACCGGCCCGGAAAAATGCAGACCGACGCAAATCGAAATCTAATCTCCAACATTCACGCGCGCGGGCTAAAACCGCAGGCAGCGGCAGACCGAATCCTGAACCTCGCGGCGCAGATGATGGCGCTTCAAACCAGTGGGTTCATTATCCGCGAACAATTGCCGATGCCACCGAGCGGACCGGCAATTACGGCATAACATTTTCAGAGAAAAGGGATGCCAGCCCAAGGCTTCCGCATCAAGGAATTTGAGCGCGTTCATAGATCCGTTCGTTGGACATTTCGACTTTGGGACCTTTGGAGACGATCAGAGGGAAGCTAACCCTTTTCATTCGCGGGTGCTTGCGATCCAGGAGAGTTGCTCTGATGCCCGCCACAATGAGTTTCCGGACCGAGCGTCCCTGTGCCGCAGCTTGTTCTTTCAGCCTGCGGTAGAGCGGAGCGGGGATATCCACGGTAGTTCGAATGGTTTTCGATCTCATGTAAGCATGATCCCATGTTTGCCATAAATAGTGGAGATCCCCGAGCGGGGTCTGTAACAGCCGGTGCTATCCGCTGGACGATGGTGTGTATTACAATTTCCGATTGTGAGGTGCTTATGAGCGCTGCCTCTTTGAAAGTAAATGGACGGGTGCACCACGTGGATGTGGATCCAAAGTGTCCCTTGCTGTACGTCCTCCGCGACAATCTGGAATTGAACAATCCGCGCTTCGGCTGCGGCGTCGGGCAATGCGGAGCTTGCACCGTGCTGGTGGACAATCGCGCGGTGCGCTCGTGCCAATGGATCGTGGCGAATGCCATCGGAAAAGAAATCGTGACGCTCGAAGGCCTGGAGACCGCGGGGAAACCGCATCCCGTGCAGGCGGCGTTCATTGCGGAACAAACATTTCAGTGCGGCTATTGCCTGAACGGCTGGGTGATGACCACCAAAGCGCTGCTCGACAAAAATCCCAGTCCCTCCGACGCCGAAATGCGCAACGCATTTGAAAGTTTAGTGTGCCGTTGCGGAAGCCATGTCGGCATTTTCGCCGCGGTTCGCCGGGCGTCGCAATCCGCGAAAAGGAGCGCATAAAATCATGGCTCCCAAACTCACCGTAACGCGAAGAGAATTTGTGAAGGACGCGGGAGGCTTGCTCATCGGTTTCAGCCTGGCCGATTCCGCCGTGCTCCCGCGCGTTTTGGCCGCTGCATCGCCTGAAACGGTCGCCGCTCCTTCTCCCGGCCGTCTGGATTCCTGGCTGCGCATCGACAAAGAAGGGCTCGTTCACGTGTTCACCGGCAAGCCGGAAATTGGAATGGGCGTCGGCACCGCCTACGCGCAAATCGTGGCTGAGGAACTGGACGTTCCTTTGGATCACGTTCAACTGGTCATGGGCGACACCGCATCGACCGCCAATCAGGGCGGCGTCGGAGGCAGCACATCCATCATGCTGGGCGCGAAGCCGTTGCGCAACGCCGCGGCCAACGCGCGCTTCCTGCTCACGCAAATGGCTTCGCGGCGCCTCGGCGTTCCCGCCGATCAGCTCGAAGTGAAAGAAGGCGTGTTTCGCGTGAAGGGCGACGCGACCAAGAGCGTCTCCTATGCGGATCTTGCCGGCGGCGGAGACCTCAACGACGCGCTGAAAGTTTCAGGCGACGGATTTGGACTGAACGTGGAAGGCCCGGGCAAGCCGAAAGATCCCTCCACGTACACGATTGTCGGAAAGCCCGCGCCGCGCGTGGATCTTCCGCCGAAAATTCTCGGCCATTTCAAATACGTTACCGATGTCCGCGTTCCCGGAATGCTGCATGGCCGCGTCGTGCGTCCCTCGGGAGTGGGCGCGACGTTTGTGAGCATGGACGAAACCTCCGCGAAAGCCATACCCGGATTCGTGAAAACAGTGGTGAAAGCGAATTTCGTCGGTGTGGTCGCGGAAAATGAGTGGGCTGCGATCCAGGCCGCCAAGGCTCTCAAAGTCACCTGGACCCAGCCCAAGCAGGCGTTCCCCGAGCAAATGGATTTGTATGCCTACATGCGCTCGGCGCCCGTGAAAGCCAGCAAGGAAACCCTCAAGCGCGGAGATGCCGCCGCGGCGCTTTCCAATGCCGCGAAAAAAGTGGAAGCGAGCTATGAGTTTCCGTTCCAGTCGCACGCCACGATGGGGCCGGGTTGCGCCGTCGCGGACGTTCACGCGGACGGCATCACCACGGTCTGGTCCGGCGGGCAGAAACCGCACGAATTGCAAAAGGGCTTCGCAGAACTGTTGCGCGTTCCGATCGATACGGTGCGCGTCGTGTGGGTGGAAGATGCCGGCTCGTATGGCCGCCCCGGCTTTGAAGACGCGGCTGCCGATGCCGTGCTGCTTTCCGAAGCCGCCGGAAAACCCGTGCGCGTGCAGTGGATGCGCGAAGACATGACGGCATGGGGCACCAAGGGTCCTGCAGTCCTTTGTGACCTGTCGGCGGCGATTGACGCGCAAGGCGAAGCCACCGCCGTGCAATTTACTTCGCGCGCGTTTTCCGGAGGCGAGACGCATTTTCGTCCCGGCGACGCGGGAAATTATCTGGGCGCCCAGTTGACCGGAATTCCCAATACGACTGGCGTCGACGAATTCGCGCAATGGGGCGTGGAAGCGCCGCCCTACGCGTTTCAAAATGTTCACGCGATGGCGCACGTCATTCCCGCGTTTTATGACAGCGCCTCGCCGCTCCGCACCACTCATTTACGCGACCCGGAAGGGCCGGCCACTTCGTTCGCGGTGGAATCCTTCATCGACGAAATCGCCGCCGCAACGGGCGCCGATCCGATCGAATTCCGCCTCAAGCATCTCGAAGACGCGCGCGCCAAAGCAGTCTTGACCGCCGCGGCGCAAAAAGCCGGCTGGGACACTCGCCCGTCTCCGAAAAAAGCAGCGGCCGGCGGCGACGTTGCTACAGGCCGAGGGATCGGGCTCAGCACCCGCAACGGAACCTACGTCGGGACCGTTGCAGAAGTGCAAGTGAATCGCAAGACCGGCGCAGTCCGCGTGACTCGCTTTGTCTGCGCTCACGACTGCGGACTGATCATCAATCCTGAAGCGCTGCGGACCACGATCGAAGCCAACCTGATCCAATCGCTTGGCCGCGGCTTGAAGGAAGAAGTGACCTTCGACCGCAGCAATGTGACCAGCGTGGATTGGGTCACGTATCCCGTGGCCCGTGCATCCGACGTTCCCGATCGAGTCGAGGTCGTCCTGATCAACCATCCGGAACTTCCGTCAAGCGGCGCAGGCGAACCTTCAAGCCGTGCAACCGCAGCCGCCATCGCCAACGCAATCTTCGACGCAACCGGAGCGCGAGTCCGTCAAGCGCCGCTCACTCCCGCTCGCGTAAAAACTGCGCTAGATGCAGTTCGATCCGCGTAGCGATCCAGTAGCACACGCTTCCGCCTGTGGGTTTCCGAAAATGGCTCCGCCAAATGGACCACAGGCAGAAGAGTCTGTCTGGCAGCTCGAATCCCGCCGGCCAGCTGCTAAACAGGCTGCGGAAAAAACCCCTCCAGAATGTTGTCATTTCGAGCGAAGCGAGGAATCTCTCTTTCTTTTCATGGGGCCAAATCGAAGAGAGATTCCTCGCTGCGCTCGGAACGACAAAATAAACCGCTTTTTCCGCAGCCTGTAAAGCCGCGTTAATCCTGCACCCTTTATGGCACGGCTCGAGGCCGCGCCCTGCAAAAATTCGGCAAATTTTGAGCACGCAGCCCCGATGCAACGAGAGCACGAGTCCGCCGGCAACTCACTGCATGCTGCGCAATATATCTGGCTCCGGCGTTGCGCACGGAGTCGGCGAGGTATAAGGTATCGCTCAGTTGGAAGTCCAAAACAGAAATTCCGAATGGAAAATTGCCTCGTAAAAAAGGAGTCGGCGATGAAAGCAATGCCAGGCCTTCTCGCACTTCTGTTCGCGCTTTTTGCGGCCGCGCCCAATGCAGCCGCACCCCAAAACGCGCCTTCGTCCGCGAGTTCTCTTCCCGCCACCTATGTAAGCGCAGCGGACATTCAGGCCAACCTGAACGGAGCGCCAAATTCAGCGACGAATCCCCTGCCCAACATTCGCGTGGTGGACGCGGGGGGATACAACGTTGCCGTCGGCGTAATTCACCGGCCGCAAACGCCGCCCGGCGTCGTCGCCGTGCACTACAAGGTCACGGAAATTTATCACGTGACGGATGGCGGGGCCACGCTGGTGACCGGCGGCGCTATGGTCAATGCCAAGGAGAGACCTGCTGACGCCATATCCGTCAAGCTGGAAGACGGCCCCGGCGCAAGCGGCACATCGATCCAGGGCGGCGTGACCCGCAAGATAAAAGCGGGCGACGTGGTCGTCATTCCCGCGGGCGTGCCGCACTGGTTCAGCCAGATCGACGGCTCGATTACATACGTGGTCGTGCGCGTCGACCCTGGCCGCGTACTAGCCCCCAAGTAAATCGCGATTCAATTGGACGGGCTTCAGCCTGTCTGGTTTTCGTGTAGAGTTGCATGACAAAATCCACAGGCTGAAGCCTGTGCTACTCAACCCGCAGGAAATTGCCAGGACTCCGAAAAATCCAGCACGTCTGTTCTCTCGCTGATTCCATTCCTCAAAACCAAAACGCCCCGGCAAGCCGGGGCGTTTTGGTCCTTCCGCGATTCACATGATTCCCGTTGGTGCGGCGCGGCCATTCGCACAACCGCGGCGCCGATTCTCCGTCTTGCCCGCTGATCCTAAGCGACGGCCGTGCTGGCAACCGGCTTCGGCACGCTATTAACTGTCTTCAGAATTCGGGAAACGATCTGGTAGGGATCGCCTTCTGAGTTCGGACGGCGATCTTCCAGATAGCCCTTGTATCCGTCCTTGATGAAGTGAATGGGCATGCGGATCGACGCGCCGCGATCGGAGAGGCCGTAGCTGAACTTGTCGATGGCTTGTGTTTCGTGCAGGCCGGTCAAACGCAGGTGGTTGTCCGGGCCATACACGCCGATATGCTCGGGGATGTGTTTCTCGAAGGCCTTCATGAGGGCTTCGAAATATTCCTTGCCGCCCATTTCGCGCATGTATTTCGTGGAGAAGTTGCAGTGCATGCCCGATCCGTTCCAGTCGCCCTTGATTGGCTTGCAGTACAGTATCATATCCACTTCGTACTTCTCGCAGAGGCGCATCATCAAATAGCGGGCAGTCCAGGTATCGTCAGCGGCTTTGGCGGAACCTTTGGCAAAGATCTGGAATTCCCACTGGCCCTTGGCGACTTCCGCGTTGATGCCTTCGTGATTGATGCCCGCGGCATGGCAGAGTTCCAAATGTTCTTCGACGATCTTGCGGGCCACGTTGCCCATGTATTTGTAGCCCACACCGCAATAGTACGGGCCCTGGGGGGTGCTGGGGTGACCCTCTTTCGGGAAGCCCAGAGGGCGCCCATCCTGATAGAGGAAGTACTCCTGCTCAAAACCAATCCACAGGTCCGGGTCGTTCTCGATCGTGGCGCGCGCATTGGTGGAATGCGGCGTTCCATCCGCGTGATAAACCTCGTTCATCACAACATAGGCGTCCTTGCGGCTGGCATCGGGATACAGTGCCACTGGTTTGAGAACGCAATCAGAGCTATGTCCCTCGGCCTGCATGGTGGAACTGCCGTCAAAACCCCATTTGGGAAGATCGGCAAGCGTCGGTAGATGGTCAAATGGTTTGATCAGGGTCTTGCCGCGCAGCTCGGGAACGGGCTTTTTGCCGTCAAGCCAGATGTATTCCAGTTTGTATTTCGTCATAGTATTTGGTGGATCTCCTTATTTAGACCTAGAAAGATTAAAATCCTGAGACATCGTTAGGCGAACCTGTTCCAGGTCACCGAAGAATCAGCGTATCGCTTGGGACCACGCTCGTCCAATCGAAGAAATCTCTCGTCAGGTTCTCTTTTTGTGATGCGACGGGAAAAGAGTAGCGCGGGCTTCAGCCTGCGGGGTTTGGTCCTTGCAAGGACTAACCCCCGCAGGCTGAAGCCCGCGTTACTTGACCTGTGGATCGGTCTGTTTATAAGTATTCCCGTTTAGTGTAAGCTTTTTGGCTCAACCACCGAGGCTATGATGAACCGTGTAACCGCCATTCTTCCTGCGGCAGGGCTGGGCACCCGAATGGGCGCCGACACGCCCAAGCAGTTTCTCTCGCTCGACGGCGTACCTGTGCTGCTCTTCACGCTGCGGCGCCTGGCGGCCTGCCCTGCAATCAAGGATTTCGTCATCGCCACGCGGGCCGAGGAAGTCGATTCCGTGGCGGCCACCGTCAAATCGGAAAATCTTGGCCGGCCTACCTGCGTGGTTCGCGGCGGGGACACGCGCCAGGATTCCGTCGCCAACGCCTTAGCGTACGTCCCGGCCGATGCCGACTTGATTCTGGTGCACGACGCGGTCCGGCCTCTCGTGACGCTCAGCCAGATCGAACGAGTGATTTCCGAGGCCGACGCCTGCGATGCGGCCATCCTGGGAATTCCGGCCATGGATACGGTGAAGGAAGTGAAGCGCGCCAGCCTGCCGACCGACGTCGCGCTGGTCACCGCCACGATTCCGCGCGAACGAGTGGTCCTGGCGCAGACTCCGCAGGTGTTTCGCGCATCGCTGCTTCTCGAAGCGTTTGCTCGCGCGCGCCAGGACGGAGTGACCGCTTCCGACGAAGCGGGCCTGATCGAACGCATGGGGCGAGACGTTCACGTCGTCGTCGGATCCGAACGCAATTTGAAGATTACCCGTCCTGGGGACATGGAGCTGGCGGAGTTTTATCTCCGCCAGGAGCGCGCGGGCCGATGACCCGCGCGGGAATCGGATACGACCTGCATCGCCTCGCCGAAGGGCGTAAGCTGATCCTCGGCGGCATTGAACTTCCCTTTCCCAAGGGGCCGGTCGGCCACTCCGATGGTGACGCGCTGGCGCACGCGCTCTGCGACGCACTTTTGGGCGCCGCCGGGCTGGGCGACATCGGAGGCCATTTTCCCGACACCGATCCCAAATGGAAGGACGCGTCCAGCCTGCGATTTCTGGAGCACGTCCGCGATCTGCTCGCGGAGCACGGGTTTCGCATCGTGCACATCGACGCAATCGTCATCACCGAAAAACCGAAGCTCGGTCCGCACTTTCCCGCGATGCGCGAGGCGCTGGCCAAATCGCTGGGCATCGCTGCCTCCACGATCAATTTGAAAGCCAAGACCAACGAATCCGTCGACGCCATCGGACGCGGCGAAGCGATTGCCGCGCAGGCCATCGCCACGCTCGATCGCTGAGTCCGCGGCACACTGATATGGACCGCCTCACCGGAATCCACGCCGTTCGCGAAGCGCTGGAATCAAACCGTCCACTCGATTCCCTGCTGGTTGCCAAGGGCACGCATGGCAACCGAATCGAGGAATTGGTGCGCCTGGCGCGAAAACAGGACGTGCCCGTGCGGTTTGAGGAGCGCGTTCAAGTGGATCGCGCCGCTGGAACTCGCGAGCACCAGGGCGTCGTGGCGTTCGTTTCTTCCTCGCCGGTTGCAAGTTTTTACGATTTGTTGAAACCGCGCGATACGTCCAGCGCTCCGGGATTGCTAGTCCTGCTGGACGGCGTCGAAGATCCGCAAAACCTCGGCGCGATCGTCCGTACTTCACTCGCGGCCGGCGCGCAAGGTGTGGTCATACCCGAGCGGCGCGCCGCCGGGCTTACAGAAACCGTGGCGCGCGCATCCGCCGGGGCGCTGGCGCACTTGCCCGTGGCGCGCGTCACCAATCTTTCTCGCGCCATGGAGGAAATGAAGGAAGCGGGCTATTGGCTTGTGGGACTCGACGAGCGCGCTGAGCAGCGCCACACAGAAGTGGATTTCAAAATTCCGGTGGGAATTGTCCTGGGAGGCGAGGGCAAGGGATTGCACGCCTTGGTTCGTGAGCGCTGCGATTTCCTGGTTTCGATTCCTACTACAGGACCGGTTCGCGCCCTCAACGTATCCGTAGCTGCGGGCGTAGTTCTCTTCGAGGTCGTCCGCCAGCGGGGAATGAAACCCCAGATGAACACAGATGAACGCAGATAAAGAAAAAGATTTTCTTGTATGGAATTGCAGAAGTCGCGTCGCGACACATCAATAGCTCGCTTGAGGCTCCTCTATTTGCTTTGTTCTTTCTTTTATTGGTTTTATCTGTGTTCATCTGTGGTTGCAAAGGTTTATCTCACTTGTCGTACTGGATCATTGTGAAGACATCGATCCCCGGCAGTTTCGCCCGGCCGTTCAGAAAAGTAAGTTCCACGGCAAAAGATGCGCCGACTACTTTTCCGCCCAGCTTCCGCACGAGTTCCACTGTAGCCGCGGCGGTTCCGCCGGTGGCCAGCAAATCATCGCTGATGAGCACGCTCTGGCCTGGCTTGATGGCGTCCTCATGGATTTCCAGCGTATCCGTGCCGTACTCGAGCTGGTAGGTAACGGAGACGGCTTTTGACGGCAGCTTTTTGGGTTTTCGCACGGGTACAAAACCCGCTTCGAGCCGGTACGCCAGCGCCGGCGCCAAAATAAATCCACGCGCTTCGATGCCCACCACCGCGTCCACTTTTTTGCCCGCATAGTGGTCGCACAATTCATCGACAAGGCTATGGAATGCGCCCGCATTCTGCAGCAACGTCGTCAGATCGTAGAAGAGAATTCCCGGCTTCGGATAATCGGGAACCTCTCGAATGAATTCCTTCAAATGGTTCATTCCGCTTGTCCAGCCTTTCCAAAAGAATTGCAGTTTTCAAATCGGCCGCGCTTACCGCAGGCCGTATTTTTATTCGATCTCATTCGTCGCTCTCGATCGAGAACACGTTCGCATACTCCCGCCGGATCTCCGCGTCCTGTTCGTCCACCCGGTCCACGCCGGCCATGCGCGGTCCGCGCCGCAACGCGTTTTTTAGCGCGTCCATCTGCTCGGCGCTGCCGATGGCATAAACTTCCACGCGCCCGTCGTACAGATTCCTCACATATCCGCCGACACCTAAACTTGCCGCCGATCGCTCGACGAAGAAACGGAACCCCACGCCCTGCACTCTGCCCGACACGAAAAATCGCTTGGCCTGCGTTTCCACGGCAACACTTCGCGCTCTGACTTGTTTTTGCAGCCGCGCGATTGTAGCAAAGGTCCAGCGCTCGCGGTAGGACGGGCTTCAGGCTGTCCGGGCCAGTGGGAAAGCAGTCCCCTCGTTTCGGCTAAAAGCGACAGGCTGAAGCCTGTCCTACTGGACCGCGCCGCGATACACTGTTGCTGGGACCGCAAAGCTGCGCGAAGTTTTATTCACGAATCCGGGCCGCAAAATGCTTGCGGATTGCATCCAACAGATGGAAGCAAAATTCATGATTCAAAGATTAAACCTGTCAGTCGCGTATTGCGCGCTCGTCCTGATTTTCGCCGCGTTCCCTGCTTCGCTGCGTGCGCAGGATGCCGGGCCGATGCAGCCGCCGGAGTCGACGAAATTCCCCGCGCCGCCGCCCGCCGGCAAGCCCGAGCCGCCCACGCTGCCGCCCGACGAAATCATCCGCCGATTCGCGGCAAAAGAAGACGATATGCTTCGTGCGATCATGGGCTACACTTTTCAGAAAGACATTCGCCTGCAGGAAATCGGCCCGGATAACAAGCCCGCGGGCCAGCTCGAAATCGTCACGCAAATGCGCATTGCTCCCGATGGCAAGATGTATGAGAAGCCCGTCAGCCGCCAGCCCTCGACCCTTCACTTTCTGGATCTGCAGAGGGGAGATTCCGATCTTTTGGCTCCTACGCCTTTGTTTCCGCTCACGACTGCGATGCTTCCGAAGTACGAAATTACTTATGGAGGGAAGCAGCCGCTCGATGAGTTGAGCGCCTACTATTTCACCGTGAAACCTCGCGCCCTGGACCGCGCCCGCGCCTATTTTTCCGGAGTGGTCTGGGTGGATGCACAGGACCTGGTCATCGTGAAGACCATGGGCAAGTGGGTCACCGAGATCGGCGACGTTACGGCTTCCGACCTCCCGTTCACCGTCTTCGAGACGTACCGCCAGCAGATCGGCAAGAATTTGTGGTTCCCCGCGTACTCGCGCTCGGACGACACGTTTCAGGCCGGCAACGCCAGCGTGCCGATCCGCGTCATCATAAAGTGGACCGATTTCACTCCGCAGGCGGGCCCACCCGCATCAGCTCCACTGCCGATGGCGAAGCCTCCCGACAGCAAAGGTACGCCTTAATTTCACCGCCGCCAGCCTACCCTACCGCCAATCGTCGACGAGGAACACGTCAGGCCGGTTGTAACCGGGGTCACCGTTCCGTTCCATAGCCACGCCCTGCCTGGTTGCCCGAAACCCCGCCTTTGACATTTCTCGAAAGGCGTCGAGGCGCGCGAGATTCATGCCGGCGGCCAACTTTTCGGCCCCCCTCGAACGGGCGAATTCGCGACTGGCATCGAGCAGTCGGCGAAATTCTTGCGCTGCTTTGGAGCCGCTCCGCACAGCGCCAAATTTGATGTAGCATTTTCCGCTGCCCGCCTCCGTTCCCGCTCCGGCATGGCACACGGCAAATCCGGCCAGCACCCCGCCGCCCCAGGTCAGGACTGTATCTCCCAATTGCTGCTGATCCACCGCGCGAATTTCCCGCTCTACGTCGAGGCCCTCGTAAATCGAGTTGGTCAGCTTCCTGCAAGCCTGCACGCAAAGTTGCTTGTCCCCAACGGTAAGATCGCTGAATCGCGCCCATCGAGGGGCGCCAGAAGCAGGCTCCGGTTGAATTGCCAGCTCCATGATGGAAGTAAGAAATCGGGGCCAGAAACCGAATTTTTGATAGAGACTCACGTGCTTCGCGCTGTCCGCGAACGTAAACAGGCCCGCGTGGCGAATTCTCCAACGCTCAAATAAATCCATCGTGGGGACCAGCAGTTTTTGGGCGATGCCGCGATCCCACAAGTCTGGGCGGATCGTGAGCGGGCCAAAAAAACCGACGCTTCCCCAGCGCGTGGCGAAGTTTGTTCCCACGAGTTCTCCCGACATCTCCGCGCCAAACGCAGCGGAAGGATCGGCCAGCCAGCGCGTCCGCACATAATCGGCGTCGCCCATGAATTTCAATGGTTCGGGCATGCCCAGAAATGTTCCGAACGCCAGTCGCATGATCCGGTCAGCAGCGGGAAGATCCTCTTCGCGCAGCGAGCGAATGGCGATCTCCGGCCGCTTTTCCATCGAGGATGCAGGTGATGAACTCATTGCATTTTTTGCCCCCGTTTAATTTTGAGACTTGCGGCGAAGCGTGGGCCTTTCGGGCTCCTCCGGCGTTTTTTCCTGCGGCGTTTCGCTGGGGGGCGGGGCAGGAGCTTTCGGCGGCTCCAGAATCCACTGGAATCCTGCATCATAATCGACCTTTGCCATGGCGAGCTTCGTCTCCGCGGGAGTGATCGCCGGAAGCGCCGCCTTCATGAAATTGACCACGCTCGCAGCGTCGGCTTTCTGGCTCTGCCCTTCCGCGGCGAGTGTAACGGATTTGGCCTGAATCTCATTGGCCGCGCGAAATTTCGTCAAACGCGAATCATTCCGCTGGAGCAGGTCGAGAAGTTCTGGCTCGTCCTTCGCGCGATTCTCCGGCGGGTAGCGCACCTCCATGAACGTTTTTGGCTGGCCCTTCTCGGGCGGATAAATCTGGTTGTAGCTCGGGCGCAGGACGCGGGTCCGCCAAATATCGTTGCCCAGGGCGTCCTGGCTGATGTGGTAGTCGATCGTCCAGGCCTCGGGACCGTAGTCGCGCACATACCCGGCCAGGACGATCCGGATCAACGGTTCGTCCTGGCCCAGATTAACTTTGTGGTGCAACAATCCCGCCAGCACGCGAACACGCTCGAGCACGGCGATGCCGATGGACTCGATGTCGCTGGTTTGAAAACTACGGTCTTTCTGGGGCCCGGTATTCAGAGCCGCGGCGATGAGCCTGTGGAATTCTTCATCGAGCCGTATGGACTTGTCCTTGGAATCCGGCTGTACCCACTCGACGGCGCCCATCATCACCCCGATGCGTTCCGCGGAAAGTATGGCAATCGCTGGAGTCCGCGAACCTGCTTCGCCGTGCGCATCCATCGCCGCCAAAATGATCGCATCCTTCGTCGCGCAAATCACCACCCGGCCCTCGGCCAGATTAACGGCCACTTCCTGATCCGCGGCGCCTTGCGCGATTGCAGGCGGAGAGAGAATCGACAGATGAACACAGATGAACGCAGGTAAAAGGAAAACAAATGAGGAGAAAGAAAATCTGCCATTGTGCCGTGGTTTCAGCATTGTTCCAATTCCGCAAACAGAAATCTTAATCTCTAAATTTATCTTTCTTTCCTTCCTTCTTAAATCAGTGTTTGTCGGTGTTCATCTGTGGTTCCAAAGATTTCTCTTTCCGCGCCATGGCCTGCAGCGCCGTGAAGGCCACGACGTTGGCGACATCCTCCGCCGAGCAGCCGCGCGAAAGATCGTTCGCCGGCCGCTCCAGCCCTTGCAGAATCGGGCCGAGCGCCTGCGCGCCTGCGAGCCTCTCGACAAGTTTGTAGGCGATGTTGCCGGAATCGAGGTCCGGGAAAATCAGCACGTTCGCACGTCCCGCAACAGGCGAGCCTGGGGCCTTTGCATTCGCCACGTGCGGCACCAGCGCGGCATCGACCTGAAGTTCGCCGTCCACCGCAAGTTCGGGCGCGCGCGCCTTCAGAATACGCAGCGCCTCCCTTACTTTTTGGACGTGCGCGTGGCTCGCCGATCCTTTGGTCGAAAAGGAAAGCAAGGCCACGCGCGGCTCAGCTTCGAGGATCGCGCGCGCATTTTCTGCCGTGGCGCGCGCGATCTCGGCGAGTTCCTCCGGATTCGGGTCGGGCATGACTGCACAATCGGCGAAGAGCAGCGCGCCGGCAGGTCCCAGTTCCAACCCGGAACGCTCCGGAATAATCATGACGAAAAAACTAGAAACCAGCTTCGCCTCCGGCGCCAGGCCAATCGCGTGCAGAGCCGCGCGCGCGGTTTCTGCGGTCGTGTTGGCCGCGCCTCCCACCGTCCCATCGGCGTCTCCGGCGGCCACACTCAGCGCCGCGAAATACAGCGGCCGCCGCGCGATCTCTCTTGCTTCGTCGAGCGCGACGCCGCGAGCGCGACGCCGCTCATAGTAAATCTGGGCGTAGCCTTCTGCGCGCGCGCTCGCCGCGGGATCCTCGATTGCCACGTCCCCCAACGCCACGCGCAAATCCGCTGCGGCTGAGCTGATGATTTGTTTCCGCCCGAGCAGGGTGATTTTCGCGAAACCTTCGCGCGCAATCGCCGCCGCGGCGGAGACAACGCGCGGGTCTTCGCCCTCCGGCAATATGATGCGCTGAGGCCGCACACGCGCGCGGGCCTGGAGTTTCTCAACCAGTGTCATCACACGCCCAAGTTATCACAGGTTTGCGCGTCTCGCCGATTTCTGTAGAATAGAAGCCTACCCCAATCTATTTGGTGCGCGGCAATGGAGCCACTGGCGCGATTGTCGGGCGGCGCCTGCGGCCGAGGAAGGTGGAAACTATTCGACACAAAGGCAAGAAGCTGAAAGACATCCTGGACGCGCACGAGAAATTCCATAAGGGCCATCCGGGCGGGGAGCGCGCAGATCTTTCCGGCGCCGATCTTTCCGGCGCGGACTTGAAGAAGCGCGATTTGACCGGGGCCAACCTCGCGGGAAGCAACCTGCGCAAAGCCGACTTGCGCGGAGCCAAACTCAGCCACGCCGATTTGAGCGGGGCGGACCTGCGCAATGCGGATTTGCGAAACTGCGATTTTACGGAGACCCTGCTCGAAGGCGCGGATTTGAGCGAGGCCGATTTGAGCGGCACGGAATTGTTTCGCGGAGATTTGCGCTCCGCGAAATTGCATAAAACGATTTTGCGGGGAACGGTCCTGCGGCAGGCTAATCTTCGCGGCGCGGATTTTTCCGGCTCGGACCTGGCGCTCGCCAGCTTCCGCGAAATCGATTTGACAGATGTGAAGCTGGACGGCGCGGACCTCAAAGACGCCGTGGTTCGGGACAACCGAAAAAGCTGAGTGACAAGCGGTCTTTAGTGGCGTGGGCTTCAGCCTGCGGGGTTTCGTCCTTGGAAAGACTAAAAACCGCAGGCTGAAGCCCGCGCCACTGAAAACCGTCCTACTTCCCTGTCGCGGAAGCGGAGGATTCGGCGATTCCGGCGCGAGCGATCCCGCGGCGGCGCACGTCGATCCCCAGCCTCTTGATCTTCTGATTCAGCGTCGAAAGCGGAATCTGAAAATTCTCCGCCGCTTCGGTTTGATTCCATTCCGTGCGTTCCAGCATGTCGCAGATCACCCGCCGCTCGATCTCATCCATGATCGCAAACAAGGAAGCTTTCGCGCTGTCGGCCACCGTGCGCGAGCCGTGTTCGCCCGGAAGCGGGGGCATGAATTCGGAAAGTCGCAGCCGCACGCCGCCGAGGAGTTCCCTCGTACCCACGCTCTCGGGCAAGAGATCGACGTCCAGATCTTCCCGGGAAGATAGAACCACCGCCCGCTCGACCACGTTTTCAAGTTCACGCACATTTCCCGGCCATTCGTAATCCACCAGCAGCCGCAGCGCCGCCGGAGTAAATCGCCCCAAGGGGCGGTTATTTTCCTTGGAAAATATGCGCAGGAAATGTTCCAGCAGGAGGTGAACGTCCTCCCTCCGCTCGCGAAGCGGCGGCAAAGGAACCGCAATCACGTTCAAGCGGTGATAGAGGTCTTCGCGGAAACGGCCTTCGCGAACCAGATTGAGCAGCTGCACGTTGCACGCGGCGATGATGCGAACGTCGACCTTGATCGTTTCCGTGCCGCCCAGGCGCATGAATTCGCGTTCCTGAATCACGCGCAGCAGTTTTGCCTGTGTCTCCGGCCCGATGGTGGAAATTTCATCGAAAAAAATCGTTCCCTGATCGGCGACTTCGAAGAGCCCCTTCTTCGACGCCACCGCGCTGGTAAACGCGCCCTTTACGTGGCCGAACAATTGCGATTCGAGAAGATCCACGGGAATGGAGCCCGTGTTGATCGGGACGAAGGGCTTGTCGGCGCGCGCCGACGCCGAATGAATCGCCTTGGCGATCAATTCCTTTCCCGTTCCGCTCTCGCCGTGAATCAGCACCGTGGAGCGAGACGGCGCCACCTGGCCGACCAGGTCGAGTACGGCCAGCATTTTTTCGCTTTTCCCGATGATGTTCGGAAAGTTGTACCGCTGCTTCAGGGCGCGCTTGAGCTGGACATTCTCCTCGCGCAAACGGCGGCCCTCGACGGCCTGCGCGACCTGAACCAGCAATTCGTCGTTGGACCACGGCTTGGTGATGTAATCCTGCGCGCCGCTTTTGAACGCGGCCCGCGCCATATCGATGGAGCCGTACGCGGTAATCAGGACCACGGAAAGATTCGGATCGCGGCGGCGGATATCGCGCAGCAAATCGAGTCCGTTGCGGTCGGGAAGGCTGACGTCCAGCAGAACAAGATCGAATGGCTTTTCCTCAAGCATCGCCAGGCCCGCTTCGCCTGATTCGGCGCTCGCTGTCGAATATCCTTCCGTATTGAGCAGAAGTTCCAGGCCTTCTCGAATTTCGGATTCGTCGTCGACGACCAGGATGGAGCCCTTAGACATGCACGGCTTTCCGCGCCACCGGGAATTCCAGCCGGAACGAGGTGCCCTTGCCTGGCGTGGAGCGCACGTCCACCTTCCCGGCGTGCTCCTTGACGATGCCGTAGCTCACGGAAAGTCCCAGCCCCGTGCCGCGTCCTGAGGATTTGGTTGTAAAAAATGGATCGAAAATGCGGTTCAGATTTTCGCGTGGGATGCCGCCGCCGTTATCGATGATTTCCACTTCCACCGACCCGTTGTGCGCCGCCGTGCGGATCTCCACGACCCCGCCGGAGGGCATGGCATCGCGAGCGTTCAGAAAAAGATTCAGAAAAACCTGCTGCAATTTGTTGGTTGAGCCCAGCACCGCGGGCAACTCCTGCTGCAGGTTTCTGGTCACCTGCACCTGCGCCGTGCGGAACGGGTGGGCCACCAGGGTCAGCACTTCTTCCACCACCGCGTTCAGATTCACTTCCGTAAACTCCGTCGCGCCCGTGCGCGAAAAATTCAGCAGGTTGTTGACAATTTCGCTCGCGCGGAATGTCTGCTTGACGACTTTCTCGATCAACTGGTGCCGCGGGTCGCCGCTGGGAAGCTGTTTGGCCAGCATTTGAATGTAATTGGAGATCACCGCGAGCGGCGTATTGACTTCGTGGGCGACGCCTGCGGCCAGCAAACCAAGGGAGGTGAGCTTCTCGTTCTGGAACACCTGCTCTTCGAGGCGCATCCGCGCCGTGACGTCATCGAAAAGAATCAGGCGGCCGATGCGGTCTCCCGATTTCCCGACCAGCGGGGCGATCGAAACATTGACCACCAGATTCCGCCCCTCGCGATTCTGCATGTGGAATTTGTAGAGGCTGGAGACGCGCTCGTCGCCGGAGCGCGCCGTGATTTCCGCCATCAGATCGGAAGGAAGCACCTCCTCGAGCTTGCGGCCCACCGCTTGCTCGCGCGGAACGCCGATCAATCCTTCGAGTTGCGTGTTCCAGGATTCCACGGCTCCGCCGAAATCCACCGCCAGGACGCCCACGTTCAGCGATTCCACGATATTTTCCGAAAAATCCTTGAGCCGCTCGATCTGCGCCGCTTTTTGTTCGAGGGAGTTGTAGAGCTGCGCGTTGTCGAGCGCGATGGCCAGGTACCCTGCAATGGTGTGCAACAGTTCGACGTCCTCGCTCGATAAAAAGTCGCCGTCGACCGTTTTCCCCAGGCCCAGCACGGCGATCGCGTGGTCGCGAATCTGGCAGGGAATAAAATAATTCAAATCCAGCTGCTCGAGCGTCTGGCGCACGGAGGGAGAAGATTCCCGCGCGGCGCGCGCCGATTCGTAAAACAGAATGCCCTGCGCAAACGGTTTGTTCTCGCCCTCCAGAAAACTCAAATCGAGCGCGCCTGCATATCGCACGCCCACCGACCGCGCCATGCGATAGGCGCCAGGATGGCTCTCGTCCTCGATGAAAATCGCCAGCCGGTCGACCAGCAACGCCTGCGAGATGCGATCCATCACCGATGCCAGCATCGGGTCGAGGCGCACTTCCGACGTGAGAGTGCGGCCAAACTCAATCAAAGTGCGGCGATAATCCAGGCGATCCCGGTAGAAAAAGCGGTCCAGGCGGGCTTGGATCCAGTCGCGAAACGGTTGAAACAAAAATGCCGCCACGACAATGGCGATCACCCCGCCCATCATTCCCGAAGGCCACGCGGTGTGAAACAGCGCTCCGATGATCGCCACGATCGCGATGTACACGGCCACCACGCCGCCGCTCGCGGCCGTGTATGCGAGGCCGCGCTTGAAGATAATGTCTACGTCCATCAGGCGGTAGCGGATGATGGCGTAACCGAAGCTCAGCGGAATGAGCACCAGGGAAATCGTGGACAAATTCATCCACGGCCGCGGCACAACTCCGAGGAAAAACGGCACGATGTAAAGCAGGAGAAACGGGACGATGCCCGCGAGCGCCCCTCCAGTCACCCACTTCAACTGCTGCCGCAAGATTCCGGAAGAGGCGCGGCGATAGCTGACCACAAAAACGAGGGCGGCGAGGAGAAAGTAAATCCCCAGGCACGCCAGATCGAGCCGGTCCAGCGTGTTGCGCGCCTCGATCGAGGGCATGAAACCCAACTCGCGAAGGCCGACCAGAATCCGTACCAGCAACAGAATTCCCGGCACGCCGTAAATGGCGCCCAGGATCGCGCCATGCCCTTTGGACAGGGGGCGGCGCTCCGGAAATACCAGCGCAAAATGCAGCAGCAACGCCGGCTGCAAAAGCCGGGCCACGATCGCGGCCCAATAAATTTCCCAATCGAAAGGCGTCAGCTTCCCGGTGTACTGGAAGGAATACAGAACGAAGGACACCAGGCAAAAAATGTAAAAATGCACTGCGCGCGTGGCGTTCCACCGCCGGGCAAAAATGAAGAGCCCGATGAACAGGTAGAGCATGCCCACAACGCTCAAATAATTTTCGATGGAGGCGGGCCGCGCGGCGGGCTGGATTACGAGTTGCGCTTCAAACTGCTTGCCGCCCCGCTCGATGCGGTAATGGGCGATGGACCACAGCCCGATGCGCCAGAGACGCTTGGTCACATCGATCGGGCTATGGACGGGCGCGTCATTGATTGCCAGGATGCGGTCATCCGTCCGCAGGCCGGCGTTTGCCGCAGGAGAGTTTGGCGCGACATGCCAGGCAACCACACCGGACTGCCGTTCAATCCACGACACCCCGTCATCAGGCGCCGTGAACATGGACCGCTGCTGGAAATTGATGATCCCAAAGACAATCGTCGCAAGTGTGGCCAAAGCGAGGACGGCTGCGCCCAACCTGACCCGAAGATTGTCGTTGATGGGAGCGCTCACGTGTTCTACCTAAAAGGTTCCAACAGAAACGACATTGTGCAACCCTGCTTCCAAATTATATAAGTTATCTCAAAACAATAACCACCTGAATTTCAATCAATTGCATGAAGATCGAACGCGGGAAGGGGGACGGAACTTCCTACCCTCCATTTTATGGAAGGGGCTTTCCTGTTTTCAATAGGCCCTGCCTTGCTAAAACTGGAAGCTCACTCCACCCCGGAACGATCGCATATTCGGAGAAAGCATCATGCGTGAATCCTGCCCACTCACCGTCACGTACCCTTGCGCCAGGAGGTTGCTGAAATCGGCTAGCGCTTCCCAGCGCCCATTCAATCCCGGCAGAGGCTGGCGAATCGAAAGGTGCAGGTTTGGATCCATCTGGTAGGCGGCCTCGCCGAATTGATCTATCCGCGACAACAGGGCCGTGCCGGATACCCATTTATAACTTGCCGAAACGTGCGTGCCGGATCGCGGAATCTTGCCGGAAACGCGCGCAGCAAGGCTGTGATGGTTGCTGGTCATAAAACTGTCGCGCAGATCGGACGACGCAGTGGTCAAATCGCCTGCAGGCGTGAGAGCGCCCGCCCAGGCGTAGATAGCGGCCACCTCCAGGTCGTCCGAGATCTTCTGGCGGTACGCCGCCCGGCCGCCCCACGAACTAGAATTGCCTCCGTCGTAAAGGAACGCGCTCGAAAATGCGTCCTGGACGAATTCAGGGCTGGCCGTGGGGCCAATTCCAAAAACTGCCTGATCTCTTGACGAATCATGGAACGCGGCAACCTCAAAGGCGGCCTGGCTGCCCATCTTTCGCTTGACGGAGATTTCCTGATGCCAGCCGCCCTCCAGGACCGGCCTGCCATCATGAAACAGGACGGGCGGGAGGCTGTCGAGTTCGTCAATCGCCGATTCAAGTGCGCCTGTGCGCCCCCACTGTTCTGAAGGAGGGTTAGCCGCAACAACCAAAGTAGCAATTAAACTCGGAGTCAGGTTCGCACTCAATTGCACGTGCGGACGCAGTGAAGAAACCGAGGAAATGATGCCGGCACGAAGATATTCCCCGCCAACCCGCAACAGGAATCGGTCGCCCAGATCAATCTGTTCCGTGTGATCGATCCGCATGCCCTGAAACTCCATACCCTCGGCGCCAAATTTGGATTGGCGCCAAACGAATATTGTTTCAGGGCCATTTCCTGCAACTCCGGAAGGGAGCCAAACGCCTGCAAATGAGCCTGACGCGCCCCTGTCGTAACTCATCTGGCCGGCAAGCAAAACGCGGCCGAGATTCCCAAGGTGTTGATCATAAGAAACAGCGGTAGCGGGAGCGCTCGGAAGGTTCGATGCGGATCCGGGCCGCAACGCCCCGTTCGTTACCTGGACCAGACCGCGCGGGCGCTGTGTGCTGGGAATATCCTCACTTAGGGTGTTGGAAGCGGCACGGTTGTCGCTTTCGTCCCACTGCAGAATGGTGCGAGTGGCTGTCGAAGAACGCAGCACCCACTTCCAGTCGTCCTGTTCAGGGGGAGTGTCGGACTTGCGGCGCAGCGTATCGAGCGATGAGAATATCGTATCGACTCGCACGCGCAGGAGAGTCGTCAGATTCGACATCACCGCGACGTGGCGTTCCATCGCCGGCAAAAATCCCGCCACGGAAACGCGTACCGCATAACTGCCGGGTTTGAGGTGATCCGACAGGAACGCACCATATTGATTCGAAAGGATTTGCGCTACCATTTGGCCACCCGCGTCCTCGGAGATCAGCCAGACGCTGGCACCCATCTGCGGCGTCCCAGAGGGATCCAGAACAACGCCGGAGATCGTGCCGTAGCCCTGCTTGGCAGCCGCAGGAGCGGTCATTACGAGCACGACAACCATCACCCAGCCCAAAGTTCGACAAGTCGACTTCATAGGGCCTGGTTACCTCCCTGTGGCTCCATTCGCAGCCACTTTCTGAATCACGGCGGGGGGAGTTACGGTGAAATCCGCGATGCGCGATACCGTCTGGTTCGCCACCAGATCGGTGGCCTGAATTTGCAATTTGTACTTGCCTGGAGCCAGAGTCTTGGTCTGAATCACCTCTTGGACAGTGATCTGCTCGCCACTCTGCTTGAGATCCTCCCCCGTCTTAACTTCATGAGAAACGGTTTGCTCCCCTTGGGTCACCTTGAAGTCCAAGGACACATTGTTCTTATGGGTTTTGTCATCGACCTTCAAGTTGTAAAACTGAAGGTAAACGTCGAGCGGCTGATCAACATGAAATTCGGCGTCAAGTTTGGGGCGAACCTTGGTGGAGCCCAGTACAAATTGCCCTACGCCTACGTCCTTGGAGGAAACAGGCTCCATCTGGTCGGCAAGAATCAGCGAACTGGCCTCCAGCTTATCGTCTGGAATGGGAGAAACTGCGAGGCGCGTATTCACCACTCCCACGTTCCCGCTGTTTACGTCCTTGATCACCAAGTCGAGCTTGTACAAGCCGGGGCGGAGTGGAACGGCCTTCTGGTAAATGGAAAAGCCCTTCAGGGAAGGTTCGAGCAGGGAATCCGGGAAATCGCGCTGGATGACGTCCTCGAACGTTTGAATCACGCGCCCGGTCATCGAGCTGATTCGCCCGAACAAATTGAGCGACGCCGATTGAATCCCATCGCGTTCGCGGAAAGTCATTTGCTTGTTCTGAATCTGCACGGTTACCGGGACAAGAATTGTGTCGCCGGTAATCCGCATGAAATCGAAGCGGTAATCGAAGGAAATCTGATTGCGCAGGATGCGAGAGCTGACCACCTCTTCCAGGTCTTTGAACTTGACCGGCGGCGGGGCCTGCACCTTCGCGAATCGTTCGAGCCGGGTGAACTCGTCCTGGCTGTCGAGGGCGCTCGTCCCGGCGGGCCCCAGCGGGGCGGTGGAACCGTCAGTTCGCGTGAAGCGGGCGGCCTGGGTCGACAAGCCCATCTGTTCCAGCATGCTCGGCCCGCCTCCGGGAACATGCGCCATGGCGTCCTTTTCACCGGGATCCAGACTGATGTGATATTCGCCCGTGCCGGTGGGATCCACGAACTCGATGGTGATGTTTTGCCCGATCCCTTCCATGTAATGGTAGGTCCAATCATCGAATCCATAGACCGTGGTTTGTCCGCCGCCTTCCGACATGGGGCGGTTATAAGTGCTGCCTGAGGAATGGCTCTCGATCTCGTCGGGTGGACCCCACATGATGTAAATCCGGCCCCGGTCAGTTCTCCACCCGGGTATGCCCGAGGAGAACCGCTCATTGGCGTAGGCGATGCGGCGGTAATGCTCTTCCTTGAACTCGTTCTCGACCGTGTCCGGCGTGGGATCGCGCCTCTGCCAGAATGCCTCTATGAACTGCTCGCGCTCTTCGTTGGTCTGCAATTGCAGGAATGCCGAGCGCTCTTCATCGGTAATGATGTAGGGGACTTCCTCTTCAAGCCATTTCTTGTAGGGAGTGGCGAGCTCTTTTTCCAGCTTCTTCAGATTTTTCTTGCCTTTACCGTTGTCGTCGCCTTTTTTCTTCCCAGAGTCCTTCTGATTGTCGGCAGGAGTCCCATTTTGGCCTTTATCTTGATCCTGAGCGTAGGAACGCGCGCAAACAGGCAGCAGGAATGCCCCGCCCATCAGTAGCACTAGTGAAAAGCGTCCCAAGCGGTTCATAAACATACCTCGTCCCTGATTCGGAAGCTCGATTCTAATCCCGGGTCATGTACCCGTCAATCAATGAATCTCCACCTCTGGCCCCGGCATTGAAGGCGCTCTTTTCCCTTGCGGATGGAACGCCTGGGATGGACCGATGACTACTAAGAACTAGGCGGGTGCTGCCGGGTTGCCCGCCAAATCGACGGATTCGAAGGAAGCACCCAAGGACTCATGTCCAACGATTCTGCCGGGCCGTGAATCCGAGAGAATGGTGACGGGTTTCAGAACCGATGCGGCACAACGGGCAAATTCCTTTCATCCGCGCCGAAATAACTGTAAAATTACATGCTGAGTGGGGCCCGGTGCGGGTGCCTGCCCGAGCTAGTGGAATTCCGGCCTCATACGCAGACCAATCGAAACATGCTTGCTCGATGGGCCCGCCGATTGATTTGCCCGCTTGTGATGTCTGCCGCCGGGAAACTTTTGAAGCTTTCTCTGCGTAAAAATTAGTGATGACGGCTGGAGGAATTTACTCGGAACTGGAAACCAGACCTGCAACCCCCATGACCAGGTGGAAAAAAATCGGGATTACCGCGGGTGTTGCCGCTATTTTGGCGGGTGCCACGTGGCTCGCTCTCTGGCAGATCAACAAGGGCGTCGTCACCATTCAGACCGCCCCGGCAGTCCGCCAGGATCTGACTTCCGTGGTCACGGCCTCGGGCGAAGTCAAACCGCTCACGTACACGAATGTCCTGGGGGAGGGGATCGGCAAAATTACGGATATTGTGGTAAAGGAGGGCGACCACGTCAAGAAAGGCGACGTCCTGCTGCGCCTGGAGAGCGTGCAGCCCGCGGCCGACGTCAGTGCGCAGCGCGCCGGCATCGGGGCTGCGGAGGCCGGAGTGAAATCCGCCGAAGCCAACGATGTTTCCTCGCAGGCGGACATCAAGTCGCGCGCCGCGGATCTGGAACATGCGAAACTCGATTGGGATCGCGGCCAGGTGCTCTTCAAGGAGGGCCTGATTTCCAAGCAGGATTACGATTCTTTAAAGGCCACGAACGATGGCGCCGTGGCGGCCCTGGCCTCCGCGCAGGCCCGCGCGGAGCAGGCCCGCGCGCAACTTGGCCAGGCGCGTTCGGCGTTGACCCAGAATCAAGCCATGCTGGGCCGCCTGAGCGATATCTTGAACAAGACCACGTATACGGCGCCGATCAATGGAGTGGTGACGTACATCGCCGTGCGCGTTGGCGAAAACGTGGTTCCCGGTATCCAAAACGCGACAGGCAGTTACCTGATGACGATTTCCGATATGTCTGTGGTAACTTCGGAAGTCATGGTGGATGAAACTGATATTGTTAGCGTGAAGCTTGGGGAAGACGCCGAAGTTACCATCGACGCGATTCCCGGAAAATTTTTTAAAGGAAAAGTGACCGAGGTCGGGACGCAGGCGGTGCTGCGCAGTTCCGGCCTGGCTTCCACACAATCCACAACAGGCAATCAGGAAGCCAAGGATTTCAAGGTCGTGGTCACGCTGCAGAATCCGCCGGACGGTCTGCGCCCCGGACTCTCCTCCACGGCCAAAATCACAACGGCGCAAAAGAAAAATGTAATGACGGTTCCGATTCAGGCGCTCGCGGAGCGAACGAAAAAAGATCTGGACGAGGCGGCCAGGGAAAACGGGCAGAATTCCGTCACGCTGGCTGCCGGCCGCCCCGCGCCTGGCGCCGCGTCCGGCGGGTCCGCCTCCTCTTCCGCCCTGGAAAAAAATCCGGAGATTCAAGGAGTGTTCGTGGTTCGCGATAAACGCGCCCAATTCGTGCCGGTCACGACTGGAATCACCGGCGTCACCGATATTGAAATTCTAAGCGGTTTGCAGGAAGGCGATCAAATTATCACCGGAAGCTACAAGGCCTTGCGCACGCTGAAGCCTGATACGCGCGTCAAGGTGGACAATTCCACGCCAAAAGCGGCGGAAGAAAACTAGATGCCAATCCGCGCAGGATTGAGGAGCTGAGGAATGCCTGAGCCAGTCCTCTCACCCGATACAATTCGCCAGGACCTCATCGATCGGGGTGTGGCCATCCTCACGGAGGGCCTGTGGAAGACCTATGACATGGGCGGCGAAAAGCTGCACGCTCTGCGCGGAATTGACCTCACGATTCGCCGCGGCGAGTATGTGGCCATTATGGGGCCGTCGGGATCTGGCAAATCCACGCTCATGAACCTGATCGGCTGCCTGGACACGCCGAGTGAGGGGAAATATTGGCTGGCCGGGCGGCTGGTGAGCGAGCTCGACGATGATGAGCTTGCCGCCATCCGCAACAAGGAAATCGGATTTGTTTTTCAAACGTTCAATTTGCTGCCCCGGGCCACGGCCCTTCACAACGTCGAACTCCCCATGATCTACAACGGAACTCCCGCGGAAGAGCGCCTGGCTCGCGCCAAACGCGCGCTTGAAGCTGTCGATCTGGGGCCCAGAATGTTTCACAAGCCCAACGAACTCTCCGGCGGACAGAGGCAGCGCGTGGCGGTGGCTCGGGCCCTGGTAAATTCGCCATCCATTGTGCTCGCCGACGAGCCCACGGGAAATCTGGACACAAAAACGGGCGATGAAATCATGGCCTTGTTCGCGCGCCTGCACGCCGAGGGCAACACCATCATCGTGGTCACGCACGAATACGATATTGCCCAGCGGGCCAACCGCATCATCCACGTGCGCGACGGCAAAGTTGAAACCGACGAGCCGGTGGTTCATAAGTAGCGCGGGCTTCAGCCTGCGGGGTTTAGTTCTAACAAGGCCAAAACCCCGCAGGCTGAAGCCCGCGCTACTTGGAATTCCTCCAAAACTTCATGAATTCCATTTGTATCGCAGTCCTCGAAAGCGCATCCAATCCTTATGGTCGAATCCAATACTCCCGAACTTAGCGCTACCACGCGTTCCCCTGCGCGATCGTCCGCCGGCGTGCGCGCCAGAATTCCCATTGCCGTTTCCATCATTCAGGCGTTCCTTTTTCTTGTGCATATCGCCATCTACGCGACCTGGACATTTTTCTGGAGCCCGCAGGATGCTTCGAGCGACGTGACCCTGCGAATCGCGCTGGCAATTTTGTCCGTCAGCTTCGTGGCCGCGTCCCTCTTGGCGCACCAGTATTTCAATCCGCTGCTCCGGGCCGTTTACACCGCCGCCTCGGTCTGGCTGGGCCTGGTAAATTTCTTTTTCCTGGCTGCCTGCGCAAGCTGGATCGCCTATGGCGTGCCGCTGCTTTTCGGCGTGCACCTGGAAAAGCGCGCGATTGCAGCCGTGTGCTTCGGCGCCGGACTGCTCGCGGGAATTTACGCGATCGTGAACGCGTCATGGACCCGCGTCGTGCGCGTTACCGTAAAGCTGCCCAATCTTCCCGCGGCCTGGCGAGGCCGAACTGCCGCCGTAGTGAGCGATTTGCATCTCGGCCACGTGCGAAACACCGGGTTCCTCCGCCGCATTGTCCGCAAAATTTCGCAATTGGATCCGGACGTTCTGTTCATCCCGGGAGATCTGTTCGACGGCACAGCCATTGACCTTGAGCGGTTGAAAAAACCCTGGGCCGAATTTTCCGCTCCCCTGGGCGCTTATTTCATCACGGGCAACCACGAAGAATTTTCCAGCCCCTCGAAATATCTCGACGCCGTCCGGCAGTCCGGAATTCGCGTGCTCGAGAATGAAAAAATTATTCTCGACGGATTGCAAATCGTGGGCGTCAACTATCACGATTCGGTGAGTGTGGAGAGGTTCCGAGCGATCCTGCGGCAAGCGGCCCTGGACCGCAATGCGGCCAGCATCCTGCTCGTGCACAATCCCAATCGCTTGCCGCTCGCGGCGGAGGCCGGCATTTCACTGCAACTGTCTGGTCATACCCATCTTGGGCAATTTTTTCCGTTCACGAAAATTGTGTCCCGCATCTATGGAAAATATGCCTACGGATTGAATCGCTTCGGCGACCTTCAAGTCTATACTTCCTGTGGTGTGGGAACATGGGGCCCGCCCATGCGGCTGGGATCTAATCCCGAAATTGTCCTGATCCAATTTGCATAAACTTCATGGCGCGCGACGGAGAGACAAGGCCTGAATCCTGCGCGCACACATTTGAAATTCAGAATACCCCTGACGGACCGACGTTTCAATCTGGCACACAAATCCCTGGCGTTCGCGCACCGGACTTAAAGTTCCGACGGCCCTCGCCGATGATGCTTTACGAAGCAACCCAGCTAGCGGCTCGTACAGGCCCTCATAAAGACCTTTCCGCCGCGGAGGTGGATCATGGCGGTTGAAGGCATTAGAAATCTCGCGCAAATACTCGCCTTTCAACTGCGTCAGCAAGCATTGGCTTCACGAGTGGGAGCAAACGAGCCCGGACCAGGAAACGCAGGCAACGCAGCGGCAAGCGAAGACACCTTTACGCCATCGACGCAAAACAATTCCGTGCAGGCGACCGCGCAAGACGCGGGGATATTCCAGGTAAGCCAGGGAGCACTCAGCGCTGTTACGGCGAATGCACTGTTCGCGCAAACATCTTCTAACGCGGCACTGAGCGGGGGTCCCGCGCTACCCGCGTCCGCTACAACTCCGAACGCTGGCAATGCGCAAACGGCCGCCACAAAGAACTCAGACCCGCCGGGAAGCCCGCAACAGCCCCACGCGGCCACACTCCCGGGGCAAGCGCCGCCCGCCAAGGCAGCGCCCGCAACCAATGTACAGGAACAAATTCAATTCCTGAATTCAGCGCTCCCCGCACTCGGATTGAGCAAAGTTGAAATCCAGGAGATTGATCGCATCGCCGCGCAGTTTCAGAATTTCAACCCTGCCGCGTACACCGATCTGATCAACCAGTTTGAAGCGCTGGCACATCAGGCAACGCAGCAAGGCGCCGCCAACGCAGCCGCAAACAACCCCGCGAACCCGAATACGCCCGCGAACATCAAGGTGATCGGCGGCGCTGCCCAAGGCTAGCCCTGGTATCTCATCCCGAGTCTAAGAATTGGATTGGCGGCCACGCGTTTCATTTTGAAAACAGGGGTTTGGTGGCGCCGGCGTCCCGCCGGCGGTTTTGCCTCGCGACAAAAGTACAAAAACCGCCGGCGGGACGCCGGCGCCACCCAACCCGCTCATCACGCCAAGTTTGAACGCGATTCAAAATCAGACTGCATCTGCCATCCGAAATCCCGGTTGGGAGATTTTGTACAGCGATGGAAAATCTGAGCGCGTGGTATAAATTCAATGCTCATTTTACGTTCACATGTTTGCATCGCGCACGAATTGGGGGCTGGAAACGAACCGCTTGACGCGGGCTCTCGAAGAGCACCGGCGAAGCGGGAAGGAACTCTTCGATTTGACCGCGTCGAATCCCACGACGTGCGGGTTCGATTATCCGCAGCGGGAAATTTTCGCGGCGCTCAGCGATCCGCGCGCGCTTGTCTATCGCCCTGAAAGCAAGGGCTTGCGCGAAACGCGGGAAGCGGTAGCCGGATATTACGCCGGGCGCGCGGGTTTTTCCGGGCCGTCCTCGCACATCGATCCCGAGCGCATTCTGCTCGCCTCGGGAACGAGCGAAGCCTACAGCCACATTTTCCGGCTAATGTGCGAAGCGGGCGACGAAATTCTGGTTCCCGCGCCCAGCTATCCGCTCTTTGAATTTTTGGCGGACCTCGCCGACATTCGTCTCGTACCCTATCCTTTGCTTTACGATCACGGCTGGCAGATGGATCTCGCTTCCCTGGGCGGGGCGCTCACGCCGCGCTCGCGCGCCGTGCTGGTCGTGCATCCCAATAATCCCACCGGCTCGTTCGTCAAGCCGGGCGAAGCGGCCGAACTCGCGGCGATTTGCGCCGCGCGGGAAATGGCCATAGTGGCCGATGAAGTATTCCTCGATTACACGGGCGGTCCCAACCCGGCGCAAACATTTGCCCTGCACGATGCGGCGCTCACGTTCACGCTGAGCGGGCTTTCAAAAATTTCACTGCTCCCGCAGATGAAACTTGCCTGGACGGTCGTGAGCGGGCCGGCTGCCGTGGTCCAGGCGGCCGTCGATCGCCTGGAAATCATCGCGGACACTTACCTTTCGCCGAGTACCCCGGTCCAGCTGGCTCTGCCGAAATTCCTCTCGCTGCGGCGCTCCATGCAGGAACAATTGCAGCAGAGAATTTCCGCGAATCTTGCCGCACTGGACGGCATGTTGCGCGAATCGAAGTCTCTTACGCGCCTCGGTCGCGAAGGCGGCTGGTACGCCATCTTGCGCGTTCCGGTCACAGCTTCGGACGACGACCTCGCCGTTGCGCTTCTCGAACGCTGCTCCGTCCTGGTCCACCCCGGCCACTTCTTTAATTTTCCTCGAGACGGCTTTTTAGTCTTAAGCCTAATTTCTCCGCAAAACGAATTTCGAGAAGGGGTGCGCCGCCTGCTCGGAATGTTCGCCGCCTAATTGGCAGGGGAACCCCGCAGTCAGCGAGAGGAATGCGGGCACAGCTATTTATTTTCATTCGCGGCCTGGGATTTATGGCCGAGATCCACCCCGTAATGCGGAGACTGAGCGGACCCCGTGATTCTAATCGGGAGGACCGTGCCTTTACCGCCTTTTGAGAAAAACGGATCGGCAAATTTCAGCAGAAACGATTTGAAGCCCGTGGTGGTCTGGGAAAGCTTTGCCTGCATGGTGAGTGTACCGTGAAGATCGAGAGTTTCGGATTCGAGGGCGTAAGTGCCGCCCAGCTGGACATCCGCGCCGGGGATCCCGTAGTGGAGCGCGTTCAGGGACAGGATTCCACGGTCGATCCGGAAATTGCCTTTCATTACGCTGGCAACATCATCCGCTTTTATCGCTTCCTCGGGATTCACCGCCTCTTTGGGTTTTCCCTCGCTGCGTTTACTCATGTTGTCCACTTTTTGCTGCGCCGCGCTGCTGGTGAAGCGCAGGGAACTCAAATCAAAGGAGCCGTCCAAACGCAGACGGTCCGGAATCGGCTGCGATCCGGGCACGAGAATGAATTTTGTTTTCAGACGAATGGGCCCGGTCATGGAGGGCGAATCCTTGATGGCCAGCAGGAGTAAATCCTGGATCCGCGACTGGCTCGCGCTGACGTCGAGGGTGATCGTTTTTCCTTTTGTGCCTGCGTGGCCTTCGACGCTTCCTTGCGCCACCAAAACGGTTTGTCCAAAATGAGATTCCACGGGCTGCAAGTACGTGTCGCCAGTTGTCCCGTCCACCGTCGCATGGAAAGTGGTGGAGAGGTGCACGGCATGGCCGGCAATCGTGACACGGAAATCGGGAGTATCCGTCATTCCATCGACGTTGATTTTTTCCAGAACCCCCTGGTAGTTTCCGGTCGAGGACAATATTCCCGCGATGCCGGGAAAGACGCCAAGGTCGGCTTGCTCAAATGAGTAATCGCCGGAAACCGGCGTTTGGGCGGGCACCTCCGCATTCCAGGGCCCGAATTTTCCAGTGGATACAATTTGTCCGGGCGGCATGGGGTTGGAGAGAGTTGCATGGAACTCCAGGCCGCCGTCATTGTCGGTAGAATTCAGGCTGAGTTTCTGGATGTCGAACTCCAGAGGTTCCTTTCCCGGCTGTGAAGTCAGAATCTTGAGAGTCGCATTCTCGGAACGAATTTCACCGAAACGCAGCATGCGAAACTGTCGCAGGGCTTTTTTCGCGCCGTCACCGCCGCCGCTCTTATCGTGAGGGGGAACATTTATTTGCAGCCCTTCCAGTTGGACGAAGGAAATTCTGCGCGTATTGCGAATGAGTCCCCATATCGAAGTCCTCACAGTCAAACGCTTGATCGCAATCAGCGGAGGCAAATCCTGGCGGCCTTGAAAATGAAGCGTCACGTCGTCGGCTTCGGACTCCACCAGAGGAAAAGGAATGGCCACATGAAAGCCGGAGAGGTCAACCTTGCTGTTATATTCGTGCGAGAACCAGTCTTGCATCCAGCTCTGGGACCTTCGCGATATTTCCACGGACACGGCAATCAGCGCCGCTACGAGCCCCACAATCGTGACGCCTGCGATCCAAAGCCCGATTTTCCATCGCGCTGACACATGATCTCCATTGCAATTCTACGCGGCCGGTTTTTTTGTGATATAGGTGATTATGCTTAGAAGCGCTGCGGCGTTAGCGGTAGATGTCGTTTCGGCGCCCAATTCGGATGACCAGGACCACCAGGCGATTGTCCTCGATCTTGCAAATGATCCGGAAATCACCCGTGCGATATCGCCACAGTTCCCCCAAGCGGGAGCCTTGCAGGGCCTTCCCGATGCTGCGTGGATTTTCCAGTTTTGCTATTCGTTCTTGAAGAAATTTCAAGATACGCCGGGAATGTTGGGGATCAAGTTTGGTCAGTTCGCGATCTGCCTGCTCTGAGAATTCAATCTTCCATGCCATGGCGCTTCAGGACATCTTTGAGGGGGATCGTTCCTTCTTCTCCGTCGCGAATGCGCTGGAGGGTGCGCTCGGCGAGATAAATGTCTTCCAAGTCCTCCAGATGCTGCAGGATGGCCTCGCGCACGTAAAAGCTTTTGGTGCGGCCCGTACGCCGCGCAAGTTTCTCCAGCCGTTTTTCGATCGCCTGAGGAAGACGGATGGCCAGCATGAGTGCCTCGCTATACAAGTATAGCATATGGAGTTCCGCGGGTGCGCGAAGATTGCCAGGGTCGAACAAGGGTGATCGCCAATTGCTGCTGCGGGTGATTCCGTGCGGTGGTAGACTCCCAACATGGCACCCAAAAAGAAAAAGGATAAAAACAGGTCCAAGCCCAAGAAATCCCCGACAAAGAAGGCGCCGTCAAAGAAAAAAGCGCGCCCAAAGAAAGCCGCATCACGGAAAAAGGCGCCGCGGAAGAACCGCAGGCCGCGAGGAAAAACCGAGAGCCTTGCGACGGTAAGGTTTGAGCCCAAGGGGCTGGGCGCGAACTCGAGCGGCCAATCGGGCGACTTGCAGGGCTTGTCAAACGCCGCAGGGGCGGATTCCGAGAGTGTGGACGAACTGCTCGAGGAAGGGAACGCATTCGAGGCTGAAGTAGTGGAGGGCGTCGAAAACGTTCCCGATGCCGATCGAGGCGGAATCAAGACGCGCGAGGTCCCGGAAGACGACGTCCCGGACGAATACCTCGATAAAGATCAGTAGTGGGAGCGGACTCCACCGATTCGCTGGCTCGCGAAGAGCTCAGGCTTCGGCTTCGAGTACGACGACGGGCTGGTAGGTGCGCGGGACGACGGCCTCGGCAATAGCGATCAGGCGTTCCTGCTGGCTGAAGACGCGGAGGCGGGCGGGTTTCCATTCGCCGGAATTGAGCTCCGTGGTGGCGCCCTGCGCGGCGCTGGCGCGGCCGGGCTGAATCTGCGCGATCTGCACGTTGAATTTCGAGCCGTGGCGCACGCGCTTTTCGAGAAGGGGAAGAATCGTCACGCTGGGCAATTCCGGCAAAAGGCGCTCCAGCGGAATGACGTAACGCGCCAGATTTCCTTCCTTAGAGGCACGCTCGAGGTCTTCGAGCTTTGCCGCCTGATCCAAAGTGAATTCGCCCACCGCGGTGCGCACGATTTCCGAGAGGTGCGCGCCGCAACCGAGCGCCGCGCCCATGTCGTGCGCGAGCGAGCGGACGTAGGTGCCGGCGGCGCACTCGATCGAAACTTTCGCCAGCGAGCCGGTTACTTCGTTGACGTGAAAATCGTACACTTCGATCTCCACAGGCTTCAGCTCGACCGGTTTTTTCTTGCGCGCGAGTTCGTGCGCCGGGCGGCCATGAATTTTTTTCGCGGAATACGGCGGAGGTATTTGCGGAAAGCGGCCGACGCGCGCGGCGGCCAGCCGCTCGATCTCGGCGCGATCGGCCTGCGGCGCCGTGTCCGGGCCGAGCGGCGCGCCATCGGCGTCGTAGGTGTCCGTGGCGAAGCCGAAGCGGAACGTGGAGTCGTAGCGCTTGCGGCGCCCCACGTAAAATTGCGCGAGGCGCGTGGCGCGCCCGAGCAGCAGCACCAGAACGCCCGTCGCCAGCGGGTCGAGCGTGCCGAGATGGCCGATTTGCCGGAAGCCGACAATGCGGCGCACCGCTTCCACGACGTCGTGAGACGTTCTGCCGCGCGGTTTGTCGATGACCAGGGCGCCGTCCAGCGGCGCGGATTGAGGTTTTCGATGCATGGATCGCGTGGGACGGGCTTCAGCCTGTCTGGTTTTGATTCTCGTTAGCGCACAAAAGCAGACAGGCTAAAGCATGTCCTACTCGCGTTGCGGGTTTTTTGCCTGCCGCAAAAGGTATTCGATTCGCTGGCTGTATTCCTCGGAGTGATCGAGGATGAAATGAATTTCAGGGGCGCGGCGCAACTGAATGCGCTCGGTAAGTTCGTGGCGAATGTAGCCGACCGCCGCGGCGAGCCCCCGGATTGTGCTCTTCTGCTCGGCTTCGCTGCCCATCACGCTCACGAATACGCGCGCGTGCTTCAGGTCGGGCGTCACGCGGACCTCGGTGATCGTGACCAGCCCCTCGATCCGCGGGTCTTTTAATTCCCCCACTACCATGATGCCCAGTTCGTGCCGAATTTCCTCGGCAACGCGTTCGTGCCGATGGCCTGCAACCGTCATTGTCGTCTCACCGGAAAATAAAATCTTATATTAACAATGCCTGCCGATCCAAACCCTCGCTACAGAACTTCCAACTCGTGGCCCACCAGATCGCGGCCCAGGTGCCGTTCGGATTCCTCGAGCACCGTGCGCAGGGATTGTTCCAGAAAACCGGCGTTGTTCGCGAGGCTCACGACACCCACCACGGAGCGCTGCCAGGAGTCCTGCCCTTCTAATTCCGCCACGGCCACATTAAATTTTCCCCGCAGCCTGTCCTTCAGGCTGCGGAGCACCTGCCTCTTATCTTTAAGAGAGTGCGCCTCGGGGATATAAATTTCCAGGGTGAGCAGACCGATCGGCATCTTCATCCCTGCGAACACTTGCAAAAAATGCCCCAGAAATAGAGCTGAGCAAAATTCACCGAGGTCAGCCTACAACAGGACAAGCGGCGAAAAAGTGCTCCGCCCTTTTGTCATTCCGAGCGGAGCGAAGAATCTCTCCTCGGTTTACGTGGGAGAAAAGAAGGAGAGATTCCTCGCTCCGCTCGGAATGACAAGATAAACCACTTTTTCCGCAGACTGCAGAGGGCGGCCGATCAGGCAGTCGCTTCCGCCAGGATGAGCTTCTGCATGTGGAAGCACTCGAGCACATCGCCAACCTTGATGTCATTGAAGTTGGAGACGCTGGCGCCACACTCAAACCCGGAGCGCACTTCGTTCACGTCGTCCTTGAAGCGGCGCAGCGAGCTGATTTTTCCGGTATACACCACCACTCCCTCGCGCAGCACACGGACGTCGGCGTCGCGCTTTAGGATCCCGTCCACCACATAGCAGCCCGCGATCATGCCCACGCCCTTGACGCGGAACGTGTCGCGCACTTCGGCGCGGCCCAGGTGCGTTTCCTTGAAGACGGGCTCGAGCAGCCCCGTCATGGCCTTCTTGATTTCGTCGGACACTTCGTAAATCACCGAGTGCGGCCGGATCTCCACGCCTTCGCGCTGCGCCAGATCGGAAGCCTTGCGGTCCGGGCGAACGTTGAAGGCCACGATAATCGCGCCCGACGCGGACGCCAGCAGAACGTCGTTTTCCGTGACCGCGCCGATGCTGGCGTGAATGATTTTCAGCTTCACGCGGTCGTCGGAAAGTTTCGGCAGCATCTCGCTCAGAACTTCCACCGAGCCCTGCACGTCCGCCTTGATCACCAGCGGAAGTTCCTTGACCTCTCCGGCGCGAAGCTGCTCGTGCAACTGGTCGAGGGTGATGCGCGCTCCCGCCGACTTCGCGAGGTTTGCTTCGCGCAGCTTGCCCTGGCGGAATTCGACGATGTGCCGCGCGCGCGCTTCGTCGGCCACCTGGAACTGGTCTCCCGCTTCGGGCGCGCCTTGCAGGCCGAGAACCTCGACAGGCGTCGAAGGCCCCGCGCTTTTCACCGGGCGGCCGTGATCGTCAAACATCGCGCGAACTTTTCCGTAGACCGCGCCGCAAATGAAAACGTCCCCGGCATTCAGCGTCCCCGTTTGCACCAGGACCGTGGCCACCGGGCCGCGTCCTCTGTCCACACGGGATTCCAGAACGGTGCCCGCGCCGGGAGATTTCGGATTGGCTTTCAATTCGCGCAAATCGGCGACGAGCAATAGCATTTCCAGCAGTTTGCTCAGATTCTTTTTCTGTTTCGCGGAGACTTCCACCATCACGGTGTCTCCGCCCCATTCCTCCGGCATCAGGCCGCGCTCGGAAAGCTGGCGCTTGACGCGCTCGGGCTGCGCTTCCGGTTTGTCGATCTTGTTGATCGCGACGACGATGGGCACGCCCGCGGCTTTGGCGTGGTCGATCGCTTCCTGCGTCTGCGGCATCACGCCGTCATCGGCCGCGACCACCAGCACAACGATATCGGTGACTTTCGCGCCGCGCGCGCGCATGCGCGTGAAGGCTTCGTGGCCAGGCGTGTCGATAAACACGACTTTGCGCCCGTCAATATGAACTTCAGACGCGCCGATATGCTGTGTGATTCCGCCGGCCTCTCCCGCGGCCACTTCCGTTTCGCGGATGGCGTCGAGCAAACTGGTTTTTCCGTGATCGACGTGGCCCATCACGGTCACCACCGGCGGGCGGGGCACCAGGTTTTCCGGCTTCTCTTCCAGCGCGACTTCCCGGACCACGTCTTCCTCAAACGTAATCACGTTGACGATCCCGTTGAACGCCTCCGCGAGGCTCGTGGCCGTCGGCGTGTCCAGCGCCTGGTTGATGCTGGCGAAGATTCCGCGGTCCAGCAAAATTTTCAGGACATCTTTCGCACGCACGTCGAGTTTTTCCGCCAGATCGCGGACCGTGACTCCCTCGGTGATTGTAATTTGCCGCGGCTCGCGTGGCGCTGGCGCCGGGGCCCGCTCAATCTGCGCGGTGCGCCGTTCGCCGACTCCCATGCGGGCGCGGACCGGATGCAGCTTGCGCTCGCCTTCTTCAAAGCGCTTCTCCATCGTGGGGCGCGCGCGGGCGGCGGGTTTGCGTTCGTAAATCGGCTTGCCCGGCTCGGCCTTAGGCGGCGCCTTGTCAGGAGGCAGAAGCGTTCCCGAGCGGCCGCCGGGGCGCGCCGCTCCCGTGCGGTCATGCAATGGCTGGCCGCTGCGTCCGGGCGCAGGCTGTCCTGGGCGCACTTGTCCCGGTCGCGCAGGAAATCTTGACGGCTGGCCAGCGGGCCTTGCGCTGGCCGTAGGCCGGGGGGCTGCAGGGGGATTGACCCGGGCGCCGGGAGGTAACGGATTCCAGTTCGGTTTGGGAGCCGCAGGCGCCGACTTTGCGGCCGCCGGCGGACGCGCCGCAGCAGCGGCAGGTCTTGCCGACGCAGCAGCAGGCGCTGGAGAAGTTGCATGTCGTGCGGCCACGGGCGCGGCAGCAGGCGGCTTCGCGGCAACAGGCGTTTGCGGTGCCACCGCAGGAACGGCAGGTCGCACCGGCGGCTTGGCCGGCTTGGCTACAGCCGGGCTTGGCGCGGGAGAAATTTTGGCTGGCTCCGCGGGGGGAACGGCCACGGGCTTGGGAATCGCAGCAGGCGGAGCTGCCGCCGCTGGCTTTGCTTCAACGGGGCCGGCATGGGGCGCGACCGCGCGGCTTGGTTCGGGAACAACGGGTGCGTGGGGCGGTGGAACCACCGCAGGAGGTTGCGCGGGAGGCGCCGCAGCGGGCTTCATGCGCGCGGCTCTGGCGGCCGCGTCTTTCGCGGCCTTATCCGCTATGGCCTTCTGTTCCGCCTCGGCTTCCGCTTCGGCGAGGGCGCGAAAATGCTCGCGCACTTTTACAGCGGCTTCTACCTCGATCGAACTGGAATGCGTTTTTTTCTCGGTAACGCCGGCCTCGGGCAAATAATCAATGATGGCCTTGGCCTTGACCTCGAGTTCGCGTGCCAGTTCGTTGATTCGGATTTGATTCGAATCGGTCATTGCCCTCCGGGGCGGCTACTTGTTTCCGTGCTTGTCTGAATCTTTGGTTGAGCCGTCCGGCTCCGCGCCGCCGGCCTCACCCTGCGCTGCTGCGGCATCCGCGATTTCTTCCGCTTCCGCGGGACCCTCGATTTCTTCCGCCGCAACATCCGCGGCTTCGGCCGTTTCCTCGGCGGCTTCCGTCTGTTCCGAGGAGTCCTCCGCGGTTTCCTGCTCGGCCAGCGCCTCGAGCGATTCGCCCTCCGGCTGCGGATTTTCCAGCGACTGGAAATAAGCCGAAACAGACAACTGAATTTTTTCCACCATTTTTTCGCCGATGCCCGGAATTTCGGTGAGCTGTTCCGGCGTCATGTCGGCGAGTTTTTCGATGGAGCTGACTCCATGCGATTCGATTCGTTCGATGGTTTTCGGCCCGACGCCCTTCAGTTCGGAGAGCGGCGTTCCCGGAGCCGTCAGCGCGGTCATTTGCGCTTCGATTTCCTGGCGCTTTTCTTCCTCGCTCTTGATGTCCACGTTCCAGCCGATCAGCTTGCTGGCCAGGCGCACGTTCTGGCCCTTCTTCCCGATGGCCAGGGAAAGTTGCGTATCCTCGACAATCACTTCCAGATGGCGCGTTTCGGGATCGATGATCTGAACGCGCGTCACTTTGGCGGGAGAGAGCGCCTTCTGCGCGAACTGCACGGTGTCTTCGGAATACGGGATGATGTCGATTTTTTCTCCGCGCAATTCGCGGATGATGGATTGCACGCGCATGCCCTTCATGCCCACGCACGCGCCCACCGGATCGACGTCCTTGTCGCGGCTCTGCACCGCAATCTTGGTGCGTTCGCCGGCTTCGCGCGCGGCGGCGCGGATCTGCACGGTGCCGTCGTAAATTTCCGGGACTTCCATCTCGAAAAGGCGCTGCACTAAAATGGGATCGGCGCGCGACACAATCACCTGCGGGCCCTTCGCCGAGCGGTCCACGGCGCGAATGACGACGCGCAGGCGGTCGCCAATGTTGTAAGTCTCCAGGCGCGACTGCTCGCGCTTGGGCATGCGCGCTTCGGCGCGTCCGAGGTCGACGATCACGTCCGGCCCCTCGGTGCGCTTCACGACGCAATTCACCAGCTCGCCGACGCGGCCGTTGTATTCGTTGAAAATGGTGTCGCGCTCGGCCTCGCGCACCTTCTGCATGATCACTTGCTTGGCGGTTTGCGCGGCGATGCGGCCCAGCACGTCGGTGGGCTTGGGGATCAGGACCTCGCTCCCAATTTCCGCGTTGGGGTCCACTCGCTTGGCTTCCGCCAGCGTGAATTCTTTTTTGGGGTCGGTGACTTCTTCGACGACCGGGCGCACGGCATACACGTCGACCTGCCCGGAATCTGGATTGAACTTAGCGCGTAGGTCTTCTTCGGTCTTGTAAAACTTGCGCGCGGCGACGATCATCGCGTCTTCGATCGCCGCGACAATCACCTCCGGTTCAATGTGCTTTTCCCGGCTGATCTGCTCAATGGTCTGATACAGCAGATTGGCCATCTGTCCCTCATCTCAAAGCTCGACTACCAGGTTCGCTTTGCGAATACCTTCCATCGGCAAAGCAATCACCCGGCCTTTCACTTCGATCTGGACCTTGCCGTCGGCGACGCCCGCCAGACGGCCCTCGAAAAATTTCTGGTTCTCCACCGGCTCGTTGGTGGAAATTTTCGCCAGCCGCCCGGCAAAGCGCCCGAATTCAGCCGGCTTCGTGAGTTTCCGGTCCAGGCCCGGAGAGCTGACCTCCAGAATATAGTGCGGTCCTGGAACCAAATCCTCGACGTCCAGGATTACGCTCAACTGGTTGCTCACGGTCTCGCAATCCTTGTGGCTGATGCCTTCCGGCTTATCGATGTAGACGCGCAGGAAGCGTTGCTTGCCAACCTTCCACTCCACGTCCACCACATCGATGCCCACCGACCGCGCCACGCGCTCGGCCGCCTCGCGGATGCGCTCCAGTTCCATGTCCCGTTTACCGTCGCCCTCGAACCCCGGCGCGATGCCCCATTAGAGACACCAAGTTTCGCTCCGGCCTCCGCCCAACAAAAAAGTGGGCTCTCGCCCACTGAGGCTTCCGTCCGGCTTAGGCTTTTCCAGTATAGTCACCCGTACCTGCAAAAGCAAGCTGCAGGGGACGGCAGCCCGGCGTCCGTGCCCGCGCCGGAGCCGCGTTGACCTGTCCCTGCCGCCGAGCTACGGTGTTTTCTGGTTCCGGTGCGCCCGGTAATCGCTAAAGCGCCTGGGATAATCGTAGAGATAGAGGAGCAGAGAATCGAGGGGATCGCAAAACAATGCGCCAACCATTGAAGAGCAATAAAAAGGGACTGTCATCAGAACTACGTAAAAAACTACTCGGAGCATTGAAAGCCCGCTTTGAGAAAAACATGAACCGCCATCAAGGTCTTGAATGGGCTGATGTACAAGCAAAGCTGGAAGCTAATGCTGAAAAACTTTGGTCACTCCATGAAATGGAAAGCACCGGCGGTGAACCGGATGTTGTTGGTCATGATAAAAAGACGGGCGAATACATATTCTATGACTGTTCAGCGGAGAGTCCTGAAGGCCGCAGAAGTGTCTGCTACGACCGTGCAGCGTTGGAGTCAAGAAAAGAACATAAACCAGAAGATTGCGCTATTGGTATGGCAGATGCCATGGGCATCGAGCTTTTAACGGAAGAACAATATCGGGGGTTGCAGAAACTTGGAAATTTCGATATGAAAACGTCGAGCTGGGTGAAAACACCTGCTGAGATCAGAAAACTCGGCGGCGCCCTGTTTTGTGACCGCCGCTACGACAGTGTTTTCGTGTATCACAACGGCGCGGAATCCTACTATGCCGCCAGGGCATTCCGCGGCTCGCTAAGGGTCTAATGGTTGAGCGGGGAGGCCGGCCTTATCTCTTTGCTCGACAGCACACCAAATCCTCCGGATGCGAATCATGGAAGTCATTACCGAGCAAACCGTGCGGTTTTTCGAGGGCCGTGCTTTTACGGAGCGAAGATAACCTGCTGGTAAGGCTCCCCCCTGTGATGACGACTCACTACGATCTTCACTTTCCGGTCCAGGCGCCTCAGAAAATCGAGCAGCTTGTCTGTCGTAAAGCGGCTGAAATGCCCGTTCATCAGGTGCGACACGTCGGGCTGGGCAATGGCGAGAACCCCGGCGATTTCGCGCTGCTTCAGTTTCTTGCCTTTCAGAATTCTGAAGACATGAATTCCAATTTGCGCGCGGGTATAAAGCTCGCCGGCATCCTCCAGCCCCAAATCGGCGAAGATGTTTCCGGAGCCCTCCTCGAACTTAATTGGTTTTCGCCTTTTCGTGCTCACGCGCCAACTCCTGCGCCTCAGCGTAACGCTTTTTGATCAGGTCAACATCTCGCTTCGGCGTCTCAATGCCTTTCTTCGATTTCTTCTGAAAGGCATGCAAAACATAAATCCGCTTGCCGATCTGAACGGCCACCACTACCCGGCAAGCATCCGACGCATATCGCAGAGCGATCTCAAGAACTCCGCTTCCTACACCTTTGAACGGCTTGGTGTCTTTCGGCACGCCGCCGAACTGGATCAACTGCAGTTCGTCCCCAAGCAGTTTTTGCGCCCCCTTCGGAAAACCCCGAATGCTCACTTTCGAGTTTCCAAGCCACACAACTGCTCGTGGCACGGGCGGCCTTAAGCCCTGCAAAAACGCACCTCCCAAATATATAGTAAATCTACTATAATGTCAAAGCCCGGTGGGCGCCCGGCCCATTCAGTTTCGAAAGGACAAGCGGCCCATCCTTTCGTAATTTTTCTGTTGGAGAATAGACACGGCTGGATCATGCCACTCCAGTACGTCAACGCCGAGTGACTGGATTGGCTTTTTCGGGTGGCCCAGCCTTTCGGTTTCAAAAGGGTCGGGGTTTTCGTCCTCGCTGCCAGCAAAATCTTTCCGCCGGTGGAGCGAATTGTTCCTCTCGCGCTTGGCCTCATTTCATATCCGAAAGACTTGGTTCGGGGAACATCGTGTTAAAGTACCTCTCGCACCGGAAGGCGGCGCCAGCTTGGTCGCCGTCGGCCGAGGGAAGTTTCGGAGGGACGCTATGAGAAATGCGCGCTTGTCAATTCTCGTTGTGCTTGTCGGGCTTTTCGCAATTTCCGTCCCCGTGTTTGCGCACCACGGAAACGCATCGTACGACTACGCCAAGACGATTACTGTCAAAGGAACCGTGACGCAATGGGTGTGGTTGAATCCCCATTGCCTGCTGAAATTCGATGTGAAAAACGACAAAGGCGAATTCGAGCATTGGGTGACGGAAGCCAGCAGCCCTGTGGACATGCTGCGCATTGGTTGGAGCAGCACTGCATTGAAGCCCGGGGATGAAATCACAATTGATGTTATGCCGAGCAAGAACGGCACCACGGTCGGGCGCATCCGGCAGGTCACGCTGAGCGATGGCACGGTTTTGAAAGCGACTACCCGATACGGCATTTAAGCGAAAGACCCAGGGGAGAGGAGCAAACGGCTCGACAGGTTTGCACCTGAATGTTTGGCAGCGCAGTGCGTATGTGTCCGTGGCTGGCTCCAGCTAAAATCAGTGGGGGATCTCCAAAATGCCAAAACAAGCGGTGGCCCGGACCATTCCGCTGGTCGCAGCTTTAATACTCTTGACCTTCCCGCGCGCTCCGCGAGCTCAATCCGAACCTCCGAAGCAGTCACCAGACGCTCAGAAGCAGGACTGGTGGCTGCACCATGACAAGTGGGATACGCCCTTGCCGGAGGATAAGTCCGTGTACGCCGGCAGAAAGTCAGAACCCGCCCCGCGCCGCGACATATCGGGCACATGGGATGGATTCACCGAGGGAGGGACCCAGGCCAAGGGCGCAAAGTCATTCCCGGATGACTCCCGGCATTTGCCGGATGTGCCTTACACGCCTATGGGAAAGGCAGCGCGCATGGCCAATAAGGCGGGCGAGGGAGAAGAGCAAGTTGCCATCGGGCTGGTGAACGACCCGGTGCACTCCTGCGATCCGGTCGGGTTCCCGCGCTCCGATTTATTTAATTTAAAAACGATGGCGATCGTTCAGACCCCGCACTACGTGCTCTGGTTGAATCAATTCTACACCGTGTTCCGCACCATCTGGACGGATGGGCGGGAACTCCCCAAGGATCCCTTCCCCAGGTACTACGGGTATTCGGTTGGCCACTGGGTGGACGATTATACGTTTGTGGTCGACACAGTCGGGCTGAATGTCAAAACCTGGCTGGATAATGCGGGCCGTCCGCACAGCGACCAGATGCGGGTGCAGGAACGTTTTCACCGGCCGAGCCGCGAGATTTTGGAGCTCACGGTAACGATTGACGACCCCAAGTTCTATACCAAACCCTGGGTGGCCGCGGACAAATTAATTTTTCACTTGCTGCCGGCCGATTTCGATATGGGGGAGATCCTCTGTTCACCGCAGGAGATGGAGGAATACAAGAAGCAGGTTGCCAATCCCGTTACTGACGGGGGCAAATAGTGCGGGTAGCAGACACTTGCCTTATCCCAATGTACCGCGCGATATGAGGGACACGGAACGCTCAATCCTTTTTCTTCAATGAAGCCTGGCACCCAGCCCGTGACATCGCTCACCTCCGCCGTAAAAAAGCTTCACAACCCAAGAACACTTGAATTGACGTAGTATTCGGGAAACTGCCATGCCTGTTGGGCGGAGGCAACCGAGTATGTCGAAATCAGAACAATTAAGGAGAACGCGTTGGCCGGTGGTTTGCCTGACGCTTTCTCTCTTGGCGGTCCAGGTGCTCGCGGTCGCAACCGCGCCTGAGTTGCCCGATCCGGGCAATCCGCGGATGAACAGCGACCAGCAAAAGCAGCTGGGGCTGCAAGTGGCCAGCGAGGTGTTTAAGCAGATGCCAGTGCTCCCGGATTCCAGTCCGGAGACGCAATTCATTCAGAAACTCGGCCAGCGTCTGGCAGCAACGATCCCGCCGGAGCACACCTGGCCGTTTCAATTTCACGTGGTGGCGCAGAAGGAAATCAACGCGTTTGCGTTGCCGGGCGGCACCATGTTCGTGAACGTCGGAACCATCCAGTCGGTGGACAACGAAGCGGAGTTGGCCGGGGTGATGGGGCACGAGATGTCGCACGTCTACATGCAGCATTCGGCCAAGCAGCAGGATAAAGCAACGCTGCTCGGAGGGCTCGCGGGACTCGCGGGAGCGATTGCGGGAGGCCTGGGAGGTTCCTGGGGATCGCTGGCGCAGGGCGGCATCCAATTTGGCGCGGGCACGCTGATGCTGAAAAACTCGCGGGCGGACGAGGCGCAGGCGGATGCCGTGGGAGCCATCATCCTGTGGAAGGCCGGCTACCAGCCCATCGCGCTGGCGGATTTCTTCGAAAAATTGGAGAAGCAGGGAAGCTCGGGGCCGCAGTTCTTGAGCGATCATCCCAATCCCGGGAACCGCCGGGCTGCGATCCTGAAGGAAATCGCGCAATGGCCCGTTAAGAAGTACAGGCGCGACAGTCCTCAGTTCGCCGCCGTGCGACGGGACGCCGCGAGCGTGCGTGCCTATACCGCGGAGGAGATTTCGGATGGAGCCAAGAGCGGGCGGTGGGTTGAAGAAAATCGCAGAAATGGAGCCGTTTTTTCAGCGGCCGAGGTAGACGTAACTACGGCGGACGCGGCCAGCGCGGCGAAAGTTGCGGCCGTGCCTTATATACCCGTGACGGACGTGCAGCCCAGCTCGATTTTCAAGCTCGCGGAATTTAGCACGATGAAAATCGTGCGTCCGGAGAATTGGGACGTTATGCAGGGGCAGCAGGCAGATTCGGCGACGATAGCGCCGCGCGCAGGCGTGTCCGGCGACGCTGTGGCATATGGAGTTGTGATTCAAGCCTTGCCAACGCAGGGCGCGAACCAGAACGCGCGGCAAATCACCTCGGCGATCGCGCAGAGCCTCGCAAGCAGCGACAGCAACATGAAGCAGACCGGCGAGATTCAGACGATCACCGTGAACGGCGTGTCCTCCGGGTCCGTGGAGCTGGAAACGGTATCGCCGATGCGCGATGCGGAGGGCAAGGCTCAACCCGAGCGCGACTGGCTGGTAGCTGTGCCGCGAGCCGGCGGCAACGCGATCATGGTCGTATTCGTTGCCCCGCAGGCCCATTTTGAGCAGATGAGGCCGTCATTCGAGAAAATGCTGCGGAGCGTGCAGTTCTGAGAGCGCGTGCCCGTCCCCTTGGCGTTTTCTCCCGTTGAGAAACGCGCGCGGTTGGAAGATACCACATCATTATCTAAGCATAGAGTAAATAGATTTTAGGGGCTTTAAATTCTGCAACGTCGTGGAACGTGGGGTAGCGAGTCCGAAAATCCCCACCCTTGCAAAATCGGCAAGGATGGGGCACCCGGCTGCGCTATGGAGTCGGCTTCTTCGCCGGCGCGGGAGCGGGGCTTGCAGCTTTCGGCGCTGCCGGAGCCGCCCCGGACGATGCCTTGATCGGATAGGCCTGATCGTACAGGCGCACGATTTCCTGAGTGATATCGGAATTTGACGAGCCGTACACGACCGGGCTGCCCTGCGCGGACGTGTCCAGAACGGCGGTAAAGCCGTTCTCCCGGGAGTAGCGGTCCAGCACTTCGAGCATCTTGCGGCCGATGCTGTCCACGATTTCCCCTTGCGCGGCGTTCAATTCCTCGTTCAAGTCATCATTGCCCCGCTGCAGGCGTCGTGACAACAACTCGCCCTCGCGCTGCAGCTTTGCTTTTTCCTCATCACTCAGCGTGCGCGCCCCTTCGGTCATGCGGCGCTGAAGATCTTCGATCTGTTTTTGAAGATTCTGCAGTTCGGTCTGTTTTGGCGCGAATTGCGATTGCAATTGCGCTTGCGCCTGCTTGCCTTCCGCCGTGGCCACAATGGCATTGCGGACGTTGATGACGGCGATTTTCGACGGCGCGGCCGCCGCGCCCTGCGCGCGGATGCCGCGAGCCGGAGCCAGACATAATATAGCCAGCGCGGCCAAAGTTCCTAAATTACGTGAATTGACGATCATCCTCACACCTTCACTTTCCTCTGGAAAATCACAAATCGCGGATTATAGCGGTCCTGATTCACGGGCGTCAATCGGAATTGCTCTCCTTGCTCCGGCTGCGCTCGAAACACTTCTTGCTGTCCCGCAAACTCTTTCCCGGTATTCGTTGCGATGCGCCCGGCCACTCCCCGAGTTGGCCGCGCTCATGTTAGCGCGGCAAGGGCACGAGCAGGACTTGCCCGTTGGCGGTGTCCGCAATGACGGCGATATTCGTAAACGGGTGGATGTCCAACGCGTACTGAAACGCTCCTTGAAACGCCAAACTGAGCGCCAGATTGGCATTGGCTGAAGTCGTCGGCGGCAAAGTCAGCACCGCACGGACCTTTTGGCCAAGGAAATCGGTGACCGTCACGGTGTGGCTGGCGGTGTTGGTGCTCACCAGCGTGCTGGTCCTAAAATTGTAGGCAATCGCAGTCGGATTGATGCCGATGCGGAATTGTGTTTGGATGGAACTGATCGGATCGACGACATTCACTGAATTGCCACCGCTGGAATTTACCAGGAAACATCCGGTCGTATTGGTCGTAGTGCCGTTGCTGTTGGAGCCGCAATCGGTGGTCACTGGATCGTAGATCACGGAAGTCGGGGAATTGACGCTGAAATTCTGGGTCGTGCTGCCTCCCGTACCAGAGGAGATTCCCAGGCTGTTACTACCGGTCTCAGCCACGGCTACTTGATGGTTGACGTAATTGAAAGCCACTGCGACGGGACGCTGGCCGGTCGAAATACTGCTGGCACCTCCGGTGACAGCGTTCACTACAGTAACTGTATTGGCCACGCTGTTGGCGATGGCAACTTCACCAGTGGCTTCGTCGGCGGCGGCGCCAACCGGTCCGGAACCCGTCGAAACCGTCTGCGTCACGGACAGCTTCGATTCATCCACGATCGACGCGGTTCCGTTTCCGCCGTTATTGGCAACCACGGCGACTCCCAGCCGCGGGATCACGGCGACGCCGATCGGATTCACGCCCACCGGCACGATGGTTCCCGTGCCCGCTGTCAAATTGATGAGGGCCAGATCGTTGCAGCCAAACAGGGTGACCGCAGCGAGATTTAGGTTCGGATCAATGGAGACGCCCGAGGGCTGCGGAATGGGGCAAGAGGGACTACTGACATCCACGCTTTGCTCCACAGTAAAATCCTCGGCGTTGGTGACGTTACCGCTGGGATCCTCGACGTCCAGCGCGAACCGCCGTGCCGAAGTCAACAAATTGGTTGGCACGGTGGCGGTCAGCTGGCGATCGCCTGTGCCGGCGCAGGAGATGTTTTGCAGCGGAACGCCGTCGAGGCGAACGATCAAATTCGTCACGCCATTCAAGCAGATGAGGCCTTTACCGATGACCGTCAGCTGTAGAGGGAACGGGCTCGGGCCGCTGCCGAGCGATGAAGGGGTTATGACCGTTTTGAGGCTCGACTCCGTGATCGAAAATGGCTTAATTACGCCCATGTTCAAAATGCTGACGCTATTGTCGGACTTGTTCACGACCACTGCCTGGTTCGATCCGGGATCGATAGCCACGGCGACCGCGCAGTTTATTCCGGGACAATTCGTGTTCAATTGAAAGGGATTCGTGTCATTCAAACGCCGCGGCGCAGTTGGGTCGATCACCGAGACAGTATTGGTGGAAGAGTTGACCGCGACGACGATGTTGGTCAGCGGATTGTACGCTGCGGCGATGGTGCCCGATTCCAGAGATTTATTTGTAAAGAGAGATAGTGGAGTAACGGATTGGTCGATTAAATTCAAAAAGGAAACCACACCGCCCGTCGAAGGATCCGCTAAAACCGCCTGCTGCGTTTCCGAATTGATGCCAATCCCCTGCACCGAAATCGGCAGGCCCACGGTCGCTACCGGTTGGGCATAGTTTACCGATCCCGTGGAAGCTTGCGGAACCGGCTGGGAGCCCACATCGGCCAGTGTCGCGCCGGTCTGCGTAAAGCTGAACTGGTTGGATGCCGGGCCGACGGAAGACACCGAGTAGAACCCATCAAAAGTGGGGGCCAACGCCGCTACCGCGGAGGCCGTGCCGGCGGGAAACTGTACATTCTGAATTTGGACGGCGTCTCCGACCTTCACCGAAAGAGGCGAGGATGACGCGGAAGATTGTACCGTGACCGTAACCACGTTGGTGGTCCGGGAAACATCGGTAATCGCGTTGCTCGACTGCTGGTTCAAATCCACAATGCCCACGGAGCCGAGCCCTCCGGGCGTTGCGACCCCCCAGTTGAGATTCGGTTCAACGGCCACGCGCGGATTCGACCCCGTGCTGATAGAAACGATCCCTGCGTAGATTGGCGGATTCACTGTCAAATCCACCAGAACTCCGTAGTTTGTCGTTTGCATGGCCACCAGGGCGCGCCCCGTGACCGGGTTAATCCCCACGGATACCGGCGTGTTCTGAAGCACGGGAAGCACAAAGGTAACCGCTTTGGTGTTGAGGTCCACGACCGCAATTGTTTTCGCAATTGAGTTTACGACCAGGGCGATGTTTCGAACATAGTCGACCGCAACACCGGTGGGTCCCGAAGGCGGGCAGGAGGAAGAAGCCGCGCCGACGGCGGCCGTGCAAATGTTGGCGATAAAGGTGGGCGTGGCCGTGGTGAGATCAATCAAACTTATGTCGTTCGACCCGGTATTTGCCACCACGGCGACGCCCGTGGCGGGATTGATGGCGACATCATTTGGCGCCGAAGATCCTGGCACCGAACCCACCGGGATGCGGGTCGCAGTGGGAGGAGCGTAAGTAGGCTGTACGGCAAGATTGGTGACCGCGAATTTCGCGGGATCGATAGCGCTTTTTACAGCCACGGGATACAACCCGGGCACGGTGAAATCATTGGCGTTGGTTGCGCCACCAATGGTTATGGACAATTGCCGGGTACTGCCGATCGTTTGGCTGGCGGGGAGTTGTATCCCACGAAGCTGGCCGTTGTAGGTGGCACTCACCGCCGGCGATGCGGGATTCGCTCCCGTTCCAAAGAAGCCTCCGTCCACGCTGAATGACAGAACCCCTGCAGTGCCCTGGGGGATGCTTTCGGGCGAAGGTCCGACCACCCCCGGGCGCGCTGCCTTTACCGTAATTTGGCAGAGTGACGCATTCGCCGTGCAGGTTTGCGCTCCTCCCGTCCCGGCCTGTTCGGCAACGCTGATTTGAAAGACGTTTGACGGCGGGGGGACGGCCAGAATGAAGTCCGGAATGCGCGCCCGGATCACCGAGCTGGAAACATTTGTGACCAGACTGGGATCCAGCTGAATGCTGCTCGGAGTATTTGCGTTGATAAAAACGTGGCTCGTCGAAATGAAGTTCGTTCCGGTGATGTAAATATCCTGGAAGAGAGCGCCCAAAGCCGTTGCGTTGGGGCTCACCGAGGTCACGGTGGGAAGCGTCGCGGTCTGCACGGTAACTGTGGCAGTGGCCGTGACCGATGTATCCGCCACGGAAGTGGCCGTGATGATGACGGTACTGGGCGAAGGAACCGTGGAAGGGGCTGTGTACACGCCGGAAGTAGAGTTGATGGTGCCGATTCCGGTAAGAGTGGTGGAAAGCGACCAGGTGACGTTGTTACAGGTGGGGTTGGAGGTGAGGTTGCATCCAGGATTATTGACGGTTGCGGTAAACGCGAAAGTCTCACTCGTACCCACAGTGGCGGAGGTCGGCGTAACGGTAATGCTGATCCCGGTGATGATCGTCAGTGTGGCTGTGGCAACCTTGGAGGTGTCGGCCTGCGAGGTGGCCGTGACCGTCACTGTAGGGGCAATCGTCGTCGTGCCGTTGGAGGTGGTCGTGGGGATGGTGGCCGGGGCGGTGAAGAGTCCGGTCGCATCGATCGTGCCGCAGGAGTTTGCAGCCACACCGGTGGCGCATGCCAGGGTCCAGTTGACGGAAGTATTGCTGGAACCGGTCACAGCGGCGCTAAATTGCTGAGTCCTATTGGTGATCACACTGGCGGAAGTCGGCGAGACGGTAATAGACACGCCCGAGGAACTGCTCCCTCCGCAACCCAGGGCTCCCAGGGCAGCCGCAAGAGTGAGTATTGTAGAAAACTTCCACCACCTCATCCCAGTCCTCCCAGAATTTCTCGACATTCGCCCTCGTCGCGCAAGCACCGACCTGCCGCGCCTGTTAGACCTTCCATCTTCAGACCACACATCCTAAATTCCGCCTGGCAAATTCCGCAATCAAAACGTCCGGCTAACCGTGAAGCGGAACGTCCGGATCGGGTCAAAGAAATTCGTCCGCTGCGGGTTGTTGAATAAGTTCGTGATTTGCGGCGCCACTTGCGAATTCCATATATCCGTCAGCGGCACCTGAGCCTTATAGATATTCCACGGGCACTGATTAGGATCGTTGCCGGTGGGGACACAGGGAGTCGTCAATGACGAAACCGGTCCGGGAAATTGCGTCGAGGGCGCCGTGATCACTTGCGACATGCGGTTAAAGTTGTAGGCCCAATAAATCCGGAACGGCGCCTGCACGATGGGTAGTTGCACGACCAGTTCCAGGCCCGCCGAAGTGCGCGGCTTGAAATTCGTACCGGGTTGATTCTGCAGCGTGCGGCTGATGGTGGTGCCCGGGAATTGTTGAGAGAGTGTATTGAAATCCAGGGAGTTGAGCTCCAGTTGGCTTTGCCGCAGATCTCCGGTCGCGCCCGCATCACCGAAAATCGACATGGCCACGTGCGGGAAAAGAGGGATGCGGTACTCGAAATTGCCGACAATCTGCGTATCTCCTCCGGGAAACGAGGTTTGATAACTCAGCGTGGGAATATTGACGACGCCCGCGGTGGGATTCCCGTTGCTGTCGAGGACTCTCGGATTCAGAAACGAAACTGAGGTCGTGGTGAGCGTAGGCACAAAAACGACCGGCGAAATGGTGCGAATGTCAAATCCGCGCAAGTCCTGCTCGCCCCCCAGATAGAACCTGCTAAACGGAGGGATCACTTTGCCGCCGTATCCCGTCTCGAAGGCTCCCAGCACGCGCATGGCGATGACGTTGCGTTTGTGGTAGTTCGGTCGAAAGTATTTGGCCTCGACGACTTCCGAAACTGTATTTACATTTCCGCCCAGGATGCTTCCCTCGAAGGAACTCGAGAGGAAGAGGCTCCTTCCGTGCGTGGGATTCACGGGATTGTCCACCGTGTTGTATTGCAGGGTCGGAGTCACTTTGCTTTCATGGATTCCGGAAAGGGAGGACGGCCCCTCGAGCTGTTGAAATTGCAATACGTTGAATAACGCGGTAGAGGCGGTGCTTAATCCCGTGATGCTCGTAGAGGTATATCCGTACGTCAGACCCAGGCGGGTGAAGCCGAGTTTCTTCAGCGGATAGCTGGCAAAAACAGTGAAGCCGTCGCTGTTCTGAATATAATTTTGCACCGTGTTGGGGTTGAGCTGCACCTGGTAGCCGAGCGCCAGTGAATATTGTTGCGCCTGGTTGAAGTTGTAGCGGCTGCCAAAAATCGTGAATCCCGTGCTGATCGGCCGGTCGAACAGATACGGCTCGGTGAAGCCAAAGGAAACATTGCGTTGCAGCGTGCCGACATTTCCGGATAGGGTGAGTGTTTCGCCGAGCCCCAGGAAATTATTGGTCTGATAGGTCAATCCGATGTAGGTGCCGGCGAAACCGCTGACGCCGCCCGTCAGGCTGATGGATTGTTTGCCCTTTTCTTTAAGCTTCAGCAGGATGTCCACGGTGCCCTGCTTGACGTTGCGCTTGATTTCGGCGTTTTCCGGCTTCACCGCCTCGAAATAATCCAGCTGATTCAGGCGCAGCAGGCTCAGCTCCCACAAGTTGTTGCGGAACATGTCGCCTTCGTTGAGCAGCAACTCGCGGCGGATAACTTTGTCGCGCGTTCCGGTATTGCCGGAGAAATCGATGCGCCGCACGAAGAACTGTTTTTGCTGGTCGAAGGCGAACGTCAGATTGATTGTCTTTGTGGCGTCGTCCACTTCCGTATCCGGCACGGCAGTAAAATCGATGAACCCGAAATTTCCGTACAGCTTGGTGTAGTCCTCGATGGCCTTGCGCACTTTGGCCACGCTGAAGATCTCGCCCTTCTTGATGGGGAAAACGGATTCGAGATATGCGGTCTTGAAAAAAAGCCCTTCATCGGGATTTGCGTTGCGCACGTGCAGCGTTCCCATGTGGTACCGCTCGCCCTCTTCAATGGGAATGGTGATGTTGGTAGCCCGGCCCTGGTGGACTCCAACCAGGGGAACCCCCTTCGGAAGGTAGCCTTCCTTTAGAGTTACGTTTTCAATCGTCGGGTCTTTCACCAGCACCTTGAAAAAGCCGTTGTCCTGATAGAGGCCGCGGATGCCGATTTCCATATCTTCGTCGAGCTTCGGCCGGTCGAAAGTTTTGGAGAGTACCGGAATATAGTAGGGCGGCACGGGACCCAGCGGAATCGCATAGGGCTTGGAATTGCGCATCGTGCGGATGATCTGGCGGCCGGAGAATGCGGTGTTTCCCGTGATGAAAATTTTGCCAACTTTCACCTTGGGCCCTTCATCAATGTTGAAGGTGAGCTTTACGGCGTTCGTGCCGGGGAGCCGTTCAAAGGTGGGCTTGACGACGGCGTACTGGCGGCCGTGTTCGGCAAGCAACTCTTTCAGCACCACTTCCGCTTTCTTGATGCGCGTGGGATCGAACTGACTCTCAATCGACAGGCCGACCTTGCGGTCCTTGAACCGGTCGAGGATGTCGGATTCGGAGACTGATTTGTTGCCCTTGTATTCGATACGGCGGACGATGGGGCGCTCGGTCACGTAGAAAACGATGATTTTCTGGTTGGGCTTGTCCGCGCTGTCTTCAATTTCGAGGCGAATGTCCTCGAAATATTGGGTGTTCCACAAGGCGTGGAAATCGCGCCGCAGGGCATCTTCGTTTACCGGATCGCCGGGCCGTGAAAAAATACGCGCTCGCAGGGTCTCGCTGCGGATCCTGCGATTGCCCTGGAATTCGATGCGCTCGATGGTGGGCGTTCCCTCCGGTGCTGCGGCGGGCGCACGCTGCGCGCCCTGGATGGAAAGAGAGCGAGCGGAGGCGGCGGGGAAGAGACACACAACAGCGGCGGCAAACATGAACAGCATGCTTGCGCGCAATCCCATTACAAAACACGAATAGTGTCTTGCGGCCAGGGAAATACTCAAGGCCGCTTCCCCCGAAACAAAATTGTACGCTCCCCCCAACCGGCTCAAGAGCTTGAGCACGGCCTGCGCGCGTAGGATTCGCTAGTGGGATACCGGGGTTGCTTCGACCACCGGTCGGAAACCGAGCCCGTCGCTTGTGACGTAGACTTCCAGCGTTGCCGGGCGCTGCAGGCCCCCCTGAATCAGCGCTTCCGACAGCGGATCTTCGACGTACTTTTGCAATGCCCGCCGCAACGGCCGCGCGCCGTAACTGCGATCCCCGCACGTTTTTTCGAGGACCCATTGGCGCGCTTCCGGCGTCAGCACAATCTGCACCTGGCGGTGGATCAAAGTGTCGTTGATCTGGCCGACCAGCAAATCGATGATGCGGAGCAGTTCTTCATCGCCCAGCGGATTGAACAGAATAATTTCGTCCAGACGATTCAGGAACTCGGGATTGAACACACGCTTCACTTCACTGAGAACGAGTTCGTCCAGGCTCTTGGCCGTGCCTTCTTCCGCGGCCGATTGGAATCCCATGGTGGACCGCTTCTGAAGGTGGCGCGCGCCGAGGTTGGAAGTCATGATCAGGATGGTGTTCCGGAAATCCACCGTATTTCCCAGACCGTCCGTCAATTGCCCATCTTCAAAAACCTGGAGCAGGATATTGTAGACATCGGGGTGCGCCTTTTCGATTTCGTCCAGCAGAATCACCGAATAGGGGGTGCGCCGAACGCGTTCGGTCAACTGGCCGCCCTCTTCATATCCCACGTATCCTGGAGGCGCGCCGATCAGTTTGGAGACGGAATGCTTCTCCATGTATTCGGACATATCGAATCGGATCAGCGATTTTTCGCTGCCGAACAGGAATTCGGCGAGGCGCCGCGCGACTTCCGTTTTGCCGACGCCGGTGGGGCCGAGGAACAGGAAACATCCGACAGGGCGTCCCGGGGCTTTCAGTCCGGCGCGGCTGCGGCGGATGGCGCGGGCCAGGGCGGTAATGGACTTGTCCTGGCTGATGACGCGCTTGTGCAGTTCGATCTCAATGCGCAGCAGTTTTTGTTGTTCGTCTTCCTTGATGGAGGTGACCGCAATTCCGGTCCAGCGTGCCACGACGTCTTCGATGTCCTCGCGCGTGACAATACCGGTGTTGGTGTCGTCCAGTTTCAGCCGCTCGCGCACCGCGCGCAGATTTTCTTTTTCCTTGCGCTCTTCCTCGGAATAAAACCGCGCCTTCTCGAATTCGTGATTGGCGATGGCCGTTTCCATGCGGTGGGTGATGAACTTTACGCGCTTCTGCACCTCGGCCACTTCATCGGGCAGAGTGGCCTGGCGCAGCTTGACGCGCGCGCCCGCTTCGTCGATCAAGTCGATGGCCTTGTCCGGCAGGAAGCGGTCCGGAATGTAACGGCTGGAGAGATAGACGGCGTAGCGCACGGCTTCGTCCGTGTAGCTGACCGCGTGAAATTTCTCGTAGCGTTCGCGCACTCCCTCGAGGACCTGGATGGCTTCATCCTCGGATGGCGCGCCCACTTTCACGGCCTGGAAACGCCGCTCCAGGGAGCGGTCTTTTTCAACCGATTTGCGGTATTCACCTGGCGTGGTGGCCCCAATGCACTGGATTTCGCCGCGCGACAGTGCCGGTTTCAAAATGTTGGCGGCGTCCAGGGAGCCTTCCGCGGATCCGGCGCCCACCAGCGTGTGCAGTTCGTCGATGAAGACGATGGAGTTCTGGCTCTCCATCAATTCCTTCATGATGGTCTTGAGCCGCTCCTCGAATTGGCCGCGGTATTTTGTGCCCGCAACGATCAAGGAAAGGTCCAGCGACAGAATGCGCTTCTCGGCCAGGAACGGCGGCACATCGCTATCGGAAATGCGTTGCGCCAGGCCTTCGACGATGGCCGTCTTGCCCACGCCAGGCTCGCCGATCAGCACCGGATTGTTTTTCGTGCGGCGGCACAGAATTTGAATGACGCGTTCCAGTTCGCGCTCGCGGCCCACCAGCGGATCGAGCTGACCCTCCAGCGCGGCTTGCGTCAGGTCGCGGCTGAACTCGGCGAGCAAAGAGGTTTCCTTCGGGCGAGCGGCTGGAGTTTTTTCGCCGGCGCTGCGGGCCAGTTCTTCGCGCAGCGTCGACAGACGCAGTCCGCGCTCCTGCAGGATTTCCGCGCCAAAGCACTTCTCTTCGCGCAGGATTCCGAGCAGCAAGTGTTCGGTGCCGACGTGCCGGTGCCCCAGGCGCTCGGCCTCTTCCGTGGCGAAATTCAGGATGCGTTTGGATTCCTGGCTGAGCGGCACTTCGACCGACGTGGAGATGCGCTCGCGAATGGTGATGCGCTGTTCGATCTCTTTGCGGATGGACTCGATGGAGCCGTGAGAACGCAGGAAACGATTGGCCAGCGCCTTGTCCTCGCGCATCAGGCCGAGCAGCAGGTGCTCAGTCTCGATGTACGGCGAGCCATATTGGCTGGCTTCGTAGCGCGCAAAAAATATGACGCGTCGTGCCTTCTCTGTGTAGCGTTCAAACACGGGTCAACTCGTTTCTCCCTCAGTACAAAACCCAGGGCTTTGGTCTACGTCTCCACCGGCCGGAGCATCCCATGCTCAAGTTGCAGCACGCGATCTGCGCGCCCCGCCAGAACTGTGTTGTGCGTCGCTAAAATTGAGGTGAGCCGGTACTCGCGATGCAGCCGCTGCATCAGCTCAAAAACCGCCATTGCGTTTCGCTCGTCCAGGTCTCCGGTGGGTTCATCGGCCAGCAGCAAAGCCGGCTGTTGCACAAGCGCGCGAGCGATTGCCACGCGCTGTTGCTCCCCTCCGGATAACTCCCCCGCACGCTGCCTTACTCGCGCTCCCAGGCCGACTTCCCTGAGCCAGCGTTCGGAGGTTTCGAGCGCCTCACCGTTCTTCGCGCCGCGCATCAGCAGGGGCATCGCCACGTTCTCAGCCGCTGTAAAATCAGCCAATAGGTGATGCCGCTGCCATACAAACCCGATGGACCGGTTGCGATAATTCGCAAGCTCGCTTTGTCGAAACGAATCTATTGCTTTCCCTTCGAAGTATACTGTACCGCTTGTTGGCGTGTCTAGCGCAGCCAGCAAATGCAGAAGCGTACTTTTCCCCGCTCCCGATGGGCCTATCACGGCAATTAACTTTCCGGGTTCGACGCTTACATTCACGCCGGTGAGGACCGTGATTTCGGCCGCGCCCGCGCCGTACGTCTTGCGTAAATCCCGCGTCTCGATCAGCGCACCCGTGTGCGTTGGGCCGCTGGCTGGGCTGCTCGCCGAAGTTGTCGTCTCTGCCGGCATATTCGCTCAGAATTTCTGCCGGGACCTTGCTGTTTCGGTCCGGCAACAACTCAAAACCACATCCCCGTCTACTCTACTTAGATGCCCTTTTCAGCCGCGCCGTTCGAAAGTCGGTTTGCCATTCTGAGGGCGCTTGCTCACGGGGACAAACGATTTCACTTTATTGCCCTGTTAGTGCCTGTGGAAATAGTGTCCCTTTTTGGCACCCGCCGGCAGCCGTCCCAACTTGTTGATTCGGCAGCGATTGTAGCATGACCCAAATGGCCTTTTGCGCCCTCTGGACGTAATTTTCACGCCGGCAAAGCTTACGCCCTTTCTAAGTGCAACCGGGACGCCAAATCGCTGGAAGTCTGATCGAAATTTTTTGGGCTGGCTATTTCCGGAAAGTGGGGCAAGCGTGGGTGGGACTGCCTTGGTTCGATCGAATCAGGGCGGGTTTCCGCCGTCCGAAAGCGCTCCACGAATCCAGAATGGAAATACGCTAAAATGCGTTCGGTGCATTTCGGAAATCCATCCCGGCGACGAAACAATTTCTGGAGAATACGCCTTTGCACGCGCCTTGCTCTGCTCTTTGCGATTCTCGGCGCGACGATCGGCGCTGGGCCGGCGGCCGGCCAAGCTCAGACCGCAACGGCGCAACCCGCGCCGCAGACGGCCACAAAACCGGACGACCAATCCGGCGAGCCCGAAGCGAATCCCGCGCGCCCCACGGTGAGCAATCCCGCCACGCTCACGCCCGTCGGCTACTTGCAATTTGAAACCGGCACGCTGGGGGCCACGAACTCCCCCGAATTTTCGACCCGTGTGGAGTACAACGAAGTCATCAAGCTCGCCGTCACGCGCCGCCTCGAATTTATCGAGTCTTCCGAGCCCGCCGTTCACTCTACGGTAAATGGCATATCAGCCAACAGCGTTGCGGAGATATTCCTGGGCGCGCAAGTCGTGCTCCTGCCCGGCGAAGGGGCCAAGCCCACGATCTCCGCCAGCTATTCCCGCCGCCTCTATGACGGCGGCGCGCCCGAACTCGATTTCGGCAGCGCGCGAAACTCCATGGTGTTCTACGCCAGCGCCGATGTGAAGGGTTTTCACTACGATGCCAACGCCATTTTCAACGAACAGCTCGAAGGCCCCGTTCACAGGCTACAGTTCGGCCAGACCCTCTCGATTTCCCACCCCCTCGGAAAAGGCTTCGGCCTCTCCGGCGAAATCTGGCGCTTCTCCCAACCCTTCCTGCGCGGCAACGCCATCGGCAATCTCTGGGCCGTCACCTACGCCGCCCGTAAAAACCTGGTCTTCGACGCCGGCTTCGACAAAGGTTTGACGGGCACGTCCACGCACTGGGAAGCCTTCGCCGGCCTCACGTATCTGCTTCCTCACCGGCTGTGGGGCAGGTAGTTTATCGTGCTAAACTGTAGGGTATGGATCTCATCTTGCACATTCCCGACGATGTGGCTCGGCGGCTGGCCGCCGCGGGCGGCGATGTTTCCCGCCGTGCCCTGGAAGCCCCCGCTCTGGAAGGCTACCGCGATCAGACCCTGACCCTTTACTAGATTTCGGAAATGCTTGGTCTGTCCCGAATCGAGACGGAAGATTTTTTGGGCCAGCACCATGTTCCCATCGCAGTGATTGAGGAAGCAGATTTGGACCGCGAAGCAGCGATCTTCGAAGCGGCTTCGCGCCGTCAATCACGTTAGAATCTTTCCGGCATGATCGCTGTATCCAACACCAATCCGCTGCGCTATTTGTTCGCGATCAAACAAGAACAACTGCTGGGACAATTATTTGAAACAGTTTGTGTGCCTGCGGCCGTTCACGAAGAATTGACCGAGGCGCGAACGCCAGAGAATGTGCGCCTCGCTGTCTTGTCGCTCCCAGCCTGGTATGAAGTTCGATCGTTCTACGAGACTCATGAAACCACGTTTCCGTTTGCGTTGCATCGAGGAGAACGCGAGACCATTCTGCTGGCGGAGATGCTTCGCCGTGATGTAATTTTAATCGATGAACAGATTGGGCGCACAATCGCTTTGGCCCGCAACCTCCCTGTTTCAGGAACTCTGGGAAACCTGGAACGTGCTGATTTTAAGGGCTTCCTCTGCGATTTCCCTCAAATTCTAAAACAGCTCCAGGCCAGCGGTTTCTAGATCGCGGAATCGCTGGAATTGCGACTTTTGCAACGCCATCGCACTCGTCAAGAGGGCAAGTAAAAGAGGGAATTGCGTGTTTTTTTGACTATCTCCGCAAGATGTTTTGACAAGGTAAGGTACGGTTTCGACTGCAGAGGTTGGGAATTTGCCGCTCGCAGGAACCGCCATACTTTTGCCACTTTCTTCCGCGCGTGCCATAGGTCGTACTGTACCTGCATCTTCAGCCAGAATTCCGGCGAAGTCCCCAGCGCCGCCGAAAGCCGCAGCGACATTCCGGCCGTGGTAAGTGTCGCCCTTCAGTTCGCAGGCCACGAATGGCAGGTTTGGCAAACGGTCGGGGCGTTATGAAGCTTGTGGCAATTGAGGCAAACGCCCATGGAGGTCACGCTGGTAGTCTGCGACATCGCGGCCATCTCCGCGACCTGGCCGTGGCATGTATCGCACTTAATGCCGGCGGCGAGGTGCTTTCGGTGCGTCCAGTTCACGCCGGAGGTGACAGTATAGACGCGCACCCACGGGATGCCCTCGCCCGATTTTGCGTAGGAAGCGAGCTTCTGGATGGAGGGCATTTTCGTTGCGACGGTTTCGTGGCAGGACATGCACGTGCTCGTCGCCGGGAAGGTCATCAAATTGCCCGGCTCCGGGTTGGTGTGGCACATGCCACACTCCAGGCCGATCGCCAGATGAGTCCGGTGGCTGTAGGGAATCGGCTGCACGGGCGGCGCGTGTTCAGCGATGTTCGCGGACACTTCCTGCTTCGCCTCCGCCGTCCCCGCCGATTGCTGTGCTTTTGCGTGAAGCACCTGGAAGAGCAGAACGGCAACCAATGCGGCAGTAGCAAGCCGGGCAATTCTTGACACCCTAACACTTCGCACGAGCGCGCCTCCCGAACTTCAAAAGAATCCCAGCAATTGATTTCCCAGTGCCTGCTCTTCTAGCTTGATTTCTTCGCTACGACTTCCTCGAGGCTTGAGCCGAAATCTTTCAAGATCACTGCGGCGGCATTTCGGCCCGGCAATCCTGTGACCGCGCCGCCCGGATTGGTGCAGGCTCCAGTCTGGTAAAGCCCTGCAATCGGCATGCGGTAGTTCGCCCATCCGGGTACCGGACGCATGCTTCCCGTTTGCGCAGGATTCATGGCCCCTCCGTGCGTGCTGCCGCGCCACATGGACGGATTCATGCGTTCAATATCGAGCGGGCTCTCGATGAATTTGCCCAGAAACTTGTCAGGAGTGAGATTTGGCGCGAACCGCCGCAAGTGGTTGAGGAGCGCTTCGGCCACTTGGTCTTTGATATTGTCCCAGTGCTTGGGGCCTTCCTTCAGCGTGTACGGCAAGTTGCTTTCGATTTTCAGCGTGTGATAGCCGGCCGGAGCGCGGCTTGGATCGGCGACACTTGGGCAAACGATTTGCAATCCCGGTGGGTCGTCGAGGTTGATTTCTCCGCGTGCCTCGATGGCGTTCATCCTGAGGTAGTAGTCCAGGGGCGGAGCGATGGCGGACTCGCATGTCCAAATGGTGCCGCCGGATGCAAGAGGATATTTCGGCGGCTCCGTCGTCGCGTAATGCAGGCTGAGCATCGCATGCTCTGGCTGGTACAGGTCGATGCCTTCGAGGAATTCCTCTCCCCACAGTTCGCGAGGAGCCATCTTCACCAGATTCTTAATATGGATGGTGGAGATGACGGATTTTTCGGCGCGGTAGGAGCTGCCGTCGGCGCACTCGACGCCTACACACTTGTTGTTTTCAGTCAGGAGTTGCGTCACGGGCTTGTTGGTAAGCACCACACCGTTGTGTGCTTCGATGAACTTGCCAAGCGCGACGCTAAGTGTGCCCGAGCCGCCTTTGGGGATGACGCGCCCGCTGATCTGCTGCACCACGAGCGCGAACGCCTGGTTGCCGGTACCCGGATCGCCGCCCGGGACCGACCCAAAATGCCCGCAGACCATGTTGGCACGGCGCATGTACTCGCTCTCGTACAATTCGCAAACCAGGTCATAGCCGGACATGGCTATGCGTCGCTGCCACACGCCCGCCTTGGGAATTTTGGGAGCGCCGGCGTCCGAGGATCCGCTGCGATTCGCGTTGGTGGCCGCCGAGTACGCCTTGAATTCCGCCACCATTCTGCGAAACGTTTCCGCATCTTTTTTGGAAAATCGCGAGATCGTTTCGCAGGTGCGGTCCAAGTCTCGCCAAACGGTAATGAAGGCGCCATCAAGAAAGGGGATGTGCATGACTGGATCGGGATCAATGTACTCGCCGTAACCGTAATCGCGTAGATTCAGTTCGTTGTTGCGGACGAGTGGGTTGTTTGAAATTCCCGCATGCACAGTCGAGCACAGGTCCTCTTTGAATCCGGGCAGGCAAACTTCTGCCGTCTTGGTCCCGCCGCCGATCGTGGGACGACCCTCCAATACCAGAACTTTGTAGCCGCCCTTGGACAGGTACGCTGCGCAGATCAGGCTGTTATGCCCGGCGCCAGCAATTACGAAGTCGAACCGCTCGCTCGGCGCTGCCTGCTGCGTCACGGACCGAAATGGCGTCAGCGCCAGCGGCGCGAGCGCGACACCCTTCACGAATCCGCGTCTGGTGATTTCGCTCATCGGGCTCTCCTTCCGTCCTTCGCTACTAACGAATTCCCGGCTTCTCTCGCCAAGTCGCAATCGTGGCGTGTTGCCCGCGAATGGTAAGTTGGATTCTTCACTAATAGAGTTGCCGCAGTGTAATGCTTCGGATTATAGTTCCAAGCCAGCTGGAAGAAAATAGTCATTACTCCAGATTATCGGCTTAATCGTCCAGGAAAATGAGGTTTTGTGGACCCTCTGTCAGAAATCTTTGTGGGAATGCGCGTTCAAGATGCGGTCTACGCTCGCCTGAATCTAACTGCTCCGTTTGGTTTGCGCCTGGAGGGATACGATCATGCCCATTTGGGTGTGGTTGCCCGTGGCAATTGCTGGCTCTCGATTGACTCGATCCCTGAACCAATCCCGCTGACGGGTGGCGATTGCTGGTTGCTGGCAAGGGGAGACGCTCACTCCCTGCGCGATCGTCCGAACAGGGCGACAAGGCCCTATGCCGAGGTGCGCCGTCACAAATTCAACGGCCAGGTTGACTACGGAGGAGGTGGCTCCCCAACTACAATCATAACGGGCAATTTCATGCTGGACAGAGAATCGAGCAAATGGATCACCGATCTCCTCCCGCCGCTCATCCTGTTCAAGGTGGAGGGAGCCAAGGCAGGAACGCTTCAAAGCACCATGCGCCTGCTGGCGGCGGAAATGGAAGGCCAGGACATGGGCTCTGGAATCGTGGTCAGCCGGCTTGCCGATATCATCTTCGTACAAGCCATACGTGTTTACGCCGCTTCTGAAGAGTGTTCGAAACCCGGGTGGTTGCGCGCGCTCGCCGACCGACAAATTTCTCATACCCTCCACTCAATACATGAAAATTTCGAGAAACCGTGGACGGTTGCAACATTGGCATCGACGACGGGAATGTCGCGTTCCGGCTTCGCGGCAAGGTTTAAGGAAGTTGTTGGTGAAGCCCCGCTCGTATATCTGACGCGATGGCGGATGCGGAAGGCGAGCCAATTGCTAAGAGGAAAAGATCACAAACTCGCGGAAGTGGCAACTTTAGTTGGATACGATTCCGAAGGCGCGTTCAGCAAAGCGTTCAAGAGAGTGCTTGGAGTTTCGCCCGGCGCTTACCGGAAACAGCAGCAAATGCCGCAGAAATCCCGGAACTCTTGAGAAGCAGGGCGAAGCGCTAATTCGTAACCCTACTCATAGCGCAGAATATCGACCGGCAGGATGCGCGAGGCGGCGCGCGCGGGGATCAGCGTGGCGGCGACGCTGATGGCCAGGGCGGCGGCGGCGATCCACATGCCGTCGAAGGCGCTGGACACGAAGGGCACATAGGGAACGGAGTAGACTTGCGGATCGAGTGGGATGAGGTGGTACGAGCCGGCGGCCCAGGAGAGGGCGTAACCGGCGACGAGGCCGGAGACCGTGCCGATCACTCCGACCGTGAGTCCTTGCAGCACGAAAATATTGCGGACTTGCGGGCGGTACGCGCCGAGCGACATTAATACCGCAATGTCGCGCGCGCGATCGGTGACGCTCATTGAGAGCACGACCAGAATGTTCAGACCGGCAACGAAGGTGATCAGGCCGATGAACAGCGCGGTGACCAGTTTCTCGAGACGCAGCGCGCGGAACAGGGCCCGATTTTCATCTTCCCAGGTGGTGGTCGTGTATCCCGAGCCGGCTGCGGCCTCGATCGCGCGGGCCGCGTCTGAGGCGCGGTCCACATCCTTCACGCGAAATTCCAGGACGCTCACCACGTCGCCGACGCCGGCCAGATTTTGCGCCGCGGCCAGCTTGGCAAACACCCAATTGGCGTCGTAATCGTAGAAGCCGGAATCGAACACGCCGGCGACGCGAAATCGGCGCGAGCGCGGCACCATTCCGTACGGCGTGAGCCGCCCCTCGGGGCTCGTCAGCGTGACGTAATCGCCGGGGGCGAGCTTGAGTTCATCCGCCATGAGGTGGCCCACGACGATGGAATCGAAGCCGTCGGAGTCCGGCGTAAAATCCGCGGCCCCCGAAACGATGCGGCGTAACGCATCATCGAAGCGGCGCTCGCGTTCAGGATCGACTCCCTTGATCACCACGCCGCGCGCGTGGCCGCCTCCGGAAAGCAACACGGTCAGATAAATCGCGGGCGCCACGCTGCGCACTCCGTCAACGTGGCCCAGTCTTTCGGCCAGCGCGCCGTAATCCTCGATGCCTTCCGCGCCGGGCCGTGTCAGGTTGACGTGCGCGGAAACGCCGAGCAGGCGGTCTTGAATCGTGCGGCGAAAGCCCGTGTTCATCGACAGGGCAATCACCAGCGTGGCTACGCCCGCGCTGATTCCGATCACGGAGAACAGCGTCACGAGGCGCAGCACCGCGGGCTTGTAGGGCGACCGCAAATAGCGCCGCGCGACCAGCCACGCAAATCTCATTTCTTTTGGCCTGGATCCTGCTCCGCGGAATTGGACGCGCCCGCGGCGGCGGCCTGGCCGGAACTCTCCGGGCGCAGCAGCGGAAATAAGATAACTTCTCTTATAGAGTGTGTATCGGTAAACAGCATGGTGAGGCGGTCGATCCCGATGCCTTCGCCCGCGGCCGGCGGCATGCCGTGCGCCAGGGCGCGAATGTAATCCATGTCCACTTCGCGCGGCGCTTCCTCGCCTCCCGATTCGACCTGTTCGCGAAAACGCCGCTCCTGCTCGAGGGGATCGTTCAGCTCGGAAAACGCATTGCCCAGCTCCATGCCCGCCACGTAAATCTCGAAGCGCTCCACGAGCGAGGGATCGTCCTTGCGGCATTTGGACAGCGGCGAAATCTCCGTAGGGAAATCGTACAGGATGGTGGGTTGGATCAACTGGTGTTCGGCGACGGTTTCAAACAGCAGCCCGGTAATTTCGCCGTCCTTCATGCTGGCGAGGCCCAGCAAAGGTTCGCGCCCCGCCGACTGCGCCCAGGTGTTGTAGCGCTTCCCTGCTGCTTGCGGTCCTGCGGGCGCGGCCAGTTCCGCGACGGTCGGCGGCGGCGCGGCCCCGGCCGGCCAGTACCTGCAAACCGCTTCGCGCATGGAGAGCCGCTGAAATTTCGAGAAATCGATTTCGTGCTCTCCGTATTTCACAAAGGTGGAACCGGTCACTTCGGTTGCGAGAGAAGCGAAAAGTTCTTCATTCAATTTCATCAGGTCGTTGTAATCGCTGTAGGCCTCGTAAAATTCGAGCATGGTGAATTCGGGATTGTGCGAAGTGGAGATACCTTCGTTTCGGAAATTACGGTTGATCTCATACACGCGGTCGAGTCCACCGACCACTAGCCGCTTCAGGTAGAGTTCCGGCGCGATGCGCAGGTACAGGTCCAGATCGAGCGCGTTATGATGCGTCACAAACGGCCGGGCCGCGGCTCCGCCCGCAATGGGCTGCATCATCGGCGTTTCCACTTCAATGTAGCCGCGGGCGTTGAAAAACCTGCGCAGTTCGCGAACGATGTGCGCGCGCCGGATGAAAATTCCGCGGGCCTGTTCATTGGAAATCAGATCGAGATATCGCTGCCGGTAACGTATCTCAACGTCCGAGAGGCCGTGCCATTTTTCCGGCAACGGCAGGAGCGCCTTGCTGAGCAGGGTCACTTTCGTAACCCAGACTGTAAGTTCGCCCGTCTTGGTCCTGAATAAATGACCGGCCACTCCGATCAAATCGCCAAGATCAAGCAATTGGAAAAGTTCGTACGATTCTTTGCCGACATTATCCAGCTTCACGTAGATCTGCAGCCGATGGCCGGACCCATAAATGTGAGCGAAGCCCGCTTTCCCATGCAGGCGAAGGGTGAGAATGCGCCCGGCCACACGCACCATCGGCTTGGCGACATCCAGCGTGGCTGCGTCAGCGGTCCCGTATTTCTCGAACAGTTCCTCAGGCGTTGCCGTCCAATCGAATTTATGCGGATAGGCCTCGTGCCCGCGCGCCTCGATCTCGGCAAGCTTTTTCTGGCGCTGAAGAAACTGATCGATTGGATCAAAAGGTAACAGTGGAGTCTCCGATTTCCCATTGATGATAGGCGATGCGCAGTATAACGGCTGGTTCTTCCACTGGCAAGGAAGCGGGCAGCGACTCGATATGACAATGAGCCCTGCCGGTTTGCCGCGGCGGACAGGCTTAGCTTCGCGGCATGCGGAACCAAATTGTCAATACCACGGAAACCTTAATCTTGAATCGTATGTTATAATGAGGCTTCCAGTCGGGGGTGGGGCTTGGGAGAAACGCGCGCCAAACGCGCAGGCCAACGTACACGCACCGTTCGCGAGGATTGGCTTGCCTGGATCCCCAACGAGATGGACCAGCTTTTCGACGCCACCCGCCAGGAACTCGAATCTTCCAACGTCATCTTGAGCGTAACCCTGGACGAAGCACTCTCCCTTTGCAAAGAGGGACAATTCGACTCCGCAAAGGAGAGGGCCACGGTCATTGCCGGTCTGTTCGATCGTCTGGCTGGTCGTGTCAGCCACGTGATTCAGACGATCAAGGATCACGGGGCCCATTTTGGGACCCTCCCGAACGTGCAACCCCTCTCGCCTTCCAATTTTCGAGGGGCGACGGCTCAGAGGATTTCCGTCATGAACAATTTGCTCGCCAGGGTCGTATTTCGGGAAAGGACGCGTTTCTTTCACAAGCTGCAATCGCTCGGCGAAATCATCGAAGATTTGCAAAAGGAAGCGCGCGCCATCCTTGCCGGCATTTCCGAGGGAGCCTCCCGGTTCCCCGATCGAGCTTGGCAGCTTCTGGAAGTCCTTGGTTATGATCTAAATACGTGTATGGGGGAAACGACGATCATCCTGAAGTCGTTTTTCTGCGCCTTGCCGGCCGAGGAGCTCGAGACCTTCAGGGCGAGGCTTGTAAACCTTTCCCCCTCTCTTTTTGCAGGTGACCCCGGACAGATCCAGTCTTGCGATAGTGAATAGAACCCTGAAGCAGGGATTTTGGTATACTTCGCTCGGAAGTGTGCCCGGTGGCACAGAAATCAGTGTGGGTTGGTTCGTCCTGGCAAGGGCCAAAACCTACGGATTGAAGTCTTTATTACTGGAACCATTCATATTAAGAGCATGCAACTCAAGGGGGAGGGGTCGCATCCCAAACTGTGGATGCGTCCCGAACGGGTACGGTGACCCGCACGAGACGATCGGAAACCAGCGAAATGACCGAGGCAGAGGCCATACGCCTCGCCCAACAGGGCGACGCTGGCGCCTTTGAGCGAATTTACCGGCTTCATACCCGCCGGGTTTACGCCTTGTGTCTGCGCATGGTGGGAAATACGGCAGAAGCGGAGGACCTGACTCAGGACGCCTTCTTGCAGCTGTTTCGCAAGATCGGAACGTTCCGGGGAGAGTCGGCCTTTTCCACCTGGCTGCATCGGCTGGCAGTGAATGTGGTCTTGATGAAGCTGCGGAAGAAGACGCTGTCGGAGACTTCGCTCGAGGAATCGACCGATCCGGAAGATGAGTCGAGCGGGCCGCGAAGGGAAATTGGCGCTCCCGACTTGTTGCTTACCGGCTCCATCGACCGCGTACATTTGCAGCGAGCCATTGAACAGTTGCCGCCGGGTTACAGGCAGGTGTTCGTGCTCCACGATGTGCAGGGATTCGAGCACAACGAAATCGCCAATTTGATGGATTGCTCGATCGGAAATTCCAAATCGCAGTTACACAAGGCCCGCATGCGATTGCGGGAGCTGTTGCAGGAAACGTTGCGGGACATGGCGCGGCAGGAGCGCCAGGCCGCCAAGGGTTCCGGAAGCTAGAGGGCGGAGGTTCTTGCGGGTTGGAAACCGGATGCGGAATTCGAACTACCGGTCGCTCGAGAAAGAGATTCAGAGGCAACGAGGAAAAGAAATAGAAAGAAGAAAGACCATGAACATGCAGTGCGAACAATTTGAACAGATGTTGGAACAGCAGGAACTCGGCGCATTGCCGAAGCCGGCGCAGTCTCACCTGGAAACTTGTGCAGCGTGCCGCGCCCTTTCGGCCGATTTCAGCGCCATCCACGAAATGGCTTTAGAGCTGGGCGCGGAGGACATCGCTCCGCCCGAGCGCGTGTGGATTTCCTTGCGCAACCAGCTCGAAGCGGAACGGCTGATTCACGACCCGCAGGAGGCCCCGCGAAGCGCGAGCCAGTCGGGGTCGGGCTGGTGGGCCGCCATTCAGCGCCCCGCCCTTGCCGGCGCGTTTCTTGGCCTGGTGCTGGCCGCGGGTTCGGCGCTCGGCTACTTTTCGAATGCGCCGCAGATTTCAGTGCAATCCCCATTGATGCCTCAGCAGGAAGCTTCTTCGATGCCTTCCGCCGACAGCGTTTTCAAGGAAGAAGTCCTGACCGTGGGGAGCGACTCGATTCCGGGGCTGCAAAGGCAGGACACTGCCGTAACCGATTCCATCCGGCGAAACCTGCAAATTGTTGACAACTTTATCGCAATATGTGAAAAGAGCGTACGCGAACAACCTGACAATCAGATGGCGCGGGAATATTTGTACGGAGCCTATCAGCAGAAGGCGGAGCTGTTGGCTACGGCCATGAACCGCAGCATGACGGGAGGACTGCAGTGAACGCAACTCTGAGTAGCCCTGTACGTGTAAGCGCGCTGGGCGCGGTCATGGCGGGATTCATGCTTGCCGCTTCTCCCGCACACGCCGACCGCATCGAAAAACATTTTGCGGTGCAGAGCAAGCCGAAAATCACCGTGCGGAATTCCAGCGGGCGCATCCAGGTGAAGGCCTGGACCAAGCAGGAAGTGCAGGTGGCCTGGACGAGTCCGAGTGGGAAGACGGTGGTGGAAACCGAGCAGGCCGGAAACCGCATCGAAGTGGCCAAGCTGATGAATGAGGATGGAGCGGCGGGGGACGATAGCAAGACGGATTTCGAGATCACCGTTCCCATCGAAAGCGAACTCAGCGTGCGGACCGACTCCGGGAACGTGACCGTGGACAGCGTCCACGGGGACATGACCTTCGACACCGTCGGCGCGAACCTGCAACTCTCCGACGTGAACGGTTACATGGTGGTCAAGACCATCGACGGCTCTCTCGTCTGCAACCGCTGCGCGGGCAAGCTGGAAGCCAACTCCATCAGCGGCAATGTGCAGATGATTCAGCCCGCCCTGGACAGCGTGCGCGTGCAAACCTCTTCCGGGAACATTTTCTTCGATGGCAGCTTTCTGAGCCGCGGCATTTACATCATGAAGAATTTCAGCGGCACGATCGAAGTGCATTTTTCTTCCAACGATTCCTTCGATGTGAACGCGTCCTCCCTCAAGGGCGACGTCATCAACCAGGCGACTTTCAAGCCCGATACTCATGGCACTCCTCATGCCGCGTCCAAATGGGGGCACAGCCTGTTTGGCACGATGAACGATGGACATGCCAAGGTCGAGCTCTCTTCCTTTAGTGGTACGATCAAGATTCTGCAGCGTGAATAACGCGGATTTTTGCAGCGCCGGCATCCGTCCGGCGTTTTTGCGATGCGGGGAAATTGGAAAATCGCCGGCGAGACGCCGGCGCCACCATCCGCATGGCGCGCTTTGTTAAATTGCAGTGTCGCGTTCCACCGATTGGGATCGCGATGAGAAATAGAAACTGACTTTCGCGGAATCGCTTGCAGGATTCATCCCCATCAAACATGCCCTCGCCGGGGCCTGTGCCGGAATATCGCGTGGTCTGCCTGACCGGATTCATGGGCTCGGGCAAGAGCACGGTCGGGCGCATGCTGGCCTCGCAACTGGCCTGGCACTTCGTTGATCTGGACGCGGAAATCGAGCGGGAATCGGGCCTGTCCATTTCACAAATCTTCGCGCAAAAAGGCGAGACGGTGTTCCGCGAAATCGAGCACCAGTGTCTGGCGCGCACGCTGGGAACGGCGTCGGCACGGAATACGCGGCTGGTTCTGGCGCTCGGCGGCGGGACGTTCACGCAGCCGCGCAACGCGTCGCTCATCCGCGATGTTGGCGCGGGGCAACGCGGCGCCGGAGCCGTGGTGATCTGGCTGGATTGCTCGACGGAGGAGCTTCTGCAGCGCTGTGTACTCATGGGCGACCGCCCGCTCTTCCGCGATGAAGCAAGTTTTCGTAAACTCTACGAGGAGCGTTTGCCGTATTACCGGCAGGCCGATTATCGCGTCGAGAGCGGCGGAGAACCCGTGCGCGTGGTCGAGCAAATTCTGGCTCTCGGAATTTTTGGCCGTTCCGCGCAACCACAGGCAGGCGGCAACCTCCCTGGAGCACCGTTGTCATGATTCGTGACAAACTGTTTCCGACAATCGTGTTGACGGCCGCGTTGTCATTGTCCCTGGCCGCCGCAGTTTTGCAAGCGCGCCCCGGGAGCGCGCCTCCGGGTAGCACAGGCTTCAGCCTGTGGATTTTCGCCAGCCCTTCCCAGCCCCCACACTCAGCAAGCGCGGCGATCCCGGCGAACGCCCCCGCAGTGTTTTCTCCCGACAAAGGCAAGCTGCGCATCACCATCAACGGCCAGCAAATCGGCAGCGAAGAATTTGAAATTTCCGCCTCCGGCGATGATTGGATTGAGCGCAGTTCGATGAGCGCCCACTCGCCGGGCGGCGCGGACATCAAAGCCACCGGGCAGCTCAAACTCGGCGCCGCAGGCGCGCCCATCCGCTACGATTGGTCCGCCCAGGCGCAAAAAAAAGCCACGGGCTACGTGGATTTCGTAAGCGGCACGGCAAAATGTTTGGCCGATCTGGGCGCGGCTGCGCCGCTGCGTAAAGATTTCACATTCACGTCACCGCTCGTCGCTGTGCTCGACAACAATCTTTATTACCAGTTCGGCGTGCTCGCCCGGGTCTATGACTGGAAAACCGGAGGCAAGCAGACCTTCCCAGTCCTGATCCCCCAGGACATGACTCCGGGAAGTATTTCGGTGGAGTCGCTCGGCCCGCAGCAGGCCGGAAACGGGAGATACGAAACCCTGCGCGTCAGCTCCCCGGACCTGGAAATCATGCTGTACCTGGACGCCAGCCACCGCATGATGCGCCTCGAAGTCCCCTCCTCCAACGTCACCATTGAACGGGAATAAGTTCGCAGGGGATGTAAGCTCAGATAAACCCGGATCATCCAACCGGAATCGGCGGTATGGGCGATTGAAATTTCCCGCAATTATGGACCGCCCGGGCCTCATACCCTATTCGATAAGGAAGTGGCCGCGATCGGGCCGCTCCATCGGGCTATTGCAACTTGGCGTACTCCGCCTTGGCTTCTTTCAGGATGGGAATGTCAGGGTCGGCATCTTTCCAGAGGGCGAGAAATTCCTTAAATGCAGCGAGCGCCCTCACGCGGGCTGCATCGGCATCTGCGCCCTGCGAAGTTCTCGCTTCCAGAGCGTAGGCACGCGCCAAGCCCAAGTGCGCCAGCGCGCCCGTCCAGCAGTTCCATACAATGCCGCTGTGATCCAGGATTTTCTGGAACTCGGCGGCGGCCGCGCTGCCCTGTTCGGCTGCCAGATACGCCTCAGCTCGAATGTATGTCGGATAGAGGCAGGAGAGATTGACTACGAACACAATCTGCCCAAACTCAATCGGCGAGGCAGCTTGCAAGGAATTCAGGGCCAGAGCCGAATTCTTGCGGTTGAGCGCCAATTGCGCCCGTCTTGTCGTCGGAAAGGACATTTAGAAAAGGCGACTGCCTCAAGGAAACCGTGAGTGCCGTCTTCAGCGTGTCATCGAAAACCGAGTCACCCGTCGTGTTCGTGAAGTCGGCGAGAACGATGGTGTCTTTCTCCGTTAGCTTCGGCGTGCGATGGATATAGAAGTAACCTCCTGCAGTAAGCGCCAGCACTCCGGTTGCAATTGGGACTCCGACTTTCCAGAATCTTCCCAGGCCCTTTGCGGATTCAGATCGAGTCAAGGCTGGCACCTGCGCTGACTCGGTATCGCGCTTCAATCGTTGCAAGTCGGTTCGGATCTCGGCGGCACTTTGATAACGGAGCTTTCGGTCTTTGTCGATCCCCTTTCCTATGATTTGTTCGAGCTTCGGCGGGATTTGCGGATTGATTCGAAGCGCTGAAATGGGAGTTTGGCTGAGAATGGCGTGAAAAATCACGCCTGACGTGTTGCCCGCGAATGCCAGCTGGCCCGTGGCCATTTCATACAGTACCAAGCCAAACGAATAGAGATCCGTTCGCGCGTCCAGCTCTTCCCCTCTCACTTGCTCGGGCGACATATAAGCCACCGTACCCAACATCGTACCCGGACTCGTGAGGTCCTTTTCGGAGGCTCCCTCGGCCGGCAGTTGCGACAGCGTGACTCCTTCAGCCATATTGGGTCGCTGATCCACTTTGGCCAGTCCAAAGTCCAGGATCTTGACGTGCCCGCGATCCGTCACGAAAATGTTGGCTGGTTTGATGTCACGATGCACAATTCCTTGTGCATGAGCCGCATCGAGCGCATCGGCTATCTGCGCTCCCAAGTCCAGAACTTCCTGGACATCGAGCGGCTTGCCGCGAATCAGATGCTTGAGCGTCCGTCCTCGCAGCAGTTCCATGGCGATGAAGTGCTGGCCGCTCGCTTCGTCGATTTCATAAATCGTGCAGATGTTCGGATGATTGAGCGCCGATGCGGCAAAAGCTTCCCGCTGGAACCGTTCGCGGGCAACAGGATCGTTCTCCATCTCCGCGGGCAGAAATTTCAGAGCGATATGGCGGTGCAGCTTGAGATCTTCCGCTTCGTACACCACACCCATGCCGCCGCCACCGAGCTTCTCCAGAATGTGATAGTGCGAAATGGTCTGGCCGATCATTGCTGGTTCACTTTGTTCCGGCGTGGGCCTCCCACGACCCGCGAGTGGGCAGAGTATACAGCCACGAGGCCGTTTGTCGGAATGTGGCTTAATGCCCTTCGCATCCAGTGGCCAGTTACCGACGATTCCATTTCTCTGGATTCGGTGCAGGGTTCGAAGGGAGTATCATTCACGTCGTCCTTCGCCACAAACTCATGGTTACGCCGCAGTGGTGTCCGGAGAATGGAAGGCGGAGGCAGCGTCGCCCTTGCGCCGGTCCATTCTGCTCTGTGTACTTCTGGGAGTGCTCATCTTCGGCTGGCTCAAGTGGCGGGACGCCTCCTCACGCCGCCAGCCTGGGGAAACGACTGGTCCGATCATCAACAAGGAGCCGGTCCATTTCACAAACCGCACGTTTGATCCCGCCGCGCCGCCGGCTGATATGCCGCCAATGCGCTCAGGAGAATACGCGGTATGCGATTCCAATTTCCTTTCGAGCGCCAGCGTTGGCGGAGACACCCGCCAAACGGACGCCACGCACGGGACCGTCACCATCACGCGGGTGAAGGTGACCCTGCAACTGAACATCACCATCTGGGCGCCGGCCGGCGCAACGCAGCACGTGATGGAACATGAAGAAGGCCATCGCCAAATCTCGGAATTCTACTACCAGGCCGCCGACCAGAGGGCCGGGCAAATTGCCGCGAATTACATGGGCAAACAAGTCGAGTTCACAGGCGCGAATTCGGATACCGAGTCCACGCGGATGCTCGAGCAAATGGCCCATGAAATCACCGAAGAATACAACAAGGAATTAGACCCCGAACCGACGCAACTGCTGTACGACACCATCACCGATCACGGCCGCAATGCGGTAGTCGTCCAAGATGCCGTCGCTCACGCCCTCAAGAACGTAGCCATCGAATCGAATTAGCCGGAAGATGCCGCGAACGGTTTGAGTAGCGCAGGCTTCAGCCTGTGGGGGTTCGTCCTCGCAAAGACCAAAACTCAAAAGGTGTGTTTAAGACCTAAGCGAAAAAAGCCCACGCGATATGTAGCCCTCACCGCTGCCCGGAACTCTCCTCAGCAGTCAGAAAAATCTCATCCTCACTGGAAAAGCTATCTCGTCAGTATTCCGTACCCCGTTCCAAATAAGTTCCCACCGATTCCCACGACCTGAGGTATCCACCAAACTCTGCGAAGGTGCCGGTTTCGGCTGCGCTTCATCTCGGTTCCCAAATAGATTCCGACAACCTCTTGCAGGGCCCCCAGCGGGGTCATCCGATTCCAGGCCGGGTGGGGCCCCAAAAGAATTCTGGATGCGGGATTGAGTTCCGGATTATTGCCGCGACGCTCATTCGCGCGAGTCACGATTCCGTCGGAAATCAGGAAGAATCCTTGTGTGAATGCGAGCATGGATTCCGCCTTGTCCTTGAACAGAAGGGCGTCTCGCGCGTCCTGGAACGATTTGGCGAAAACATTTCGAGAGGGCTGGATGTGGTCCGGCAAATCAATGGCTCGCGCCAGGTCCGGCAAGGCCTGCGCGCCCGATGGCAAGGCAAAAAGCAGCACCAGGAGCAACAACAGAGTGGCTCGATTCATGATCGCCCACCGGCCTGAATGAATTTAAGTTCCGCAGCCTGTACAACTCCTTGGGGCCCGGGAACGCCGCATCAATTTCAAATGACCTGGGAGATATGGATGTTAACTTCGGGGATATAACTTCCGCTCTTCATGCAGGTCAAGTAACAATCTTGACGTAGCCTTCTCAGGACTAATAGAACGCGCGCGCCGGGCTAACTGTTGTTAAGATTGGGCGAGGTGATATATGCCTGTCATTCGTGCCTGCAGCCATTGCGGACAGAAGAACCGCATCCCGGTCAAACATCTTGCCAGCACCGGCCATTGCGGAAAATGCAAATCGCCCCTGCCGCCTCTTGCCGAACCGCTGGCGGCCGACGACGTTTTATTCGATGAGATCATTCAAAATGTCCGCGTCCCGGTGCTCGTGGATTTCTGGGCGGAATGGTGCGGGCCATGCCGTGCCGCCGCTCCTGAAGTCAGGAGCACGGCCGCGGATATGGCGGGCCAGGCGGTGGTGATCAAAGTCGATACGGAAAAATATCCTCAACTGGCGGGGCGCTTCGATGTTCGAGGGATCCCCAATTTTGTGGTGCTTCTCGATGGCCGCGTGGTGATGCAGCAGGCGGGCCTGGTAGGGCACGACCAAATGGAGCAGTGGCTCAGATCCGCGGCTCCCACGAGGACCAGCGTCTAGCCTGCCGACAGATATTAAATCGGCGTGCTGATATGAATTCGCGATCGCGCGCGTAATATCGTTGCCGGGTGAGTTTCCCGCATGGAATTTGTTGGAACGATGCGGGTTTTAAGAGCGTCTAATTTGTGCGGTGCGATGCCCGCGGCGCCCGGTCAAGATTGAAATGTGGGGAGATGTCACGGTGAAAACCAGGATCGTTTCGCTCTTTGCGGTGGTTGTCGCTTGCCTGATGATTTCCGGCCCGGCGTTTGCCCACCACTCCATGTCCATGTACGACCGCGGGCACGACACCACGTTCAAAGCCACCATCACGCAGTTCGATTGGGTCAATCCACACTCGACAATTTCTTTCACGTTCACCGACGAACACGGCAACGTCGAGAAATGGTGGGCCGAAGGTCCCGGTCCAAACCGCCTCGCGAATCACGGCTGGACGAAGGACACGCTCAAACCGGGCGATCAGGTAACCATCGTCGGCAACCGCAACAAGGATGGCTCTGCCACCATGCGCTTTGAGAAAGTGATCCTGCCGAACGGGCAGGAACTCGAAGCCCGCCCGCGCTATTTCTAGAAGTTATCGCCCAAAAAGTCGGCGGGTTTTGCGACCCGGCTCTTTCAGCACGCACAAGGCGATCTATTCCGCAACCACCGAACTGACAAAGAGGCTTTTTCGATTGCCCTTGTTCGCGTAGAGCAGGTCGTCGGCGCGTTTCAACAAATCATCGAGTGACTCGCCGGGAATGTAGTCCGTCCAACCCGCCGAATAATGAATGTTAATTTTGGTTTTCGTAGTCTTGACGTGGAGGCCGTCCAAACGGTCAAGAACGTAGCGAATCTGTTCGAGAGCGCAATCCGGCAAGATGGCGATGAACTCGTCACCGCCATATCTGGCCACCACATCCGATCCGCGAGTGGCGCGCTGCAACTGTTCCCCAAACAATTTCAACACGCAGTCTCCCACCGCATGGCCATATTCATCATTTATGCGTTTAAAGCAATCCAGGTCGAGCGCGATCACCGTCAAGGGCCTGCCATTCCGGCGGCAACGCGCCAGTTCTTCCTCTAACCGATGCAGGATGTACCGGCGGTTAAACATGTTCGTGACAGGATCCAGGACGGCCATTTTGTACAGATTGTCCGCGAATTCCTTGCGAATGCGATTGATTTGAAATTGTTCGTTCACCACGTAAATGTTGAAGACCAGCACCAGGCCGAAAAGCCCGCGCACGGCGCTATTTAAAAAGAAGGCGTGAAGGCTGCCAAAGCCGGAGAGCAGAGCAGGCACAGCAAACGAGGCGATTCCCATTGTCAGTAAAATCATCACGGAAAGGGCTGAGGACCAGAGCCACCATTCGCGGCGGTCAATCTGGCTCAAGTTTGCCAGGATCTGTTCATTCGATACAGCGGAGTCGTCTGAAGACACCGCTTCTTGCAAACCCATAAAATGGCCCTCTGGCCTTTCCCGAGGTCAACAAGTAGACAGTCGAATCTGTTTTGCAAACTCTACCCTCTTGAAATGCGGCGCTGAATAGTACAGGCGATTCATCCGCCAAGGTACGACCGTACTATCGCCGTCAATTCCCGAGAAGTTTTCCAACCGGGATGTAGAAATGGACGGATTGTCATCCTCCGCGAATCAGGATCACCAGGAGTTACCGTGCAGGCTGGCGGCAGCCGCTCTGTAAGCCTATAATTTCGGCGCACGGCATCTTCGTGCGGAATGACTGTGGGCATGAGAGCGCAACTCGCGCGCGCTGCCAGAGCGTTGAATTACGCGCTGCTGGGAGCGTCCGTTTTCTGGACTCCCAATGTTGTTGTCCACTGGATTATTGCTTACCGGTTTTCAGGGTTCGTCGTGCTGGGCCTTACGATTCTCCTGCCCCTGACGACCATCCTATTTTTCCGGGCATTTCTGTGGCCCGCGCTAAGACAGGAAAACCGGCTATCGCCGGCGCTGTTTGCGGTTCTGGGAATCTGGATTGCAGGCCCTTCCATGTTGACCTTCAGTTCCAGTTTTTGTGGAGGGGGGCTTTCTCAGCCAGACGCCTGGCGGTTTTTTGTTTTTGGCACACTCTTGTTTCCCTTGTTTACTTTGGTGATGTCAGCCTATGACGGCACATTCTTCGCTCTGTTGCTTACTACGTTGCTGCTTCCCATCCTCGCGAACTCCCGCTTCAAAGAAGCCGTGCTCCGCTCATAACTTCGGCTAAAGGAACAAGCCCGGGGGGCAGGGCCACCAATCCTTCCGATCAAGCTCCCTTTACCGCCTGTTTCACCTGCTCTTGACCGGCGTTCAGGCGAGCGATTTCGGTGAAGACAGACCAGTCGCGTTCGCCCCAGCCATGCGCTTGCGCAGCGATGATCTTGTCTCGCACGATACTTGCGAAGGGAAGGGGAACTCCAACCTCTGCCGCCGCTTCCAGAATGAATCGCACGTCTTTCGACCCCGCTCCGTCCAGTGTCGAGCCCAGCACGTCGAAGCTCCGGCTGCGGATCTTCTCCAGGTACACGGGAAACGCGGGATGATGCAGCACATCGGTGATCATGTTGCCCACGAGCGTCAGATCCAGTCCTTGCTTCTCGGCGAAAACAAAGGCCTCTCCCATGGTTTCCAAAAGGCAGGCTGCAAAGAAGTTCACCACCAATTTGAAACTGGCTGCTCGAGCGGGATTGTCGCCCAGCAGGATAATCTTCGCGGCGTAAGCCTCGAGCACGGGCCGGCAGCGCTCGATTACCTCTGGCTTTCCCGCGACGAAGGTAAGGAGCTTCCCTGCGGCGGCCTGTACCGGATGGCCTGCGACCGGCCCGGCGACGTAGTGGCTCCCGTGGGCGGCGTGCATCTCCGCTAAACGGGTACTCGCTTTCGGCGTTATGGTCGATGTGCCAATGTGAATTGCACCGGGACGCATGCCAGCCAGAATGCCGTCTTCGCCCGTCGTGTTTTCAAGCACGGACCGGTCATCCATCAGGCAGGTAATCACAACGTCCGCCTCAGCCGCGGCTTCTCGCGGCGACCGTGCCGCCGTCGCGCCCGCGGCGACCAGCGGCTGCGTCTTCTGCGGTGTGCGGTTATACACGACGAGGCGGTAGCCGGCATTCTGAACGCTGCGCGCAATGCCCGCCCCAATCCGCCCAAGGCCCAGGCAGGCAACTGACAGGGGTGTTGCGGTCATGGTTTCCCTCCTGATTCCGTAAAAAAATTATGACGTTTATCGGGGCCGATTACAGATTTGCGGGGGAATATAGCAGAAACCCATTGCCAGCAAAAGGCGCTCCGGCATGCGCATACGGAATCGCATGCGCCGGACCACTTTCCAACCCCAACCGGGACTGGACCTGGATGCAATTCATTGTCTCGGGGGCAGAGGAAGAGTACGATGCATGAAACAGAGGTCTAGGCGGAAATTTCGGGGAAGATCATGCCTAAATTCAACATACGGCCGCACTTTCGGCTGCACGAGTGGGTCGTCGAGGAAAAGGGATATTTCGCCGCGAAGGGATTGGATTACGAATTTCGCGAGCAGATGAAATCTGACGCCGCTCGAAACCATCGTGATGGCCTCGTTGATCAACGGTGATCCGGACCTCGAGGACATCCGAAAATATTTTCGCGCGCTCGGAATGGCGCAGCGAACGCTTCGTTTACAATCCAATTTCGCGCGTGGGGTTTGCGGAAGTTTTCGATCAAGGCAAGCGCTGGGGACTCGACCAGCACATCAAGGAACGCAACTTTGAGAACTTAGCCGCTCCAACCGGCTACTAAAACAAAGACATCTTCGGAAAAGTTTCTTTGGATGAAATGAAAAAGGAGCAAGGCCAGTGATATTGACGAGGCAATTTCTCGCGGCGGCATTCGCTGCGGTGCTCTTCTCCGCGAGCCTCTGTGCGCAGGGACCGGGAACAGACTTCAGCAAAATTGACATTACTGCGGAGAAGATTGCACCGAACCTTTACATGCTGTCCGGTTCGGCGGGTCTCGACCCGGGCCATCAAGACGCTGCCGGTGGGAGGATCGGCGTGCTGGCCGGGGCGGACGGCATCTTCATGGTCGACGCCCAATACGCGCAGCTCACGGACAAGGTCCTGGCGGCGATCAGGCAAATTAGCCCCGCGCCGATTCGCTTCATGGCCAATACCCACGTGCACATCGACCACACCGGAGGCAACGCGAATTTTGCCAAAATGGGCGTCACGATTTTTGCGCGCGAAGAGCTGCGCGAAGAACTGATGCACCCTCCAGCGCTTGCTAACGGCAATCCGGCTCCGGCGAGGGACCCCGCATCACTCCCCGTCGTGACCTATGGGCTGGGCGCGCCGGTGAAACTGCATATGAACGGCGAAATTGTGGATTTGATTCCGGTGCGGGCGGCGCATACCGGCGGCGATACCATGATCCGCTTTGAGAAGGCCAACGCCATCATGATCGGCGATTTCTACCGGAATTACGGTTATCCCTACATTGACACCAGCAATGGCGGCTCGCTTAAAGGCGCGCTGGAAGCGCTCGACGCCACCATGGAATTGGCCGGCCCGGATACGAAGCTCATTCCTGGCCACGGTACCATCATCAACCGCACCGACCTTATCCCCTACCGCGACATGATCCTCGCCGTCGAGGCAAAAGTGCAGAAGTTGATTTCCCAAGGCCTGACCCGCGAGGAAGTGCTAGCCGCGAAGGTGACCGCCCCCTTCGATGCGAAAGTTCCCGGGGGACTCTTGCCAGCTGGCGCAGGAACGAGCGCAGACCGTTTTGTCGGGATGGTTTATTCAGAATTGAAAGCCGGCAAATAAACCCGCGAACAAGCTACGCCCTGCGAAACTCAATGCATCCGTCAAGCGACTCGTCGCAGTGACGGATTCCCCGGCGGCAAAGGGAGGCTAAGAAATGAAATTTAAGAACTCTCTTTGGATTCCCTCCCTTTTCACCTTACTTTATTTCGGGTTCGCTATTTTTACTCCTGTGCGGGCCATGTGGTTCGGAAGCTTGATTCGAGCTGCTGTACTCCTCATCGCTGCATTCTGTTCCTTACTCTTGTGGATTTGTTACAGCGTCTGGGTGGGCCGGGGAGCCAAAGCCAGGACGTCACTTCTCATCATCGCCTTGCTGCTGCCGGTGGTGCTGTATGGAATTCCTATCGGTGTGCTCGTTGGTCTCTCTTCCCAGCAGAGTCACCTCATGGATCTTGACGGCAAGGTAAAAAAAGAAGCCAGCATTCTCACAATAGAGGATGAGGAATTATTGACGGACCACGGCAACCCTGTCGGCGTGCGCGTGCGCTATCAGGTTCGTTATCCCATGGGAGCGGAAACTTTGATTTCTCACCTGCCCCCTGCGAATCTTTCCAGCGTCCCTGATCCTTATGCAAAAGGCTTTTGGGTACGCCAGAACCAATTCCATGCGCTCAATGCCACGGATTACGAGCTGACCAGTGATATCGTTCCGGACTTTATGCCACAGATGCTTCGGTTCGCGGAAGACCCGAGGTTCCCAAGAAGCGGAGGCAAAGATCCTTGCTTCAATTGGCCGGGCGGTCCTTCCGAGCGATCCTCGGTTCTGAACACGCCGCCACAAATATTTCGAATCTATCTAACGGAGCCCGCGTATTCCGGCACGACCCATGGGAGCTACGACCTGCACAGGTTTTACGAAAGCGCCATCAAAGAGGGAGCCAAAGAATGTTCGTAACCACAAGAAGCCAATTACCCCGAATCCCCTTAATCAGGTGCGCGATGGCTCCCCAAGCTACTTCAGTGGGATTTTCTTTTCTGGATCGGACCGGACAATCAGGTACGTTACGTCTCCTTCGACACTCGCCCACCCATGCGGCACGCCGCCAGGGATGATGACTACGTCGCCCTTGGAGAGTCGCCGTGACACCCCGCCCTCAATGCCATCGCTGCCGAGGTCCGTCCAGTCTCCGAGAGTGGATTGCCGCGGCTTCGCGGGCTGTTTCAGCGTTCCTCCGGTCACCAGCACGCCGGCGCCCTCGAGCATGATATAGGTTTCCGAGACGGCCGTTTGATGCACAGTTGCGGTGATTGGCGCATCCTTCGGCCGAAAGACTCCGAACAGGCCGACGCGATAGCCTACGGCCTCCACCACACGGATGGGTCGATCGCTGTTTCGATCGTGAGGCGCGTCTTTTATAAACGCCTGGACCTGCGCGGCGGTAATGTCCGTCGCGGCCATTGGCGCCTGTGCCTTCGCCGAAGTTGCGATAAGCATCACCAGAATACCCAAAACTATATTGCGCATGAGATGGCTCCTCTCTTTTGCAGTCGTTAGCAAGGGATCTGTTTGTTGCCGGAGAATACCACATTCCGGGTAGCTACAGCTGGCGCGGAATTCCCAAAAAAATGAGGATTGGACAAAAACCTAAGACGAGATGAGCAACAATTCGTGCGCTCGGAAATGAGCCGGTCACATGCCAATATCGGGTCCAAAATCTTTTGACGCATCGACCGTCTCGCCCGACTTCACCAACAGGTTGAGAAATTCAACCCTTCCGCGGCTGTCTCGGGGATTGCGACCGTTTGCTCTCCCAAATAGATTTCTTTTCTCGTTCAAAGTCCCTTTCGTGTGCGCGGATTGCAGAACCACCGTGTATTGGCCGGGAGGAACATCCGGCAACTCAAAATTTCCATTCTCGTCCGCCATCGAATACTTGATGGCATTGTATTGTTGCGGGTTTCCGCTGGTCCCAAGCGCGGTGCTGGTAGCGACAAAATTTTGGTCGGCCGGGATTTCCACACGGCCTTTGACCAGCCATACTTTGCTTCCCGTGTCGGGCTTGTTTCCAATATGGAAGTCGAAGAAATATGTGAGTGTACCTTTAATGCGTCCGGTTTCTGCTGGTTGTGCAGTCGTCGAAGGAAGTTGCGATGGCGTTGACTGTGCCGGCGTGGATGGAATTTGTGAGGATGGCAGCTGTGCAGCCGGCGAAGGAGGTTGTGATGACACTGGTTGCCCGGTCATCGAAGGTAGTTGTGACAACGTGAGCGCAATCTGCCCGTCGCCGTAGGCGATTGTCCCTCGCAGGCTTTGCGCCAGGTCTTCGACAGCCACGAAGTGTTTTCCATCCATTTCGAGCACCCTCCCTTGAATGGGTTGGCCGTTGATCAGGACCGATGTCGAAGACTGAGGTGTCGCGTCTTTTTTGTCTTGAGCTGTGGCCGAAATAGGCAGCAGGGCCAGCACAAAAGCAAAATAGAAAAATTTCATCGGAAATACTCCTCTCTCTGCCGGCGCCACAACCGCAAGAACGACGCAAGGGTTTTAGAATTATTTTCCGGCTTTCAGGACGATATCCGCCGTGTCGCCCTTTATTTCCATGGCCGTGCCAAAGGGCCTGGACAAGTCGGCCAGGCGCTGGAGGATATATCCCGCTCTCGCACTCGTCACCGGCGACGGCAAGCCGCGCGTGTCAAGGAACTGGTTGTTGGTGTACTGGTTGTGAATATCGGGCTGCCCTTCGCCCACATTGTTCAAGGCCACCGGCCGGAACGAAACCGATTGCAGATTCTTCCCTTGAAACTGGACATAAGCAATCGCGCTCTCCCAATTCATGGGTTCGTCGATGTAGGTCAGCGTTGGCGGCAGGTTGTAAATAAAGTTGCCCAGATCGTAGAAAATAGGCCGGCCGTGATAAATCTCCACGCCGTGCAGGAGAGGCGCGCCATGCATCACGATGATGTCCGCGCCCGCATCCACCTCCGCATGCGTCCACTTCTGGAGCCATTCATTCGGCGCCAATCGCTCCTGCAAACCTTCCGTGAAAATTGTAGTGAACGAGTGATTCGCGAAGACGTGGTTATGCTGGTACACGATCACCAGGTCCGCGCGCTGGCGGGCCTCGCGAATGCTTTGCAGAATGCGTTGCGAATCCTCCGGATTCGGCGAGTTCCCGGGCGCCCCGGGCAGATCTTCCGTGGCCTCATTTTCTATGCTGCCGGCTTCGACGCGAAGCTCATTCACGCCCGGCCGGTCCGCCGTGGCGCTCCCTCCCGGCGTAATCAGGCCGGAAGCGCTTGCGATCAGGGCAATGGTGCCTTTCGGCGTGCGCAGGTAACCCGGCGCTACCGCTTCGGCCATGGTGTTTCCGGTTCCGGCATGAACGATCTTCCGGGTGTCCGCCTCCCGAATAGTGTTCTGAATGCCGGTCACTTTCAGATCGAAAGCATGGTTGCCGGACAGGGACACCAGGTTAAAGCCGAAAGTCATCAGCGCGTCGAGCGCTTCTGGCGGAGTGAGAAATCCCCTGCCCTCATGGACCGTCTCGCCCTTTTCGGCGATCGCGGCTTCCAGGTTAGTGAACACCACGTCGCCCTTCAGCAGTCCCTGGATCACCGGGACCGCGGCAGGCGCAGTCGCGCGGATATCCGACCGAATCATCGACTGACCCACCAGGGTGATCGTGATCGTATTCGACTGCGGCCATACGGCGGCGCCCGTAGCGCCCACGATTGCGCACATAACCGCGAGGCACGCTGCTCTCGGAAAAAACCGGCCGCTCTTCCACATTGTTGCCATTTGCGTTGCCCTCGCCTTTTCGTATAAGCGTTCGATGTAGTCGCGACGTTGCCGGGTTTCTACCATTCAAGCCGATCGCCGCCGCTTCGTTCCCCATCAATATACTCGGGATATACGAATTCGGGGAGTATGAGCGTGCATTGGAGGGGCAGGGCTGGGAGCCCAAGATTGGCAGTAAACCGTCGACGATTCCGAAGTTCCTTTCAGGAGGGGCTTGCACATCGCAAGCGAGACAGTTCCAGGTACGCCTCCTCTTAGGGATGTGGCCGTGGGCGCTGACGCGTTAGATTCCCGCCTTTCGGTAGGACCGTGTTTCGGGCTTGGCTGCTCGGAGCCCCACTGGTTTGCCACGGTGCGGCACCCGGGGAAGAAGAAAATTCGTTCTGCCGAGGGCGGAGAAGAAGCCTACGATTCATAAGCCAGAGGTCGAAATCGGGATTTGCGCGTAAGATAGGGGTGTGTGCCCAACGGGGGGTGCAAATGCAGCCAATCATGCGAAGGACCTTCTCGATTTTCGCGCCCGGCGTGTCGCTGCGCCGGAGGGTCGCTTTGAGCCTGGCCATCGTGAGACTGATACTCGCGCCAGTTATTTTGGCCGCAGTCTACTATTTGTTTCAGATGGGCTGGATTGTGGATCGCATCGTAAGCGTGGACGCGCCCGCGGCCACGCTCGCTCAGCAGGCTTCGATCCAGATGCTCGAAGCGCGCCGCTCCGAGCGCAACTTCTTCCTGCTGTACAATGACACAGACGCAAAAGAAAACGGCGATTCGCTCCAGGCGGTCACCGGCATTCTGACCCAAATTCGCAACCTGCAGCCGGAGGAGCAAACGACCATTCAGAATGCCCTGAACTCCGTCAACCTGTACCAGCAGCGATTTGCGGACGCGGTTTCGTACCTTTCGCAGCCGGGCGGGGCCCCGCGCGACCGCGTTGCAGCCGTGGTGCGAAATTACGAAAGGGATTTGAACGGCCTGGTAGCGCAGGATAGCGGCAAGAGCAGAGCCAAGCTTGTGGCAGAGCTTCGCACCCAAGTGGACTCGTTCGATACCCAGATCATGTCCACTCTTCAGGCCAGCGACCCGAAGCTGCGGGAAGTTGCCGCCGATCTTGATACTTCAAGCCATGACATCTTCAGCCTGGCGTCTACCCTGGAAGCCAAGAACTGGCAGCGCGTTCAGGACGACCATCTGAGAGCCCAAAACCTTCTGCATCGAGCCGAGTGGGTATTGAGCATCGTTTCGGCTTTGACCATCATCCTGAGCGTCTGGATGAGTTTCGTTCTGCCGCGCCAGGTTGTGAAGCCATTGCTTATCCTCAAAGAGGCGGTCGATCATGCCGTCTCGGGAAAATATCAGGTCGAATTCGAATTGCAAGGAACGGGCGAAGTTGTGGAGCTGGCCAAAAGCGTCCGCAGCCTGATCGCGCACTTCACCGCCACGCGCCAGCCGGCGTAGCTCGCCGGGGTAGCCGGAATATTGCAATGTCCCGGGTTCAGAAGCCTTCTGCGACAAAACAGGTTCAGCTTCGGATGAAAAGGACGAATTACTGTTCCATACAGTAAGTCCACATCTGGATGCCTGTTGGTGCGCCAACAGCGTAGGGGGTTTTTCGAAATGTAGCATTCCATCGCCCGCTAAAGCGGGTCTCATTTCGAGTATGGCGTTTATTGAGACCAGCCCGGTTGACCATGACTTCCTAAGACCTCTATGGGCGCAAACTTTGATCCTCGGAGCACAGCGTTGGATACATCTCTCATCTCACGCTCAAAATGGGCCGCCTCGATGCATCGCGCTAGTCTATGAATAGTCCGGCATACAGCTGTGGCCTTCGAAGGAGAAAGAGATCAAACGGAAGAATCTCTTTTGGATAGGGCAGCGCCCTTCATCCTATTAGTCGTTTTGTTCGGAATCCCCGCGGCGGGTTTCGTTGCGCTTGTTCTAGCGCTAGAAATCCCAAGGTTGATTTACGGCCAGTCTACTCCGTTGTTGCTCGCCGCTGAGATCGGCTGCATGACCACCGTGTTTGTCCTGGCGCTTGTGTTGCGGGCGTGCCTCGCACTCCCCTCGGCACCGGTAGTTTTATACCGGAACATAGTGACGATTATGCATTAATCGAACTGAGGCGGTCGCTGTTCGTCTATGAGCAAATATGCTTAATGGAGAATCAATCTGAAACCCGCTACCCCGATAATCCTTAACAGGACTTTGCACGACTGGCCTAGATTTTGCGATCGATTGTGGGGTTGAAACGATGCAACAAAGAAGCAAAACTCTCCACTACTCTACTTTCACCTCAACCCTGAACACACCGGTCCACTCGTAGCCGTTCGGGTTCCAGAAGATCGAACCCTCAAGCGGCTGGGTGCGGCCAAGAGCGTCGATGGCTCGTGACCAAATTTCATGGACGCCAGGCTCGAGATTCACCTGAGTTGTCCACCGATACCAGGCATAGGGGCTGTCAGGCACCTCGAACTTCGCCGGCTGCCAGTTTTGGCCGCGGTCGCACGAGACCAGCACCGACTCCAAAGGTGCTGAACCATCGTTATAGGCGACACCGCTGATGGTGACGGCGCCCCCCTTAAGTTTGGCTCCCGATTCTGGAGCGAGGATGTAACTCATCAGGCGAATGTCCCAGGTCGGTCTGCTATTCTCCATGGTGAATCTGAACTTTTCTCCCGGCTTGAGGAGGGAATGCGGAACACGATATTCCGTCGCGTGGTAAAAGTTGGGGGACTCAGCTGTCTCGAACCGAAGCCGGCGGAGCCATTTGACTTGCATAGTGCCGAATAATCCTGGTGTTATTAGCCGCACGGGACCACCGTGTATTCCCGGCAGCGGCTCGCCGTTGAGCTTCAGGGCAAAAATACTTCTCTCAAGGACTGGTGCCACCGGCAAACTGTGCTCGAAATCCGGCCTCTCAAGTCCCATGGGCAAGTCGTGGCCCTCGGCAGCCACGTATTTGACCTGGGAATCGATCATGACGTTGTACTTCTCGAGAATCGCTTTCAGCGGAACGCCCGCGAAACGGACGTTGCCTATTCCGCCCTGATCCCATGGTGTGCCCGGGATGTCTCGATATTGCGACCGGCCATTTCCCGAGCACTGAAGGATCATCTCGTACTCAACCTGTTCCATATTGAGCAACTCTTCGGCGCGAATGACGACTCGAAAGGGCTTGATCAATCCGACCAGCTCGGTCTCCCAGCCTTTTAATGGAAGGGGTTCAAGAGTCATACCCTTGTCCAAGTCCTGGATATTACGAACGAACAGGTACTTCTTGTCGGTGATGGCTTGTTCGGCGAGTAAACCGACCGGGGTGGAGAGCACAAGAGGGACCTCGGACATGACCTCTAGCCGTCTGTCTTTTCCCTTGATCCACTTTGCTGCCTCCGGGCCGCGCCGGGCAGTTGACTTGCTTAGAGCAGGCTGCGTTGCCATACCTCTCTCCATTAAGCCACTTGCGACTTCGATTTCGCGGTAGTGAGCTTGAGCAGCCGGGCCGCGTTTTCGTACATATATTTCTCCATTACGTCGTCGGACAAGGGAAAATTCAGTGCCAGCTCCGCCGATTCCTTGATTGGACCCAAGGGGTACGCCGGCGCGTAGATGAACTGATCCGGTAACATACTGATGGCCTCCACGTAAGTCCGGCCTCCGGGGAAATGGCAGTAGATAGCCGGTGATATGTAAAAGTCGGGGTGTTTGGTAACCAGAGCTTGGGCATCGAGCACTCGCGGGTAGCCGCCGTGCGCCAAAATGACTTTGAGCTGGGGGAAGGCTTGCATCACCGAGTCCAGAGGCGCCAGTCGTTTACGCCGATGTCCGCACCCGCATTGATGCTGCTCTGGTGCATGAGAAACACGTCGAGCTTGATGACCGTTTCGTAGAGCGGGTAGAGACTCTTGTTGTCCGCCGTAAGCGTTCCACCTTCCGGCGCAGCGAAATACCCGGGCTCCATCACAGCGCCATACAAACCGTGTTTTGTTACTGCTTTCTCCAGGCCAGCGACTAGAAGGTCGGTCGGCAGACTGAGATCTAGACCATGCAACCCGTAAAGGCGGTTGTCGAAACTCTTGCGCAAATCGACAAGCGTCTGGTCGCTGACGATCATGCTTTGCGTGCCCGTTGGATCGACGGCTTTGGGCCCGGATGATACGTTTCTGCCCGGAGCGACCACATATTCGATACCGGCCTCGTCAATCTCTTTTTGGGAAGGCTGAGGCCTTCCTGTTCTCCAACCCTGTACATGGAAGGGGCGGTAGCACAAGACGGCAAAATGTTGAATTTGTTTTCCCACGTAAGCCGCCTCAGTTTGAGGTCGAACAGGATTTTAAAAGGAATAAGCGGGGGTCGTACGCGAAAGTCGATTATCCCCTCATTTTTCCGCTTACTCATGATGGGCTCCTCTGAAGATGACGCAGTGGCCCTCCTCGAAAACGGGGAGGGCCACTGCTAGCGCAAGGGGTTTTCAAATGTGGCGCGATTATGCTGTTGCGACCCTTGCCGCTAATTTGGTTGCGACGACATTTCTGATGAGACGTCGCGTACGTTCAACGAATGCAAGCTTGTCCGCCAGACAGCTCTCCAGCAGAACACCCACGGCATAGTGTCCAGTCAAGTCGGCCGCTGCTACCAGCGCTGTGAGCTCGGCAATCCGAAGATGGGTCAGGTGGCTGGCCTTGAACAAGACAAAGATGTGTTTTGCGATCGGGTTCTGTATTTCCGCGAGTTCTTTACGGAAGTCGTCAAGAAACATCTCTTGCAGACGGCCGCTGAGCTTGACGGGCTGCTCGCCGATCAGTTCGAAACACCGGTCGATCGCGCTCAAGTCCTTTTCCGCGATCCACGCCCGAGATTCCAGTGCTTCTTTTACATCTGGATCCTGGGCCGCCTGGCTGATCTCCTGATAGATCTTGGCCGACCGCTCGGTGCTCTGCCGCGTGTCACTAAGTAGGGTCACGAAAAGTTCCTTCGGGTTCTTTACTGGCATAATGTTTCTCCTCTCGATATGTATTTCTTCGTCTGACATTTGCCTCCCTGCGACAGGACCCATCGCCTGAAGTCAAAATCATTGCCGTAATTGACGCCGGCTTGCAGTCTCGCTGCTGTCCTCCTCGTTCAGGGAGGGCTGCTGCAAGCTAACGGGTTTACAAGCTCTTCAGAAATTCTCGAAAAAATTCAACTTCGCATTCATATCGCCGTAGAAGACCATTGCATCGAGAATTTGGTTCACTGGGAGCTTGTAGAATGGATCATCCTCCGACGGGCGAAAATCGAGGGTTGCTTCACCAGCCCAGAGTTCGCCTTTCTCGAGTGACCAAGTCATGCCGGTCAACTGCGACAAGGCCCATTTTTCCTTCAGGCCGGCTGTGTATGGGATGAAGCGTGTGCATATCGTCCCGAATGGCAACCCGCTCGGTTTGCCAGTCGGTTCGGGAAGCGGGAGCGTCAAATTATACGGGAACGGGAAGGTTGGTTTCCTGTTCGCTGGCAGAGGCATCGAGACCATCTTGCCGGTCTTCCGGAACGTGTAGGAAGCGACCCGGTTTCCGCTTCCTAGCGGGCGCTGATGAGATCGCTCGAGGTAGCCGGTACCCATTTCACCGTGCCAATCGACCCCGATGTCGGCGAGCTTCTTTGGGTATCCCCCGGCCTCACGGCCGGAGGTCATCGCGGAATCTGTGGTCACCCAGATTTGCGCTACATAGAGGTGGATCTGCCCCTTGTATAGGCATGGAATTGTCTGAATCGCTTCCTTATAGGGGGGAAGCGTCCCCGCGCGATAGTTCGCGAAGATCACCTTCACCGCAGTCTGGCCCGGCGCCATCGGGATGCTGATGAGTTCGCACTGAGCCGGCAGCCACTCGGCCGCCGCGTCCGCATTCGTCATGTAATCGATCAGGACCATGTCTATGTCGAGCCAGTCCCAACCTTCCGGCCCCATGGAAGGATAGGTCGGCGCGTAAGAAGGCATGGAAGCCCCGAAGTTCTCTTTGGTCAATTTGCCTCTGAGTCCTGGTGCTATGCTGGGCGTAGCCGCTGCTGTAGCCATCTTGATCTCCTTATCTCCTACGAGTTTTAATTCGTCGTAGCCGAAACGCGCTCACGCCGCGCTGCGAGCCGATGCCTTTTTTGCCCCGACTTCTTCGGTTTTCAGCAACCGGGCAGCGTTGGAGTAGAGGTACTTCTCCATAGTCTTGTCGCTGACTTGGAATTGGTCTTGGAGTTTCAGGGTGTCCTCGACCATCACTTTCATATTTGCGAAGGGGAAAGCACTGCCGAAGACGAGCTGATCAGGGATTCGCTCCAGGTTCATGGCATAAAGAAATCCGTTCGGCCAAAACATATAGACGTCGGCAGAGATATGAAGCTGGGGCCACTTGGCGCAAAGGCCCAGCACTTCCTGAACGTAGGGATATCCTCCATGGGCGAGAACGACCTGCATCTTCGGGAATGAGAACAGCAGCCGGTCCAAGGCTTGAGGATTATTGAATGAGATATCCGTTCCGGCGAAAAGTCCAGTTTGGATCAGCAAGAACGCACCGGTCTCGTTGAGCACCTCGAGGATCGGCCAAAAGGATGGGTTATCCGTGAACGTTCCCATTTTTCCCAATCCGATCGTCTGATATCCCGGCTCGAGGTTGGCACCAGCCATGCCCAGCTTCTTGATGGCCCTCTCCACCTCCTGAGCCGTTTTATCCGGATCCTGATCAAGGTTCACCTGGGACAGTCCGAAGAATCTACCCTTGTATTTGTTCTGCAGGCCGGCCAACGTGTCATTGTCCATGCAGAAGTCAGGCATGCCGCCGACATAACGGCCGTTCACTACGACCGCGTCGATTCCCGCCTCGTCAATTTCTTTCCACCACTGGTCCAGGCCTCCGGGCTGGTCCACCCCTCTTTCTATGACGGGCGAACTCGTGTTTGCCCCCCGATTCTTCACGATCATGTGACTCTTCATCAGCATGTTGTTTTTCAGGTCGAACAGTCCCTTGTAAGGCTTGAGCGGCGGCCGGTTGCGGAAATCGATGATCTTTCGCTTGGGATTACTCACAGTTGCTGCCTCCCATTCATGTTTTGGATTCCTATTGCGCCGGACATCAAGCTCATACGTTCCGGACCCCTGGATGGCCCGTTGATTGAGTTGCGGAGACTGTAGGCCATCTCATAAATGAAGCGCCATCCAAACCGGATGGGCCGCCAGGGGTTAAAACCCCGTATTCTTTTGCGTCTTGATGTCGCGGCTAAAGCCGCGACCCACGAAACTCAATTCTGAGATGGCTTCCAGAAATAGCTTTGGAGCAAGACTTCTGTCGCGAACATTTGCTGCAGCCTAAACACAAGACAAGTGCCAGACGGTTTAACGAAACCCAGACTAGACTTGTTCCGTTGCGTCAGGAACTGTCAAAAGTTACAGGTTAAAGTTGGTTGGTAATGTTGTTGGAAAACTCGAAACGCGGGTCTCGCTCGCGTTCAATCGTATCCTGTGTATATCGGGACGGGTGGCACACCAAATGCCAAGCCCTGCTAAACGGTGCCCATCACGAGTTAACCCGCACAGATGGCCTGGTGAATTCCGTTCTGAGCTCCGCGATTAAGGTTCATGCCTTAATTGGATGGAATCATACTCGAACTGTTGAAACACTTTGAGTCTAAGCCTTTGCCGCACAATAATTACGGCGAATCCCTGATGGATAAGAATCCGGGCTCGTCCTAAGTTCTGGAATCGGAGATGCTGATGAAACCGATTACCGAGGATAGGACTGGGCCAGAAGTATCCCGGATGGAACAGAAGCGCTGTGGGCGATGCGGCGCGGGGATGAAGAAAAATGAGTTCTGTCCGGCCTGCCGGAAATTCTTTCAAGTGCTAAGCGGAAGAACAGCCGAATTCCTGATACGCAATGGAAATCTTGGAGAAGTAAACGACTAATCCCTTCGTGACGAAGTTTCTGAATTGGCAGCTGTCGTCAACGTAGAGAACCAGATTCCCTGCGGGCTACGCCCAATGAACTTCTCTTCTCTGACTCTGGCGTATTAAATCCGAGGTATCGCGCCATTTTGCAAAAATCGGCAGTGACAGGGCGTCTCCAGGAATGCTGGGGAGCGCTGCTGTCGCTGCCGAGGATGTACCTTTCGGCCGTCCGTCTATTTCGCAACCACCAGGATGGAGAACGAACCGGACACCATGGGACCGCGAGCGACACGCCCGTTGGACAGTGGCGGAGTCCCGGGTGGAGGAGGATCAAACATGGCGGCGATCAGCAGGATGCGGTTGGTCTTGCTGTCCAGCGTGAGCGTCTTGGCGCTGGGCATGGTGGTGACGATCTGTTCCACCGCGAAGCTGGTGGGGCTATTTTCTTTAATCACGTCCAAGGTGCCTTCGGCGTGCGAGCTGAATGCTTCCATCGTAGCGGGGTTAAACACGGTGCCATCGGTGACACCGCTGAGCGGCAGCGTGGTGATTATGTTGCCGTCGTCGGCGTTGAGGATCACCATCACATGCGGAGCGCGGCAGGCGACAAAGAGAACGCGATTCTTGGCATCCATGGCCAGTCCGGCGCACGTGCCGGCTTTCCCGGAAACATCGTAGTGGGCAGTCACGGCTAGCGTTTTGGCATCGACCACCGCGACGTTGCCTTTGTCTTCGACATCAATGTACACGTGCCCCTTGCCGTCAGTGACGGCCTGCTCCGGGGCCCCGCCCAGATCGATCGTGCCAACGATGGAACCGTCTTTTGCATCGATCACAGTTGCGTTCGGCGCGGAGTGGCTCAGATCGTAAACGTGCTCATTAAACGGGTCGAACAGAATGCCGTCCGGGTTGCCCTGCACCGGGATGGTCTTGATGACCGCAAGAGTTTTGGAATCGAACATTACCACCGGATTGCTGGTGACGAAGCCGTGATTGGTCTTGGGATCGACCACGGCTCCATGCCCGTTGACGCTTGGGATCTCGCCGGCCGGCTCCAGGGTATCCATATTAAAAACGGTGATTCGGCCAGTGGGGCCGCTGCGCGGAACATACAACCGGCGGCCCACCACGTCTGCGTTCACATAGTCAAAGCCGCCATCGCCCCCCACTTTGGCGGTCTTTAGAATTTTATAGGGGCCGGCGGTCGGAGCCTGTTGTGCCAATCCCAGGGATGCCAGCATGGCGATCCCTAGTGCAATTACAACTGGCGAGCATAGTCGTCGCATAAGGTATCTCCTTGATTGAGCGGAAGCGTGCATTTCAGTCTTGAATCTGCGACCGAATATACACCCGATTCCGCGCGTATCGTGCCCTACTAAAAAATTGTCGAGCGATGAGGTTCAATCGCCCACAAAGAACTACAAGTTGCTTCACTTCGTCCAGGCCGCACGAACCGGCTGGCCGATCAGCAAATCGGGGTTGATGCCCTTCCGCGGGACGAATTTCTGCGGACGCCCTCCCCAAACCTCCGCCGTGTAGAGATTGCCGTCCTGGTCCACGCCGAATTGGTGCGTGCCCCACAGCCCGCCCGATTCCGGGGTCATTGTGCCCCATGAATACAGCAGTTTCCCGTTCAGGTCGAATTTGTAGAACTTGAAGTTCCCGTGACCGTCCGAGGCCCAGAGGTGCTGGTCCGCGGTCATATAGATATGATACGTCGCGGTGGGTCCATCGCCGAGGTACCACTGTGTGATGAATTTGCCGTTTTCATCGAAGATCTGGATACGCCGGTTGCTTCGATCATTGATATAGAGCCGGCGCTGGTTGTCGATGGCGATGCCGTGCACGGTATTGAAGTAGCCCGGCCGCTTTTCCTTGCCGCCGGCGTCGCCCCGCTCGCCCCAGGCCATCAGGAATTTGCCGTCCTTGTCGAATTTCACGACGCGCGTTTCCTCGTACCCGTCGGTGACAAAGAAGGTCCCGTCCGGCAGCCAGGCAATGTCCGTCTGGCGTCCGAAGGTCTCGCTGGGCGGGCCGGTCTTCTGGATGTAGGACGGGCGCGCCGTATTTCCGGTCATCTTCGCGTTTCTCTCGGTCGTGGTGTTCAACGTGCCGATCGTCTGCAGGAGTTTCTTGCCGTCATTGCTGAAGATGCGGATGACTTCGTGGCCGTCGTCTATGGCCCACACGCGCTTTTCCGGATCATAGGGATTGATCAGAATTTTGTGAACGCGGCCCTGGGACAGCACATTCGGGTTGTCCGGCTTGAACAGCGAATCCCACTGCGTCCATGCCTCTTTCACGTTCCCCTCGCTGTCGTACACCGTAATGATGTGCTTCCACCGGTAGTCCTTGCCTTCAACGCCCATGTAGTCGTCGGAGGCCTCGCCCGGGCTGGCATAGGGGCCCACGGAGGCGTTGCGCCCGTACATGCCGCGGCCGGGGACTTCCAGGTGCGCGGTGATGCCGAAGGCGGTCTCGTATTCGACGTATTTTTTCTTGGCGTTGGTCAAATCAGGCAGTTCGCCGCGCATGGCCACGAAGATGCGTTCCGGGTTCTGGGCGAACACGCCTTGCACCGCGCCCCACGTCCAACCCTTTTCTTCGGGAAACAATGTGGCCAGGGGTTTGGGCCAGTTGGGGTCGACCCGGTACGGGCCATCCACCATTTCGTCACTGGGGTTTTCCGGATCGTTCAACGGACCCGCCTTGGCCTGTTGCTGCGCCGCGTTTACTCTATGTGTAAAAAACCCATTAGTTAATGAGATGATGCCGGCCACGGCGCAAATCATCGCTCCGATAACCATCGCTCGAACCGCCGCTTTCATAGGGGTTCCTCCTCTATTTAGCCCTTCGGGCTGCGTATCCTCATTTCGCGAGAGTAGCCGAAACGCGCACAATGCCCGCACGCCTTTGAATTGTCCGCTGCCGGCCAGAATTTCCCTTTTGACTTCCCGCCCCGCCGATAACATACACCCAAGTGGGCGAAGCCCGAACCAGCTTTTTGAGTTTGGCGCCTTCTAATCCGCCATGAGTTCGGGTCTACTGCCTGGGTGTCCTTCCGGTCCTTATGCCCAAAGCAGGCGCATGCGACCGAAACGCAGCCTGCTCATCCAAATAAGACCGGGATAACGGGAGCCGCAAAAATGGAAATCGGCGTCGACAGCTTTGCAGCGGCGGTCTCTGACCCGGTTCGCGCACGAATAGAAGGTTCGATTCGCAGATCCTGATGGAATCCGTTCACGCCATGAAAGGGAGACAGAATGATAAGAGTAGCGATCATAGTGGGAAGCACCCGGCCGGGGCGCAAGTCCGCGGCCGTTTCCAAATGGGTGTTGGATATTGCCAAAAACCGCAAGGATGCCGAATTTGAAATCGTAGACATCGAGGACTTCAAGCTCCCCCTGCTCGATGAGCCGGTGCCGCCATCGATGGGCCAGTACAGCAAAGCGCACACAAAAGCCTGGAGCGCGATGATCAATTCGTTTGATGCCTATATTTTTGTGACTCCCGAATACAATCACGGCCCTTCGGGGGCGCTGAAGAACGCAATCGACTTTCTCTTTCGAGAGTGGAACAACAAGGCTGCCGGATTCGTCGGGTACGGTGGCTCCGGTGGAACGCGCGCCGTGGAACAACTCAGGCAGGTCATGGGTGAATTGATGGTGGCCGACGTGCGCCCTCAGGTGGCGCTTTCGCTCTCAACGGACTTTGAGAACTACACGATTTTCAAACCACACGAACGCCACGAAAAGGCGGTACACGCAATGTTGGACCAGGTGATTGCCTGGGGTGGTGCGCTAAAGTCGATGCGGGAAGCGGGAACCGGCCGGGGTTCATAAGCCGCACCTCTGGAAAAATCCGCAAAGGGCGACGGCTGGATTGCGCCCCTTATCTCGGGCCTTTCGATTTCGGTCTTGTCGTGCGCCCGGACTTTGGTTTTGGCTGCGCCTTCTTGCCGCGCGGAGGCCGAGGCGGCGATCCCGGTTGCCCACCCTGAACGGATGGCGCCGGCGCGGGCTTCTGCGTGAAATCAAAACAGTCGGACATACAATCGGCCGCCTTGTCGCGGGCGTTGAGGGTGGGCAGTCCAAACGTGTTCTCGCAGAATTTGATCAGGCTGACGTGCGAGTGCTGCACCTTGGAGATGTATCCTGCCTTGGCATAAGGGCTGAGCACCAGGCAACCGACGCGCGAACCGTAACGAAACTGCGTGCCGTCGGTCCATTTTTCCACTTCGGGCGGATTCACGTGATCATACCAACCGCCCCAATCGTCCCAGGTGATGAAGATCGCCGTCTGCGGCCAGAGACCTCCCTGCACGATCGCGTTCACCTGATCCACAGTCCACTGCATGCCGCTCGTGACATTGCCGACGGGCGGGTTCGCGCCCCGATCTTGCGGGTCAGGAGGATGTTCGCTGAACGCGTGCGGCCCGTACACCCAGGAGACGGCCGGGAGCTTTCCCGCCTTCGCGTCTGTGGCAAACTGGGTCGAAGGGAGCTGGGGACGTTTGGCCAGAGCTTTGATGAGTCCAAATGCGTACCCTCCGTAATTGCCCCAATTGAGCCCGGCCGCGTCGAGGTTGGCGGGCAAGGACGGGAGATCGTAGACCGGATTGCCAGATGGATTGTCAATGATGGGAGAGTCCGCAGTAAGCAGCATCAAATGGTTGGGTGTGGATGGCCCGGCCACATCGGTAAAGTAGTTGTCGCACAGGGTGAACTGACGCGCGTAGGCGAAATAGGAGGGAATGTCGGACTCAAGGAACTGCTCGCGCACAGCCCCATGCGCCCGATTCAGCCACGCCTTGTGGCGATGGTCGGGATCCTGGAGGGGCGGGTTCGGTGAGTGCGCCATGGTTGTGCCGTTCGCGCTGGGAAAAGTCCCAAAATAATTATCGAAGCCATGGTTCTCTTTGAAGATCACCACAACGTGTTGAATTGGACCGTGAGGCTGTGTTGGGGACATATCTCAATCCGCTTCGAGGCGCAGCCAACGTTTCTCCGCCGGCGGCCCGTGAGATCGCACCCTGACTGGGGAGGGTTCTTCATTGTGAATACCACTTTCGCAAATACACTCCCAAGACCAAAGAAATGAGATTTGCCTAAACCGGTAAGCCCTCTTTTTGAAGTGCGGAATTTGCTTTTGAGTCCGATTTGAGTCAAATTCGGAATTGTTCTTTTATGCCGCGTTTCTCGGGGCTTGGATTGGGATTCCAGTAAAGGGAAGCTGGTGCGCTTTATGTTCCGAAGGGTTTCCAAATTATCCGTCCCACACTCGAGCGGTTTTTTCTTCGGGTTGCAGAAAGACTGCATTCTGTGGCTGTATCTGATATCGGTTCTCACGCTTGTGTGCACAGGATGTGGCCTTACGACCATGCCGTCTTCCACGTCACCTTCCTCCACGGCCCCGTTCGGACATGTTTTGATTTTAGTTGAGGAGAACGCGAATTACTCGGACGTGATCGGAAGCTCCGCAATGCCCTTTCTGAACGGCCTGGCGAATCAGTATGGTTTGGCAACGCAGTATTATGCGGATACGCACCCGTCGATCGGCAACTACCTGATGCTGACCACCGGTCAAATCCTGACGAACGATGACGCCCAGACGCCCTTAAGCTTTCCAGTCTCAGCGGATAACGTGGTGCGCGAGCTGATTGCTTCGAGCATGACGTGGAAGCAGTATGCCGAGAGCATCCCGTCGGTGGGGTACGTGGGAGATGATTCCGGCGAGTTCGCCACCCGGCACGCCCCGCTCCCTTATATGACCGACGCGCAAACGACGGCGCAGCGGCAGAACATCGTGCCGTTTGCGCAGCTCGCGACCGACCTGGCGAACAAGACGCTGCCAAACTACTCCTTCATCACACCGAATCTCTGCGACGACGCCCACGATTGCAGCTTGACTATGGCGGACAGTTGGCTGCAGACAAACATCAATCCGCTAATTATGAGCGCACCGTTCCAGAAAGACGGCCTGCTGATTATCGTGTTCGATGAATCCGGCACGGATAACACAAACGGCGGGGGCCGCGTCGCGGCGGTCATTATCAGCCCATTTGCAAAACGCGGCTATAAATCCACGAGCGTTTACCAGCATGAGAGCGTGCTTCGCCTGATGCTTGAAGGTCTCGGTGTGACCGGGCTGCCCGGAGCAGCCGCCACTGCGCCGAAGATGTGGGAGTTCTTCAACTTTACCCCACCCACGTAAAGAATCTCGAATCGAATGATATGCGGTGATCCCGTATTTGGGCGCTGACCTATCGCATAATGCCAGCGGCCGATTCATCAATCATATTGCATGAGGAGCCTGAGCGAACGATGCGAACCATTACGCTGGAAGAGCACATTTCGACACCTGAATATTTACAAGCTATGGAGAAAGTGTGGCACGGCGATCCTATCGTCGATATGTGGCAGGCCCAACGGCACAAATTGTTCGATGTCGGAAAAGACCGGATCGCCGATATGGATGCCGCGGGGATTGAGGTGCAAGTGCTTTCGCTGTCGGGGAGCCTGGACAGGCTGGATCCTGCCATGGCCACCGCCCTGGCACGCGACACCAACGACAAGCTTGCAGTTGCCGTGCGGGCCCACCCGGACCGCTTCGCTGCCTTTGCAACACTCGCTCTGCAGGAACCGGAGAAGGCGGCCCTGGAATTTGAACGCTGCGTCCGGCAATTGGGATTCAAGGGCGCGCTGGTGAACGGAACCTGCGGCGGGCAGTTTCTCGACCATCTCCGCTTTACGCCCCTCTTTGAAACGGCACAGGCGCTGGACGTTCAGGTCTACCTGCACCCGGCGCCGCCGCCCGACGATGTGAGGAAAGCGTATTACGGTGGATTGCCCGGAAATCTGGGCTTTGTGCTTTCCACCGCCGGCTGGGGGTGGCACGCGGAGGCCGGCATGCACTGTTTGCGCCTGATCATTTCCGGCCTGTTCGACCGTTTTCCTAAACTAAAAATCGTTATCGGGCACCTTGGGGAAGCGCTGCCTTACTACATCGTTCGCACCGACGCTTTCCTGGCCCCGCGCGCCTCAAACGCAGGGTTATCGAGTATTTTCACGAACACTTCACACTTCTACATCACCACGAGCGGATGTTTCTCGCTTTCCCCATTCCTTTGCGCCTTGCAGGTCGTAGGCGCCGACCGAATGCTCTTCTCCGTGGATTATCCGTACGATTCCAACGCCGCAGGACGAGCTTTCCTCGACTCACTTCCGGTCAGCGCGGAAGATATGGCGAAAATTTCGCATGGAAATGCGCAGCGCCTGCTCAAACTCTAAACCGCGCTGCTCGGCGCAAGGCAACATCCCGATAATGGTCTTATCGGAACGTGGCCCCCAATCCGCTTGGACCAAATTCATCGCATAATTTGAATTCGGCGGCGCAAAACCACCACCGCGGTTATGCCCCCATTTGTTTGGCCATGTCGATAATGCTCTCAGAAACCAAGTCGAAATCTCCAGGTTTAGCCTTGTTCCGCACCCCGACGGGTCCGTTGCCGTATTCGTCGGGTCGATAGATGAATCCCGTACGAAGACCACTACTCCGGGCAGCTTGCAAATCGGAGATGTGGGCCGCGCACATCATCACTTCTTCCGGCTTCAGATCAAGATAATAGGATGCGGAGACGTACACCTCGCGATCCGGTTTGTAGTGCCGTGCCAATTCGGCGCCCAGAATAGCGTCCCATGGCAAACCGCCGAATTTGGCCAGGTTGGTCATTAGAGCGATATTGCCGTTCGACAGCGGCGCGATCACATATTTCTTTTTTATACGGGTGAGTCCCTCGACCGAGTCAGGCCAGGGTTTGAGCCGACGCCAGACGTGAGACGACAAAACTCTTTCTTCTTCGGTGAGCCCTTCAATTTTGAATTCCTTAAGCAGGCCATCCAGGATCATGCGATGCAGATCGTCGAGTCTGGTCCAGGGGATCTCTCCTTTGCGCACCTTGTCCATCGCCGGTCCGTATCCGAGGCGCCAGCGGTCGGCGAAGTCCACCCAGTTGACGTTCAGGCCTTTTGCCTTGCCCCAAGCCATGCCCTCGGCAATTACTGAACTGCGCCAGTCCACAACTGTTCCGAATGTATCGAAGACGAGTGCCTTCACGTTGGCCAATTCGGGCCTCACTTCCTGTGGAACGCGTTTCGCTTGCTGCGCAAGCACCGGGCACAGTTCGGAAAACGAAATCGTTGCGGCGCCTACGCCCGCGGCCACCAGAACCTTTCGGCGATTGAGCATGAGCCCCATGTTAACGCACCGCCCTTGCGGACCGGAATTTCCGATTTGAACGTCTGGCTCGCGCATCGTACTCTTCCTCTCCCCTCGACTCAATTAATTGCCTAGCAAATTAGGCATAATTTGGGATTGCGAAGTTCTGATGGCCAAGTCCTTCCATGAGAAGGCCGGTTAGTGTCAAGTCAGTTTTGTAGTTGCCTTTGGCCGTCGAGTGGTCTTCCTTAGAACCGAGCCGCCTGTGTCGCCATCCTTCCATCGGCACTCTTTTCTGAGCGAATTTTCGCTCGGTGCCTGGTGGGTGTTCTCGTTTCAGTTCAAGGACGTTGTGGGCGGCCTCGCCCCTCCGGCTATCGAGTATAGATTGACTTTTAAGATGAGGGCGCCGCACTTGGCCATGGCGCTTCCGATCCGAACGCACGTAATCTTGAAATCAGTCAGCCCTGGAAGACATGGCCACCGACTACATCGTTCGGCTCAAGTGTCCCTATGGGGACCGGGACCAGCTGTTGATGCTGGAAAACCGGGAGGAAAACCTAAAACAAATCCTGGAAATGCAGTGGGATTTTGAGTGTCCCATACACGGTGTGCAGCGGGAAATCCCCGTAGAAGGAAGTCAAAAGAGCCTGTGGTCAAAATTGCAGTCCCAGCGGAAGGACCTCAAGGCTGTCAAGCGAGTGGCGCCTCTGCCGCGCTCGAGCAAACGCATTTCTCTCCATGTGCCTGTACTGGTCTACGGTTGGTCCAAGGATGAAGGCTCCTTCCACGAAGACACTTCAACTCTCCTTGTGAACGCTAGCGGCGCGCTACTGGGGCTTAACTCCAGAGTGGCTCTGGGCGAAACGATTTTCATTTTAAACAAAGGGACCCAGCAAGAGCAGGAGTGCCGAGTGGCTTATGCTGAGAGGGACGTGTACGGAAAACTGCGCGTGGGCGTCGCGTTCAAAAGCCCGGTTCCTCACTTCTGGAGAGCCAACCGGCAGGAATCGCGAATCACCAAGAAGGTTCGGGTCAGTGTAGTGGGGGTGGATCGCGATAAGAACCCTTTCGTCCAAAGAACATACGCTGTTGATATTAGCCGGCACGGAGCTTGCATAGAGGGAATCGGATATTTGACCTGGCCTGGCGAAACCATCAAGGTGAAACGTCTCTTGCGATCCGCGCAGTTCCGGGTGGTATGGATCGGAGAAATTGGATCGCCGCAAGCCGGTCAAGCTGGCGTACTCGCTTTGGAGCCGAACAAGAACATCTGGGGAGTTACCCTGACCTGAGGTACCTGCCTACAGCCTGATGAATCCCCTTGTCCGAATGTCGCCGGTTACTACTTGAACTTAATACGTGTGGCCATTGAGAGGGTTGAGAAGCGCTGGCATCCGTCCGCTTGTCAATTTCCTGCCATTTGCAAAAGCGACAGGCTGAAGCCTGCCCTACTTGAACCTACTGCTCGCCTAATTTGCGCAGGGCTGCGGCGCTTTGTTGGCGAACGATGGGACTGGGGTCATTGTGCAGGCGGTCACGCAGCACGGCCAGGGTTTGCGGGTCTTGCCCGCCCGGAACTCTTGACTCGCTGTCGGATTGCAGCGCGGTAAGAAGAAGTTGGATGGCGTCAACGCGCACTCCGGAACTGGCGTCGCTTTCGAGCGCGTCCAGAAGGGCATCGCGGACTGCAGGATCCTGCTCGAATCCCCGCAGCGCCTGCAGCGCCTTCCGGCGCACGCCGGGATTGGGGTCGAGGCGGGCCGCGGCGCAGAGCGTGCGGCGCACGTCGGGATCTGCCGCGTTCATGCGCAGCACGTCCAGCGAATCGAGGCGCACGTCCGGATCAAACCGCTGGCCATTCTCGAGCAAAAAAGTGAGCGCGCGCTGTACGTCCGCATCATCGGGTGCGCCGACAATATTCATCGGCGTGGGAGACATCAACTCAACCTGCACAGTAGGAGTTTGCGAGCCGGACGGTGTCACCCAGGCCACGTGGGCGCTGTCCACGCGGCGAAGTTGCTCGTCAGTCACTCGGCGCGGCGCGGATGTATTGGAGGAAGTGGACGCGCTCGACGCAGCACCCGAAGCCGAAAGCGTCGTAGGGGCGGAGAATGTGGGCAGGCCAGGTGGAACCGCCTGCGGCGGAACGACGCGCAGTCTTTGCCCCGCGACGCCCGCGAGGAATCCGGCCACCACCAGCACCGTCATGCTCATCGCCGGATGATAGATGAGTGTATGGCGCAGTGCGGTCCACCACGATACGGGCGACAGTATCGAATGCCACGCGGAACTCTCCGCGCGCGTCTTCTGGTCGTCGAGCGATTCCGCCAGTTCGCTGCGGCATTGCGCCAGCAGCAGCCCGGAGCGGTCCAGCGAATCGGCGGGCTGGTCGAGCGATGCGATCGCCTGTTGCAGACGGCCTTCGCGCAAAACGACGGCGGCGCAGCCAGGACATTGCGCCAGATGCGCATCGAGCTGCGCGCGCGCGCCGGCGTCCAGCTCATCGCAGGCATAAAGAACCGCGAGAGACTCGATCTCTTCGCAGCGAATTGGTGGGGCGGGCTTCAGCCTGTCGTTTTTATCGCCGGACCGAAGACCGAAACCCGACAGGCTAAAGCCTGCCTTACGCGTGTCTGGCGTCTCGCTCACAGCAGTCCTTCCAATTGCGCCCGCAGCTTGCGCGTGGCGCGGAAAAGTGAATTCTTCACTGTCTCTTCCGTGGTGCCCAGTGCGTCTCCGATGGCGCGCAATTTCAGCCCCTGGTAATGCTTCATCTCAAAGACCATGCGCTCGCGTGGGGTTAGCTCGTCGAGAGCCGTAGAAATTCGGCGGCCGATTTCGATTCCCCTCATGCGCCGCTCGGGATCAGATAGCGCCGCATGATCCTGTTGCCGGTCGAAGAAATCTCCCGGCAGGCCTTCCCCATTCCCGTTAGACGCAAGCTCGGGCGCTTGGTCTTCCGGGCGGCTGCTTCGGCGGCGCAGATGATCGAGGCAGACGTTAGTGACGATGCGGTAAGCCCAGGTATAAAAGCTGCACTCGAAGCGGAAGCGCGGCAGATTTTTATAAATTTTGAGGAAAGCTTCCTGATAGACGTCGCGGGCATCTTCGGTCCTATGCAGGATGTTCAAGGCAATCCGCAGGACATCGCGGTCGTAGCAGTGCACCAGTTCTTCGAACGCATCGCGGTCGCCGCCCTGCGCGCGTTCGATCAGGGCGCGTTCATCGGACGGCGCCAGCCCGCGCCGCGTCACTCCCAGGGGAGCGGAGCCTTCGACGGGATCTCCGGAGGCGTTAACGGACCAGGTCATGGTCATTTCTTCTGCAGCCATCGAAGCGTACTCGCATGAAGTGCTCGGACCATTACAGAGTATTAGACGCGCCAAGGCGTGGAAAGGTGAGCAGCCGTTTCGGCGCATTCTTCAAGCGCAGAATGCCCTAACTGTTTCATTCCCAATATATTAGACTAGCGCCGTTTCGGCAAAGGTTTTGGTGGCGTAGGCTTTAGCCTGCGGGGGGTTAGTCCTTGCAAGGGCCAAAACCTGCAGGCTGAAACCTGCGCTACAAAGAGCCTGCACAATAAAATCAGAAATGATCAAACCCAATGGGGTCAAAAATAAAGGCGGCCTGAAAAACGCCTTGAAAATTTCCGTGGTGCCCATGATCGCGGCGACCTACTTCATGGTTGCCGGCGGACCCTACGGGCTCGAGGACATCGTCCAAAAGACAGGATATGCAGCGACATTGCTAATCCTGGTAATAACTCCCCTGCTATGGAGCCTGCCCACCGCCTTGATGGTAAGCGAATTGGCGACGGCCATCCCCGAAGAAGGCGGCTTCTACATCTGGGTACGCCGGGGGATGGGCCGCTTCTGGGGATTTCAGGAAACCTGGCTGACCCTGGCAGGCAGCGTGTTTGAAATGGCGCTGTACCCAAACCTTTGCATCGACTACATCGGACAGTTCGCGCCGGGGCTTGTTGCGGGGCATCGCGGGCTGATTCTCGGGTTCACCATGATCGCGCTCTGCACGGCATGGAATGTTTTGGGAGTGCGCTCGGTCGGCGAAGGCTCCGTGTGGCTGAATGTTGCGCTATTGGTTCCATTCGTCGCGCTCACGATTCTGGCGCTCGGTAGCGGAGAGTTTGCGGGCGGCGCGGGTGCTGCCCCAGTTCCGTTGCGGCATGCCGACCTGCTCGGCGGCGTGCTTATCGCCATGTGGAATTACATGGGGTGGGACAATTTATCCACAATTGCGGGCGAGGTCGAAACGCCGCAGCGCACGTATTCACGCGCGATGTTTGGCGCGGTGTTGCTGGTGGTCGTCAGCTACCTGATTCCTGTCGGCGCGATCGCGCGTACCGGGATCGATCCGAACCGCTGGACGACGGGCGGCTGGGTCGATATCGGGCGAATCATCGGCGGCGAAACATTGGCCATCGCCATTGCGCTCGCGGGCGTCATTGGAGCCATTGGATCGTTCGGCGCGCTGATGCTTTCCTTCACGCGGCTGCCGCTGGTAATGGCGGAAGACGGCTATCTCCCGCGTGTATTCACTCGGCGCGATGCGCGCACGGGCGCTCCGTGGGTGGCCATTCTGGTGTGCGCGATTATGTGGGCCATTTGCTTTCCCCTCGGTTTCGAGAAGAGTTTGCTGCTGGACGTGATGCTCACCGGCTTGAGCATCTTGCTGGAATTTTGGGCGCTGGTGGCGCTGCGTGTACGCGAGCCGGACCTCGCGCGCCCGTTCCGTGTCCCCGGCGGAATGGCCGGCGCGGTGGCGCTCGGCGTGCCGCCGCTGGCCCTGATGATTGCGGCCTTCGCACGCAATCGCACAGAGCGAATCGGTTCAACGAATGAACTAGTGATCGGGATCGTAGTGATCGCAGCAGGAGTGGCCCTGTATTTTCTCAGCCGCCAGTTCAGAAATAAACAAAAAGTCTGAGCAAGCATGATTGGTGAGCTTTGAGTAGCGCAGGCTTCAGCCTGTGGATTTTGGTTGCAGCAAGAACGACCGACCCCTAACTACCCCCCGCAGGCTGAAGCCTGCGCCACCGGTAAAGCGGCCACGCAAGGATGGCGATGGCGATCGCCAGGACGGAGTAGCCGTTGGCATGCAAGTAGGGATTAGGCTGCTCGAGCAAATCAATCGCGCCGGGAACCAGCGTCAGCATCGCGGCGAGCAGGACGTAGCCCAGCACGTTGAATCGCGCGAGGTGCGCGACTCCGTACCAAAGCGCGGCGACAAGCAACAGTTGGAACGCGGCCTCGCGGAAAAACGCGCCGGGCGTCGCCACATTTGTGGCCATCAGGACAGCATAGAGAATCATAAGCCCGGCGCGCATCCACTTGCCGCGAACGTGAGCGGCGATCAGGCCCGCCGCGAGTCCAAGAATTCCCACGCCAAGAAATCCAGCGGCGATCGCCGACGCCAGAGCCCCTGCCGCGGGATTGAGCAGGTCCAGATTCTCCGGCACACGCGCTGGCAACGTGTGGCGCAACAGCGGCCAGCGGGCCAACAGCAAGGGCAGGCGCGTTAGACCCAACACCGCGCCGGAACCGAAAAGCGCCACGCAGAATGCGTCCCGGAAATATTCGGGCTTCCATTCGCGCCACGCGGCGATGCGCCCGGGACCAAACGCGCGCTCCAGGAAAAACCAGGCCAGTCCCGGCAAGAGGACCGCCCCTGCCACATAAATCGAGGTAATGAAAATCAGGGAGATGAACATTGTGATGTAGAAGATCGTCAGCGGCGATGCTGTCGTGTAGTTCTGAAGAATCTGTGGGATCCGGTTTACGTAGATCACGATCGCCGCCAGCAGCATCCACACCGACAATTTCCCGAGGGCTCGCCATGGCACACGCGACACCTCCGGACTTTTCAGGCTGCGCAAAAAAATGACGATAATCGCGATGAGGGCTATGGCCGTTCCGAGAGCGAGGCCGTACTTCTGCGCGAGTTGCGCGGGGGTTTCACGGCTTTCCGCGTCGCTCCAGGTTTCGGGAATTTTGATAAACACGCGATAGCCGGAAACTTCGTCGCCCTGCACCTGCAACTGCATGCGGATGTGCGCGCCCGCCGCGGCGGCCTGGCCCGGGTCCGCATCGAGCGCGGTTTTTTGTTCCCACTCAAAGGTGTGATCGGTCCTCGCCGGCTTTTTATCGGTATGTGTTTCGACCAGATTCCAGTCCGCGAAGTTCACGCCTTTCTGGTCGCGCAAAAATACTTCGGCGCGCGCCTGAGCATCTTCTTTGGAGAGATTCGCGCCGGGCGCTTTTTCATCGAGCGTGTGGTGCACCGAGTGAAGCGACCCGTCCGGCTTCAACCACACGAAGTATTCTTCCTTTTGCGAATCGCGTAAATAGCGGATGGTCCAGAAGGCGGAGGGAACCTGGTCGCGATAAATGCGGTTGGCGGCGGCGATGCCAATCGTGCGGCGCAGGTATTCATTTGCATAATCGTTGAACGTGTAAGTGACCGTCGTGGCGTGGTGATAGGCCGCCGGATCGACGTTGATCTGGCGCAAATCCTCGTTGCCGCGCTCAGTGGCTTCCCGGGCATCAATCTGGAAGCGCACAAAATCCCCGATCGTCTCGCGCTTGATTCCGGCCACGAGTGCGATGCCCAGCACGCCACACGCAATCAAGACGGCCATCGAACGCGAAGACATAGTGGCGTGGCTCACTTGAATATCGTCGACTGCCGCAGGCTGCGCGATTTCAGTCGGCGCTGCTTCGCCCGGTTCGATTCGCGCCGTGTCCATCGGCGGCCCGGCAAGGGGCCGGGCGCTGTTCAGCAGCGACGCGTCGGCCGTAAATCCTCCACGCGAAATATAGGAGATGGCGGCGATGGCCAGCGGAATGAGCGCGGCGCCGCCCACGACCGCTCCAGAGAGCCGAAGGTACGCGCCGTGCGAGCGGAATAAAGATGTGCTAATGAGGAACGCATCCACAGTGTAGTGCCAGATGAGCGTGGCCCAGATTCCCCAGCGCAGCAGGACCAGCCCGGCGACGATGCCGATCAGTCCGACTTCGAGACCGCGAATGTACGCGGGCTCCTGCGGATAATTACTATGTAGGAAACCCCAGAAAAAGGCCGGAAGAACCACGGCCAGCAAGCGGGATTTGGTCACGCGCAGCAAAAAGGGAATGGCGAACAGGCGGAACAGAAACTCCTCGCTGGTCGCGGCGTAGATCCCGATCGTCAGCGGGTAGACCCAGGGCACGTAGGTGCTGACCACGTTTTCGTAATTGAGGTCCTGCGGGGCCCAAGCTCCCAATTTCCTGCTGACGATGTAGAAAACAGTGATGTAGCCGATGTGCGCGGCGGCCAGGCAAATGCCGATGACGTTGGCGCGGAAAAATTCCCTGGTGCGAATTCCAGGCAGGCGGAGTCCGACTTCCAGCCTGAGTTTATCGGGGTGAAAGATGCGGTACAGAGGCTCTCCCGGGACGACGGCGAGGACGACCAGCAGCGCGCTGGCGACACTCAACAACGCAGCCTGGCCCACCTGGCTGAAGAAAAAACTGGAGTAGGGCGTGTTGGTATCGTATTCCGCGCGGTCCAGCGGCCACTGATTCATGGTCATGAGGAAGAACAGAACCGTAAGGAAAATGCCGAACGCGAGGCCGGTGCGCCATTCGAGCAGGCCGCGGCGCCCCAGGGAAACGATCACATAGAGACACCCGCCGATCAGAAAGGCGTAAGGAATGAGGGCGATAAATTCAAGAACATTGTTGGACGAACGCAGGTGTACATAGTCGCGAATCCACGCTTCGGGAACTTTCAAGAATTCGCTGTAACCGCTGACTCGGTCGCCCGCCAGCGTGACGATCAGACGATAGGTCGCATCTTTGGCGCGAAATCCGCGGCGCTCCCAGGAGAATTTCCAGTCGCGCCGCGCCGGAAAATCCTTGAAGTCCGCTTCCTCCCCACGGTAGTCGTATTGGGAAAGGTCCGCGTGCAGCGTGTCGCGCAGAAAGGATTCGGCGGCGGACTGCGCCGCGGCGCGTTCGAGGCGGGCTCCCGGCGCAGCTTCCTCAAGCTCGTGCGCGTACCCGACGATGTTTCCGGCAGGATCTACGCGCACTTTGAATTCTTCTTTTTGCAGGGGGCGGAAAAATCGCGCCTGCCAATACCAGATGTGGACTTCGCCCGCCATCATCTGGTTGGCTTGTTGGAGGCCTACCTCACGCTCGAGGTACGTTTTCGCGGTATCGTCCAAATCGAAAACGATGCTCGAATCGTATCCGCCGAGCTGCGCGCCCTGCGCGGTCGCGAATTGCCTGGCGATGTCCAGGGCGTCCGCGCGCGGCACCTTGAATTCGACGGAAGCTTCGGGAAAGGCGCGAAAGAAATATGTGTACGCGACGCCCGCGCCGAGAATGCCTGCAAGAATCCAGATCAGAAGAACTCTTGCATCATTCCTATCCAGCCGTTCCAGCGGCAAGCACGCCTCCCATGGCGCAGGCACAAGCGAACCATCTTTTCCCATGCCGCGAGTGATTGCAAGCGCCGACATGTTCGCCAGTAGCGCAGGCTTCAGCCTGTGGGTTTTTGTACTTGCGAGGACCAAACACCACAGGCTGAAGCCTGCGCTACTGGTGCGTGATATAAACAAGAAATGCCCGTGACGCCTACAACTGAACTGATGTACCTCAAGGGGGTAGGCCCGCACCGCGCGGAAATCCTCGCAAAGCGCGGCCTGAGGACATTTGAAGACCTTCTCGGGTACTTGCCTTTCCGCTACGAGGACCGCATCCGCTTCGCGAAAATTCGCGAGATCGCGCCGGGGCGTGCCTACACCCTTCGCGTACAGGTCCTCAGCGGCAGCCTGGTCCGCTACACGCGAACGCGCGGAGGCATGTATCACCTGCTCGTGCGCGACGAGACCGGCTCGCTGCCCTGCAAATTTTTTCACAGCCCCTATCTCGAAAAAAAATTCAAACCCGGCCAGGGGCTGGTTCTTCACGGGAAGGCGGAGCTGGATGCCATGCGGCCCGGCCGGATCGAGATGATCAATCCGGAATACGAATTGCTCGGCGAGGGAGACGCGGACTCGACCGAAGTCGGCCGCATCGTTCCGATCTACGAAGCCATCGGCGGCATCAGCTCGCGCACCATGCGGCGCATCGTTTATCTGGCGCTCGAAAAATTTTCCGGCTCGCTGCCCGACCCGCTGCCCGCGGAAATCCTGGCGCGATACAAATTCCCCTCGCGGCGCGAGGCCATCCGGTTCGTGCATTTTCCTCCGGCCACGGAATCGGTGGAGGCGCTGAATTCGTTTCGTTCGCCGGCCCACCTGCGGCTGATCTTCGAGGAATTTTTCTTTTTCCAGTTGAGCGTGGCGATGCGGAAGAAGTCGGCCCAGCAGCAGGCGGGGATCGCATTTCGCGTGCGCGAGCCGGCGATCCGCGAAGCGATCAAGCGCGTGCTGCCCTTCAAGCCCACTGACGCGCAGAAGCGGGCGCTTGCGGAAATCGCGGCGGACCTGGAACGAGGCGTGCCGATGAATCGCCTGCTGCAGGGCGACGTGGGCAGCGGAAAAACAATTGTTGCGCTGGAAGCCGCCACCATCGTCATCGAAAACGGATACCAGGCCGCGCTGATGGCGCCGACAGAAATTCTCGCCGTTCAGCATTTTCTGGCCGCGGGGAAGATTTTTGCGCGCGCCGGATACCGGGTCGAGCTGCTGATCAGTGGAATGAAAGCATCGGAGAAAAAAGCCGCGCTCGAGCGCCTGCGAGCCGGCCAGGCGCAACTGGTGGTGGGGACGCACGCGCTGCTCGAACCGCAAGTGCAATTTCACCGGCTGGGCCTGGTGGTCGTGGACGAGCAGCACCGCTTCGGCGTGCTGCAACGCAAAGAACTGATGGAAAAAGGGACTTCGCCGGATGTGCTCGTGATGACGGCCACGCCTATCCCGCGCACGCTTTCGCTGACGCTCTACGGCGACCTGGACATTTCGGTGATCGACCAGATGCCCCCGGGACGCGTGCCGATCGCCACGCGCGTTTCCTCCGACGGGAATCTGCCGGGCGTGTGGGATTTTCTGCGGCGCGAAATGGCCGCCGGGCGGCAGGCGTACGTCGTGTATCCGGTGATCGAGCAATCGAAATCCGCCGAATCGGAACGCTCGCTGAAAGCGGCCATCGTGGAATTCGAGCGGCTGCGCAGCCAGATTTTTCCCAACCGGCACGTGGGCCTGCTTCATGGCCGTATGAAGAGCGACGAAAAGGAAGACGTGATGGAGCGATTCCGCCGGCACGAAATCGATCTCCTGGTCGCTACGACGGTGATTGAAGTGGGCGTTGACGTTCCCAACGCGACCGTGATGGTCATCGAGCACGCCAACCGCTTCGGCCTCTCGCAATTGCACCAGCTCCGCGGGCGCATCGGGCGCGGCGGAGATAAGGGCACATGTATCCTGATCGCTCCGAAGAATCCCGGAGACGATGCCCGTGTGCGCCTTGAAACCATGGTGCGCACCACCAACGGCTTCGAGATCGCCGAAACCGATTTGAAATTGCGCGGCCCCGGCGAATTTTTCGGCACCCGCCAGCACGGCGAACTCGGCTTCCATATCGCCAACCCGATCCGCGATTTTGATTTGCTGGAGCTGGCCCGCCGCGAAGCGCTGGCCCTCGTTGAACCTCCCGAAGCCGCCCCCGCGCGCCAGCGCCTGTTGGCCCAGCTCCCGGTGGAATGGCAGCGCCGCTACCAGCTCGCGTCGGTCGGGTGAGGAGTGACTGGTGATGGGTGACGGGTGACTCGTGACTGGTGATGGGTGACTGGTGATTTGGAAACTAGGGTTTGTCGCCTGCTTTTTGAAATCTGAGATTTGAAATTTTAAATTTGAAATTCTTTGATTGCGCTGGGGCCACAGTTTAGAGTTTGGAATTGAGAGGCGAGACTTCAATGCGTGCAAAATCGAATGCCGGGAAAGTATTTGGCTCTCAAATTTCTCCTGCTTGGGCACTGCTCTCTCATGAACCGGCTAGTAGACGAAATCGAAATAGCATTCACCGGCCGCCATTCACCAGTCACGATTCCCTATGCGCGTAATCGCGGGAAAATACCGGAGCAGAACACTGCGCAGCTTGAAAGGGCAGAAGCTGCGGCCGACGAGCGACCGCTTGCGCGAGACGCTGTTCAATATTTTGGGGACGGCGGCGGACGGCGCTGTGTTTGTGGATCTCTACGCGGGCACGGGAGCGGTCGGCATCGAAGCGCTCAGCCGGGGTGCGCGCCACGTGATTTTTGTGGAGCAGCATGCGCCCGCCGTCGCACTGATCCGGCGCAATCTGGATTCGCTGGAAATTGGCGCGGAAGCCGAAATTCTCGCCATGGATGCGGTGCGCGCGATCGAGCGGCTGGGGGCGCGCCGCGTTCATGCGCAATATGTTTTTCTCGATCCGCCGTACGCCGCCGATCTCGAATACGAAAACGCTCTCGAGGCGCTGGGGGAGTCGCCGCTGGTCGCGCCGGAGGGGCGCGTGATCGTGGAGCACTTGAGGAAGCGCGAGCTCGATGAGCGAGTGGGAGAGCTGGAGCTTACGCGCGTTGTGGAACAGGGGGACGCGGCGCTTAGCTTTTACAGGCTTTCGCTGGCGGCGTAGGACGCTTGCAGAAGGCGAATAGGTAGCGCAGGCTTCAGCCTGTGGGTTTTGGTTGCAGCAAGTTCGACTGTGATCTTACAAAACCCCACAGGCTGAAGCCTGCGCTACTAAAACCCCTCAATTCTTTTTCTTGAACAAATTTTTCAGCGCGTTCACATCGTCCTGCACCGACGGCTGCTGGCCGGAAGGCGCGGCGGGCGCTGAACCTGACGCAGTAGACGGCGCGCCAAAACTCGGCACGCCGTTACCGGGCCGCACTTTGGGGCTCTCGATTGTTCCGGCGAGCGCGAACGGCTCGGTAATTTTCCCGACCCGGCTGCCGATCAGCCCTCCGACGATGCCACCCACTTTGCTTGAGCCGAGGGCCGCGGCGGGATTCACGGTCACCATGCCTTGATAGTCGAGCGAGCCGTCGAGGCCCAGGCTGCCGCGCAGATCCACGATGCCGACGGAAGAATCCAGATGAATCTGTTTGCTGGTGACCCGCTGGTCGGCGATGTTGATGTCGCCTTCGAGCACGGTAAATGGCGTGTCGCCGCCGACGCCCGCCATTTTCATGACCGATTCCGCGGCGCCCGCCAGATTGACGCCCGGCAGATGTCCGTTACGCACGGCAAATTTACCCGTGCCCGTGAGCGTTTTTTTCCAGGCAGCGCTCAGGGAACCGCCCAGTTGCGGCAGGTCAAGCTCGCCCCTGCCTCCCATTTTGCCGCGTGCCGAGGGAGAAACATCGAGCACCTTGGCGACATCCAGATTGCGCAACTGTATGTTCGCTGTGAATCGCGCCGGGTCGGTCGCGCGGTCCACGCGCGAGGAAATTTGCAGCGTGCCGCCGTACATGCCGACGGAGATCGGCCACAGCTCCGCACGATCCGTGTACACGCGAGTCTCGACGTTTGCGGGGCCCACAACGTAGGGCTTCGTTGTGATCTTTTCGATGTTGAAGTGTCCCCGCGCAATGAGTTCGCTCTTGGCCGCAGGTGCGGGAGCCGGCGTCGCTTTGGGAGATGAAGCCGCACCCAATTTCGTCCTGGCCGAGGCCTTGGCCGACGCGGCGGAGCCTGCCGATTCAGGACCAGTTCCCCCGGACGAAGAGGGAATGCCGGGTCCGCTGCCCGCAACGTCAATTAATTTGTCCACATCCAGCTGCGAGGCGCTCATCTCAAAATTCACGACAGGATGCTCGAAGTCGGGCACGCTCACGGTCCCTTTGATGTCGGCGGCGGTGGCCAGGTCGGCGACAAATTGCGCGTCGAGCTTTCCGCCAGACAAAGTGAATTGGCCGGTGTGAAACGCGATGGGGTCCTTCCAGCCGCTGAGGGCCAGCGTCACGCTGGAGAGATTCGATTCCGCCTGCCAGTCATGCATGCGCATCGGGCTCACGGCGAAATTATGCAGCGTGATATTGATGCCCTTGGTATCCGCGAGCGGAGCCACGGTGCCTTTGATGACGCTGCCCACCACGATTTCGGCGCCGGTCAGATGGATGCTGTCGATTTGGTCCAGCGTCATGCTGGAGGAGGACTCGCTGGATTTTGCGGGCGTCACAGCCGGGTCGGGGGGCGCGAAGGTGTAGTTATTTTTTCCCGCGCTGTTCGTAAGGAGAACCAGCTTCGGGCGCACCAAATCCACCGAGTTCACATGGATGGTTCCGTGCAGCAGCGGTGCGAGGGCCACATTCACGCCGATTTCGTCGGCTCCCACCAGATCGCCTGCTGGAAAGCCGGGAGGGTTGCCGATGTGCAGGTCCGAAACGGTCACGCCGGCCTCGGGGAAGACCCGCGCGTGAATCGCGCCTAGCGCGACTTTCCGCCCGGTCTGTTTCTCGATGGCGCTGGCGATGGTGTCACGGTAGCGATCGACATTCAGGAAATAGGGCACGGCCATCGCGACAAGAAGGATCAGGACAAAAACACTGAGCAGAATTCTTGCCCAGAACGGAAATCGGCCGGATTTTGTTACGGGGGTAGAAGAGGTATCCATGGCAACTCACATTCTCCGGGATGCAAATAGCCGCATGGAAACCCGGTTTGCCCTCGAGGCCCCTATCGTTGCAAATCGCGCGGCGAACGGCAAGCCATTCGTGCCACGTGCTTCAGCCCGTTGGTTTTGCTTGCGGCAGAAGGCGACCGTGCTCCAACCAAACCCCGCAGGCTGAAGCCCGGGCGACTAGCGTATAATTCCCCGGGGGGCCATTCCGTTTGCTTCAGATCGCGCATTTGCATGAGAGGGCGAATGTAGCTATTTCGTTCGACTCTTCGGCGGGGCTGCCTGCTCCGCGGTTGGCGCTGGAAAAGACGGGAACGTTCGTCGGCTTCTTCTCCAGCCTGGTCGCGCTCGTTCGCGGCCCGTCGCCGCCCCAGGAATTCGCTGGCGACGCATACTTTCGCGATTGCTGGGTCGACGAGCGATTTCCGAGGTTTGCCTTCGCCTTCGCTATTCTGTTTCAGGCGCTCCTCGTCCAGTTTCCCCCGCCCATCTGGAATATCCGCGCGGCGCGCACAGTTTCCAATTCGCCCCGGACGGAAATCGGCTGGTACGGGCCAGCTAAGGATTTTCCGACAATCCTTCCGGCCAGGCGCGCGCCTAAGGCTGCTACGCGTAAGGAGCCATCGAAGCCGCAGCCCCAACGCGGGGCCGATGCCTTCCATCCGCGCCAAACCATTCTGTCCGAACCCCTGCACCCAACGCATCCCCGACAGACCCTGATCCAGCCAAAGGCGCCGCAGGAACCGCCTAAAATTTTGCCGGCGCTTCCCAATATCGTGCAACTCGCGGGTGCGCAACCGGAGCGGCCGAAGCTGCAGCTCAGCGCCAATCAGCTGAAGTCGCTGCGGCCGAAGCCCCCCGCATCGCTGGCGGCCTCCAATGCCGCCGCGCCGGAAATTTCGGCGCCGGAAAAACAAGCTGGTGCGATCAGCATTGCTTCTTCCTCACAGGCGCCGCCAAAGCCGCTGCTCCCTGTGAACCCCATGTCCGCGCCGCGTGCAGCGCCGCAAAAAACGGATACCAGCGCAGCGGCTCCAGACATCGGAGGACGCAGCGGCGATACCCAAACTCTGATAGCGCTTTCGGCCACGCCCGCGCCTGTGGCTCCTCCGCCCGCTCTCCCCAGCGGAAATCTTTCGGCGCGCGTTTCGATTTCTCCGGATGGGCCAAAGCCCGGGACCCCCGGCGGGGGCGCTGACGGAAACGGAGCGGGGGGAGAAGCCGCAGGTAGCGCAGGCGGCCGTGGTCCGGAGGGTATCTTCATCAGCGGCGGGAACAGCGCAAACACCAGTCCGACTTCAGGACTAGCCATCGGCCCGGCATCGCGGGCGGCGGGCAATGCGTTGCCCACGCGGCCGGTTCCGCGCGAGCGGATCGCGCCCGAGGGCTCGAAATCGTTATCCGCGGATGCGGTAGGGACCGCGCAATCCGCTCCGAAATTGGGATTGTCTCCCCAGGAAGTGCTGAGGTCGAAACGCGTTTACACCCTGCACGTGAATATGCCGAATATGACCAGCGCATCCGGGAGCTGGGTGCTGAATTTTGCGGAACTGAATGAGGTGAACAGCGGCGTCTATGCTGCACCCGGCGCGCCCGAATTAACGGGACTGGCACCCCTGAAAAAAGTAGATCCGAAATATCCGCCCGAGCTGCGCACCCAGCACGTGGACGGAGACGTGGTGCTCTACGCCATCATCCGCAAGGACGGCAGCGTCGACAGCATCCAGTTGGTGCACAGCGTCGACCCGCGCCTGGATGCCAACGCCATGGAAGCGCTCGCGCAATGGAAATTCAGCCCCGCGGAGAAACACGGCGAGCCGGTCGATCTCGAAGCCGTAGTGCACATCCCATTTCGTTCCCGCAGCCCCGTGTTTTAGATTTACGTGGCGCGGGCTTCAGCCTGCGGTTTTTGGAAGTGCCTAAACACAGCCAATCTCGATTCAAGCCCACAGTCTTGAAGCCCGTCCTGCTGTAGCGCGCTCTAAATCCGCCTTCGAAGAAATTCAACCACCACATACCCGATCAGCCCAGAAATAAGTGCAATCACAAAGTTGTTGACCGTGAAAATATCCTTGATGGCGAACGCCAGGCTCTTGCCCTGGCCATTGGCCCGAGTAAACTCTCCCATCAAAAGGTTTGAATAGAACAGGAATATGATAAATCCGACCTCAACCAGCGCCCTCCAAACCGGAGCCAATTTCCCCGTCCTTGTTTCCCTCGAAGGCATCACGTAACTATAGCAAGAAACCGCTTCCGCGGCGGACAGCCTAAGAATGCTTCACGCCAGAAATTTTCAACGGCTTTGTAAATCGTCTCCCGGTATATACAGATCCAGATCGCGCGGCTGGCGTCTGCCGTTGCGAAGCGAGAACAATCCTCTGCCGGCGTCCGTGCTCAGTTCATCCTCGATGCCAGTCGGCATAATCCGGAGCCACGGCGCTGAACCGCGCATGACTATTAATTTTTGCGCGCGCTCGCGCCGTTTCGCGCGAACGCCCTTTGCTTCCGGCCGTGCGGCCCTGCGGCGCTTGCGCTGGCTGCGATTTTTCTTCTTCATAAGCTCGCCAAAAAGGGAAGTGCGAAAAAATTTTAGACTCGTAAAACAAGCGGTCAGAATGCCGCGGCGTCCGCAAAAGACCGGCGGACTTTTGCGGGATGCCGCGGCGACTTGACCCACGCGGGTCTCGCCGTGATGGCGGTCAAAGCGAGACTCGGCCCCGCGTGAAACTCAATTACAAGGCGACCGCTCCGCGCTCCTGGTTCCGAATGCGGATGACTTCTTCCACCTTGTAGAGAAAAATCTTGCCGTCCCCGATCTTGCCGCTGGAAGCGGTTCTGAGAATCGCCTCCACGGCGGAATCGACAAGTTCATCTGCCACGACAATTTCAAGTTTGACCTTTGGAACCAGATCCACTGTGTATTCGCGCCCCTTGTACACCTCGGTGTGTCCTTTTTGCCGCCCGTGCCCGCGCACATCGCTGATGGTCATCCCGCCGATGCCGATCTCGGTCAGGATTTCTTTGACGGCTTCAAATCTGGATGGCTGGATGATCGCTTCTAGTTTTGTCATCATGTTTTCTTGTCCTCAGTCTGCGTTAGCGGATTCAAAACTCAGTCTCTCTTACCGTGGACCGATCTCATTTCCCTGCGTGCTTCTACTGGAGCCGATAACCGCTGGCCTGCAAGCCGCCCTGCGCCGTGTCTTCTACCTGTCGCTGCGCGCTAATTCCTGGAAGACACGGCACCGGGATAAGGGCCTTGGGCGTCCCGGAACCAAACCACCTATTTCAGGACGCCCGGGTTTTTAGTCGCCATGTGCCGGCGCTGGCGCTTTTATAGGTGCACCGGACGGAAGTTGATGTGTGGGCAATCCCTTGGGAGCTCCAAGCGCAGTAATGACATATTCGGGATAAGCCGAAATGCCGTGCTCGTGGAGGTCCATGCCGTAGAGTTCGGCCTCAGCCGGCAGACGAAGTGTGCCCGTGGCGTTGACTGCGAGCATTACAACCATCGCCACCGCGAACGTTGCCAGCGTGATGCAGGCGCTGCCGATGGCTTGCGCGACCAACACTTGTGTGCCGCCGCCGTAGAATAGACCCTTTAGTGGGGCGCTATTGTCGGGGGCGAATGGTCCCGTCGCGCCGAATTGCCCGGAGGCAAACAGCCCGAGTGAAAGAGTTCCCCAAATGCCGCAAAATCCGTGAACTGGGACTGCTCCGATAGGATCATCAATCCTCAGATATTCCAGCAAATCGACTCCCAAGATGACCAGAACTCCCGCGACGCCGCCAAGAAGGACTGCGCCAGTTGGAGTGACCCAATAACAAGGGCATGTAATGGCTACGAGCCCGGCAAGGAAGCCGTTCGTGGTGTACCCGGCGTCCCATTTTTTGGTCATGATGTAACCGTAGATGATGGAGGTGAGTCCGGCTGCGCAGGCCGCCAATGTGGTGTTCGTTGCCAC
>Ga0210401_10000043_pt1 | contig 147829 bp, 126 predicted proteins | sample IncBWH32MmetaG_FD_150866 | JGI IMG/M metagenome (GOLD analysis project Ga0210401, IMG submission 150866) | Forest soil microbial communities from Barre Woods Harvard Forest LTER site, Petersham, Massachusetts, United States - Inc-BW-H-32-M | ecosystem: Environmental > Terrestrial > Soil >...
GCCGCTCCACCCTTCACAACATGGACGAGATCGAGCGCCTCGGCCTCCACATCGGCGACACCGTTTTGATCGAGCGCGCAGGCGAGGTGATTCCGCACGTCCTGAAAGTGGTCAAGGAAGGGAAGAACCGCCGTGCGTTCAAAATGCCCGCGAAATGTCCGGAATGCGGCAGCGCGATTCACAAAGCCGAGGGAGAAGTCGCCTATCGCTGCGTGAATGCCGCCTGCCCCGCGAAGCGCAAGGAATCGCTGTTGCATTTCGCCGGGCGGCACGCCATGGACATCGACGGCCTCGGCGACAAAATCGTCGATCAATTGGTGGACAGGGGCCTGGTCAAGGATGTCGCTGATCTGTACTCGCTGAAACTCGATCAGGTCGCGGACCTGGAACGCATGGCGGAAAAATCTGCAAAAAACCTGCTGGATGAAATCGACGCCAGGAAGAAGCAGCCGCTTTCGCGCCTGATCTACGCGCTGGGCATGCGCTTTGTCGGCGAACGCACAGGCCAATTACTGGCCGAAAATTTTGGCTCGCTCGAAGAATTGGAAGAAGCCAAGCCCGAAGACCTGGAAAAAGTTACCGAAGTCGGCCCAAAGGTCAGCGAAAGCATTGTCGAGTTTTTCAGCGAGCCGGCCAACCGCAAGCTGATCAAAAAGCTGCACGCCGCGGGAGTCCGCCCCACCGCCGAAAAACGCGAAATCAAGAGCCAGAAATTCGCCGGAAAATCCTTCGTCTTTACCGGCGCCCTCGAGCACCGCAGCCGCGAAGATGCCGGCGAACTCGTCCAGCAGCACGGCGGCAAGCTCAGCGGCTCGGTCAGCAAGAAAACCGACTATGTCGTCGTCGGCGCCGACCCTGGCTCCAAATACGACAAAGCCAAGGAACTCGGCGTAACCATCCTCACCGAATCCGAATTCGAGAAGCTCATCGGCCTGAAATAAGGACGGTTGCTTGGCCATCCATCTCGCCACGGAACTCGATCGCGACGCAATCTGGGCGATTCTCGAGCCGATGATTCGGCTCGGTGAGACGTATGCACTTCCGCTCGACATGAACAAACAACAGGCGCTCGAATACTGGTTCGCCGCGGATAAAGAGACCTTCGTGTGGAAGGAAAACGACGCGGTGTTGGGGACATATTTCCTGAAAGCAAACCAGCAGGGCGGCGGCGCACACGTGGCGAATTGCGGCTACGTCACCGCGCCCGCCGCGCAAGGGCGGGGCATTGCACGCCAGATGTGCCTGCATTCTATGGAGCGTGCCAGGGAACGCGGCTTTCGCGCCATGCAATTCAACCTTGTGGTAAGCACGAATGAGCGGGCTATCAAGCTTTGGACAAGCCTCGGATTCGAAATTGTCGGCCGCCTGCCGCTCGCTTTCGCGCATCCCACGCTGGGACTGGTGGACGCGCTGGTGATGTATCGGCAGATCGGTTGAAAGGTAAGCGAAAGAGCTATGCTGAGATTCTAAGCTCCCTGCAGCGGTTTACTCCAGCCTCTTTCTGGGAGAGTTTGAACGAGGACGCGGCCAGCAAAAGCTCACAAATTTTGAGAAGAGCTTAGGAAAAACAACGAGAAAAACGAGGAGCAAGAAAAGGAATTGAAGAATGTGTTGGGTCGGCGGGCTCAGCGCGGGAATAAGTTTTTCGATGGGTGCGGGCTCACCGCGCCGCAAGCCCCCTTTTGAGCCAAAGAAGAAGAATATGAGCAAAAATAGGCTGATGGCGGTGAAACCGCTGAGCATGTAGAATTTCGCGTTTTGCCACGAGTTGCTCGGTTTTTGCTGGTTGCAAAACACGAGAATGTAATGGTCGCCCTTCCCGAGAACCCGGAGCGCGTCGTTCCATAGCTGCAGTTTTACGGGGCTTTCCCGTTTAATCCTGCGATAGGCGCTGGCTCCCATCCGAGAAATTTTCTTCTCGTACACTGCAGTGCTGTATCGCGCCGTGAACTCTTCATCCAGAGCGGCTGGATCCTCAATGGCGTCGCCGCTTTCCGTGAAGTAGAGCATCCGGCGTTCAAGGCTGGATAGCGGAGTCCCCTCCGCCAATGCCTCGGCAGCGATTTCCTGCACTAAGAAATCCTTGGCTTCCTGCACGCGCACGCAGGCATTGTATGCCGACACGGATAGCAGTAACAATACGGCTCTGGCGTGTGTCACTCACGGTATAATGGAGCTGGCGGGTGAGCTGGATGATCGCTGGCCTGGTTCGCGCAAGCGGGCTGGGCGGGAGGAAAGTCCGGACACCACTTCACGCGAGTGAAGAATTGTTCTGGTGGCAGCATCCGAGGGTTGAACCCTTCGGGCCTGCGGTCCCCAGGGCAAGGGGCAACGCGCCTGGTAACGCCAGGGGAGCTGTAGCACAGACTTCAGTCTGTGACTCTTTGGCGGCACGAATTTCAGATTCGCGCTCGCGGAAAAGTAATCACAGGCTAAAGCCTGTGCTACGGTTCACGGACAGTGCCACAGAGAATATACCGCCGGCGGTGCGACACCCGGTGATAGCCCGGAGGAAAACCTTCGGGACGTCTTCATGGTTCGCGCGCAGGTAAGGGTGAAAAGGTGGGGTAAGAGCCCACCGCGGCGTCAGTAATGGCGCTGGCATGGCAAACCCCGCGTGGTGCAAGACCAAATAGGAGGGGAGGGCTGGCCCGGCCCGCTGAGCAAGCGTTTCCGCAAGGGAGCGCGCTCCGTTCCGATTGGCGCAAGCCGGTCTGAATGAGAACCCTCGGGTAGGTTGCTGGAGCCGCATCGCGAGGTGCGGCCTAGAGGAATGATCGTCGCGGCGCGCTGCTGCAAAGCAGTGCACCGAACAGAATCCGGCTTACAGGCTCATCCGCCACTTTTGACCTGCTGCCCCTGCACCGCTTGTTTTCCTGCTTCTTGGGTCTTCCAAGAATTGATTCCCACTGCTTTTCTGCAAACTGAACTTTTGCGCAGCGCATGCCCGCGCCCGGTTGATTTGTCGGTCTGAAACCGGATAATGCAGGTTGCGGCGGCTCGGATACAGGCGTAACTTTCAACGAGCCATTGCGGACCGAGTCTCGGGAGGGGCCATGGAACGTCGTGAAGCGCTGCGTCTGATGGGAGCAGCGAGTGTTTTTTCCGTGCTGTCGTCGGATTTGTTTGCGGCAACCCTGCGCGCGCAGCTTGCAGAGAATAAGGCCGGCACTCTGCGCACCCTCTCGCCCGCGCAAAACGATATCGTCGTGGCGATGGCCGACGTGATGATTCCCGCCACCGATACGCCGGGCGCGAAAGCGGCGAAAGTGAACGAATTCATCGACCTGATTCTGACCGACTGGATGACCGACGAAGAAAGCAAAGTTTTCCTGGAGGGATTGGCCGAAGCCGACCGCCGCGCAAACACGCTGTTTGCCCACGGCTTTCCCGCGGCCTCCGCGAACGAACAAGCCGCAATTGTGCAGTCATTCGACGAAGAGCTGGCGGCGAGGCGAAACGAGAAGCTGCCCGAACAGATTCGCCCGTGGGAGCGGACGCTGGTGCTCCCATTTTTTGCGCAAATGCGGCGGCTGACCCTGGTTGGCTATTACACTTCCTCGATCGGGCAGGAACAGGAACTCAAACTGGAGATCATCCCCGGAGCGCTGCACGGCTGCGTGCCGGCCAAGTCCGAGGTGAATCAATGAGGACCGTGAAGAAGCCCGAGACATTCGACGCGATCATCATCGGCTCCGGAATGACCGGCGGCTGGGCCGCGAAAGAGCTTACTGAAAAAGGTTTGAAGGTGCTGGTGCTGGAAGCGGGCAGACCGATTGAGCCGGACCAGGAGTACGTCGAACACGTTCCGATCACCGAGATGAAATTCCGCGGCATGGGGAACCGCCGGGAAACCTTGAAGGATCAGCCGATCCAGCGGACCTGCTACGCGTGCGACGAATGGGCCAGCAAGTTTTTTGTGAACGACACGGAAAATCCATACACGACGGATCCGGGCAAGCCCTTCGCGTGGATCCGCGGACGGCAAGTCGGCGGCAAGTCCATCCTGTGGGCGCGGCAATCCTATCGGTGGAGCGATCTGGATTTCGAGGCCAACGCGAAAGACGGGCTCGGCGTTGACTGGCCCATTCGCTACGCCGAGATCGAGCCCTGGTACAACTACGTGGAGGATTTTGCCGGCATTACCGGCCAGGCGGAGGGCTTGCCGCAACTGCCGGATAGCCGCTTCCTGCCGCCGATGGAGATGAATTGCGCGGAAATCGCCGTGAAGGAAGCGATGGCGAAGCAGTACGGGCGTGACCGCGTGATGACCATCGGCCGTTCCGCTGTTTTGACGCAGACGCACAACGGGCGCGCCGCCTGCCACTATTGCGGCCCGTGCCATCGCGGGTGCATCACGCGCTCCTACTTCAGCAGCGTGAATGCCACTTTGCCGGCCGCCGAAAAAACCGGGCGGATGACGCTGCGGCCCTACAGCGTGGTCCACAGCCTGATTTTTGATCCACAAACCCGCCGCGTGAGCGGTGTGCGTGTGATTGACGGCCAGACGCGCAAAGCGATGGAATTCCACGCGCGCATTATTTTTGTTTGCGCGTCGGCGCTGGAATCCACTCGAATTCTTCTGAATTCCGCGACGCCCGAATTTGCCAACGGACTCGCCAACAGCAGCGGGGAACTGGGAAAAAACCTGATGGACCACATCATGGGCGGCGGCGCGGACGGAATCATTCCAGGTTTTCTGGACCGCGTGCAGTTCGGTAACCGCCCGAATGGCATCTACGTGCCGAGGTTTCGCAACGTGTCGAGCAAGGAGAAGAATTTCTTGCGCGGCTACGCCTATCAAGGCGCGGCAGAACGCGACGGGTGGGAGCGCGGCATTCACGAGAGCGGATTCGGCGCGAGCTTCAAGAACTCGTTGCGCAAGCCGGGCCCGTGGAAGATGACGTTCCACGGCTTTGGCGAATGTTTGCCGAACCCCGCCAACTTTGTCGAGATTGACAAAGAGCGCGTAGATGCCTGGGGCGTGCCAGTACTGAAAATTCACTGCGAATGGCGGGATAACGAGAAGGCGCTGCTGCACGACATGATGGTCCAGGCAGCGGAGATGCTGGCGGTGGCCGGAGCAGTTGAAATCCAGCCGTATGCGCCGTATAGCCCGCCGGGCTTGACGATTCACGAGATGGGGACGGCGCGCATGGGAGCCGATCCGAAAAAATCGGTGCTGAACGCCCACAATCAGGCGCACGATGTGAAGAATCTTTTCCTTCCCGATGGAGCGTGCATGGCTTCGTCTTCGTGCGTGAACCCTTCGCTGACTTACATGGCGCTTACGGCGCGGGCGTGCGACTATGCGGTTTCACAGATGAAAAAAGGCGAACTGTAGCGCGTTTCCGGCGCTCCGTTTAATTCCAAAAATATGGGAGAGGTGTTGGAGATGGCGCACGAGCAAGCGGCAAGGCCGGGTGCCGGCATCAAGCTGGTGATCCGGAACATTGGCGTGCTGCTGAGCGGGGATTTGCAGCGGCCCGTTCTGGATGCGGATACCGTGGTGGTGAAGGATGGAAGAATCGCCGCGATCGGGCGCGAAAAGGAGGTGGACTCGGAAGGCGCGTCGCGGATGATTGATGCCAATGGCACAACGCTTGCTCCCGGATTGATTGACAGTCACGTGCATCCCGTGGCGGGGGATTGGACGCCGCGGCAGAACCAGATCGGATGGATCGACAGTTGCCTGCATGGCGGCGTCACCACGATGATTTCCGCCGGCGAAGTGCACATGCCGGGCCGCCCGAAAGATGTGGTCGGCGTGAAAGCCATGGCGATCACGGCGCAACGCGCGTTTGCCGCGCTGCGGCCCAGCGGGGTGAAAGTTTTGGCGGGAGCGCCGGTGATCGAGCACGGAATGGTGGAGGAGGATTTTCGCTCGCTGGCGGAGGCGGGCGTTCGCTTGCTCGGCGAAGTGGGGCTCGGCAGCGTGAAAGATGGTCCAACGGCGCGGCAAATGGTGGCGTGGGCGCGGAAGCATGGAATGCAGAGCACGATTCACACCGGCGGTCCGTCGATTCCGGGCTCGAGCCTGATTGATAAGGATGTGGTTCTTGCGGCGGACGCGGACGTCATCGGGCACATCAATGGAGGCCACACGGCGCTGCCGGATGCGCAGATTCGTTCGCTGTGCGAGGAATCTTCGCGGGCTTTGGAAATCGTTCACAACGGAAACGAACGTGCGGCGTTGTTTACGCTGCGCACGGTGAAAGACATGAAGCAATTGCATCGCGTGATTTTGGGAACGGACGCTCCGGCCGGGTCTGGCGTCCAGCCGCTGGGGATTCTCCGCGTGATTGCGGCGCTTTCGTCGGTAGGAGAAATTCCCGCCGAAGTGGTGTTCTGTTTTGCCACCGGAAACACGGCGCGGATGCGAAATCTCGACAGTGGATTAATCGAAGTGGGTCGCGCGGCGGATTTTGTTTTTATGGACGCCGCGCAGCACTCGGCTGGGAAGACTTTGCTCGAAAGCGTGCGGCTGGGCGATTTGCCGGGGATCGGGATGGTGATGATAGATGGAGAAGGGAGAAGCGAGCGCAGCCGCAACACGCCGCCGGCGACGAAGGTGCCGAAGATTGTGAGGTAGGCATTATGCGCGATATTGACGAGATAATTAGAGCAATCACTGATTTACATCCCTCTGTAAAAGCTCGCCAACTTCGAGTTTCACATCCAGGTCACGATGATGACGGGGTTTGGTTTTTTGAGCAGCCCGGTTGTCAGTTCGTGGTACAAGTCGAGTCGAGCAATGACACGTGCCCATTTCTGGTGGAGACTGACGAGAGTGACATTCGGTGTACGACTCAATCAGTAAGAGAGTCGATTGAGACCATCACCCGCCTGCTTCATCTAAATGCTTCGATTCAACGGAGCCGAAACAACGAATAAGTTGTCGTTCAGAGGCTAGCGGAGGCCGTCTTCACCCTTGATTTGATCTTTGGTCAGGCCGCCGACGCGCGGCAGCGGGCGGCCGCTGTCGGTCACCGCGATCGCCACCAGAATTTCGTTGGCGCGCGGTGCGTCGTTTACGCGAATTTCCATTCCGTCGAAGTGGCTGCGGACGAAGGCGGCGTCCTTGTGTCCGAGCGGGATGTCGAGCGCGACGCCAGGACCGCCGCGTTTTTTGGAAGAGGGAATCAGCGCGGCGCCTTTGCCGAGCGCTTTTCGCACGGGCGTGCCGAGTTTTGGGTGAAGAATGGCGGCCGCGTGCTCGAGTTCTCCATTTTCGCCGACGGCCGCAGCCTTGCCGTAACTTTCCGCCGACGCGCCCGGAATGCCGAGTGCCGAGACGGCCCGCTCCGTGAGCAGCGCGCCAAGTTCTTCCCCGATTTCCATCAGTTCCGTCAGGTCCTCGACATAGTTTCCCGCGAACGGATTTTCGATAACCGCGGCTGCGGCGGCCCGTCGCGTCGGCGGATTCACAGCCTTGCCCATTTCCGTGCGCGTTTCTTCGACGAACGTAACGATTTTCCGGATTTTGGTTTTCATCGCAAACCGTCTTGTCCTTTGATCTCGGAGGCTTTTAGGCCGCCAACGCGGGCGTGGACACGCGGGCCCGTGGTCATCACCAGCGCCAACAGAATTTCGTTAGCCTTGGGAGCGTCGGCGATCCCTACTTCCATCGAGTCGAAATGGCTGCGAACGTAGGAGGCATTGATGTGCGTGATCGGCACATCCAGGCGCGTGCCGGGGCCGCCAACTTTTTTGGTGGAGGCCACGATGGCTTTGGCGTTGCCAAGAATCTCGCGCATCGCATAGCCGCCGGGGACGTGCCACAGCGCACCGTGTTCGAGTTCTCCGGCCTGTCCGACGATCGCCCCCTTCCCATATCCTTCGACGGTTTTCGGGTCACCACCAAGCGCGGCGACGAGGGCCTTCGCCATTTCGAGGCCCAGCGGGTTCAGATCTTCCATGAACCCCGCGATTTCCGGAACGTATTTTCCGGCGAACGGATTGTGAATGACCGCCAGCGCGGCGGCGCGCCGCAACGGGACGGCCGCGACGGGGCCGCCTTCGTGGAAAACTTCTTCGACTACGATGACGCGTTTGCGGAGTTGCACTTCAGGCATGCAAAAGGCTCCTTTGGGAAAAATCGATGGTTGCTTTCGCGAGCGATGGCTGAACGACGCGAGTTTGGCTCTGAAGGCGAAGCGCCGAAGAATGAATTAATCCGCGTGCGCGAAGGCTCTCGGCTACACAAACCCCGGAATCGAGGGCGGCCGCGATGTCGGAATCGGAAAGCGGCTCAACGCCGCGCGTGACGCGTAAATCGCCGAGATCGGAGTCTGGTGACATTTGCCGGGCGGGGATGCGCGTAATCGCGGGATGATCCGGAAGATCCACCGCGTTGGCAATCACGGTAGCGGCGGCGTCCGCGGCGGAGGCGGAATCGGCAAGAACAGTCACGGCGTCCGCGATACCAAGCGAAAAGCTGCGGCCGCGCCACCCGCTGGTGGCAATTCCGCGCACCGGCTCCGCGGCGGAAAGTCCGAGTGATCCAAAGAGGGAAGCACGATCAGGACGTTCTACCATGCCGATCTTGTAGCACGAGGAATCGGTCAGATGAATGGCGACGTCACCGCCATTATTCACATACGCGCGCTGGAGCGACACGGCGCAAAGCATGGATTCGAGAATCGTTTCAGCAACTGAGCCCGCGACCGCGGCCATGGGCGTGATGAAGCACTCCTCGCAATACGGTTCAACGGCGGCAAACATGAGTTGAGCGACCGCACCGCGAGGCCGCCTGGAATTTCCCCCAGCACGGCTGCGGAGCAACGGCAATTCTGCGCAGAGTTCATCGAGAATCGAAACGAAGCGGCGCGCGGCGGTTTCATAGGCTGCCGAGACGGCGCGAAGATCTCCGTCAGCCTCGATAATCAAATCGATCGGGCCGTCGTGCAGATGCATGCGCCGGCCGTCGGGCAGCATTCGGATCAGGGCAGGCTCTCTCATGAGTCGCTGCTCTCCACGAACGGTTTCAGCGGCCACGGATTCTGCGCGTGCGAAAGGATTTGCCGCTGGCGTTCCTTTTCTTTCAGCACGTCGGCAAGCGGCCGCACATAATCAACATGGCCTCCGAGCACCGCATAGTCGTCTTTTTTCAGGGTGAATTCGATGGGAGCGACAAGCGCGGGCGTCGGCACATAGCCGAACGCATTTTCCGGCATGCGCGTCACGTCCACCATAAACGTGATGCCGCCGCCGGGCCAGATGTACGCAGGCGCTCCGCCGCAAGTGACGCGGGTAAGTTTGCGTTTCACGGAATCCGTGAGTTTCACCGGATTTTCCGTGACGCCCGCGCGCAGCGAGCCGCCGGCCCCGCCCATGAACAGCACGGTCGTCAAGGCAGGCTCACAGTTTTCGCGAATGCGCCCGACGGATTCTTTTAACGCGTCGGGGAGCTCCTTCTCTACGGGCCGCAATGCTTCGTCGAGTTCGTAATACGCATACTGCTCGCCGGTAGTGCTGACCATCAACAGCCGAAGATGCGGCCAGGCAAATTTTGGCTTAAACGGCTTCAGAATCGTGAGCGGATCGGAAATATTCGTGCCGCCCCAGCCGGTGCCGGGTTCGGCAACCTGAAAATAGCGGCCCGGAGTGGAGCGGCGGCCCTGAATGGCGATGCCGGTCTCGCGCACGCCCAAAAGTTTTCCCGCCTGATGTTCGGAAAGCACGCCGGTGATGTGATCGTCCACCACTACTACGTCGTCCACTTTCCCAAACCACTGTTTGGCGAACATCCCGATCGTGGCCGACCCGCAACCCACGCGCATGCGCTCTTCGCGCTGGCCGTTGACGACCGGAGGCTTGCCCGCGGCGACGCGAACGGAGGCGCCCTCATCAATCGTGAGCTCGACTTCCTTTCCGTTGCAGAGATCGAGCAGCGTTTCGCACGCAACGCGTCCCTCGCTCTTGCTTCCGCCCGTCAGGTGATGCACACCGCCGAGCGACAGCATCTGCGAGCCGTACTCCGCAGTAGTGACGTGGCCGACGGGCTCCCCCTGCGCGCGGACGAGATTGCGTTCCGGGCCGAGGTGGCGGTCGGTGTCGATTTTTAGTTTCACGCCGCAATAGCTGAAAATTCCCTCGGTTACCACGGTGACCATATCTACGCCTTCCACTTCGCTCGAAACGATAAACGGCGCGGGCTTGTAGTCGGGATAAGTTGTGCCTGCGCCGATGGCGGTGACGAAGGTTTCCTGCCCCTTCATGATTTTTCCGTCCCAATCGCCTTCGCGTTCGAGGAACGGCACCAGCGGCGTGCCCTGCGATTTCGCGCGATCGAGCAGGACGTGCGGATCGACGCGGACGAGCTGCCCTTCGACGTTGGCGTAGCGATCGCACGCGCCGGCGTGGCCGCGCTTGATGTAGCAAAGCACCGGGCAAGCGTCGCAGCGAACCGTGTCTGGAGGAAATACGTCAGCCATGCGAATTTCCGGATGCGGCGGCAGCTTTTGCAAGGATGGCGGCTCGGACTTTGTCCGGCGTGGCGGGCAGTTTGCGGATGCGAATGCCGGCCGCGTCGTAAAGCGCGTTGAGAATCGCGGGCGCGGTGGGAATCAGCGCTTGTTCGCCAATGCCTTTCGCGCCGAACGGGCCCGCGGGCGAAGGATCTTCGATCAGGATGGATTCTACCGGCGGCATGTCGCCGATCGTGGGAATTAAATAATCGTGAAGATTTTCGCCTTTGCCGGGGAAGAATTCTTCCATCAGCGCCATGCCGAGTCCCTGCGCGGCGCCGCCTTCGATCTGCCCTTCGACAAGAGTTGGGTTGATGGCGCGGCCGACATCGTGTGCCGCGGTGATTTTCAGAACTTTGATGGTGCCTAACTCGGTGTCCACTTCAAGTTCGGCAAGGTGCGCCCCAAAACCGTAAACGGCGTAGGGGATGCCCTGGCCGGCCTCGTTCAGCGGTGAGGTCGCCGGATCGAACGTGGCCTCGGCGCTGAGAATGTACCCGCGTTCGTCGAGAGGCAGATTGCCGAGATCGAGGTACTTGCGTTGACTTTTGTGGGACAGTAACAGCCTTCCGTCACCCAGCATGATATTGGTAGTGTCCGGCCATCCACCTGCAAATTCCAGAATTGCCTTCCGCAATTGCTCGCCGGCAAGAAAAGCGGCTTTGCCACTGACGAAAGTTTGCCGCGATGCGGAAGTTTTTCCGCAATCGGGAGTGATGTCCGTGTCGCCGGAGAGAAGATCAAACTTGTCGAGCGGCGCGCCGAGAGCTTCCGCGCAAATTTGCGCGACGACGGTGGCGGAGCCCTGGCCGATGTCCACGGCGCCCTGGTGCAACGCGATACGGCCGTCGCGCTTTAGGCCGACGCGCATCGTGGAGGGATTTGGCAGCGACGTATTGCCGCAGCCGTACCACATGCCCGCGACGCCTACTCCGCGTCGAAGTGAATTCTGCGAAGCTGCGTTGAATGCGGCGGCCTCTTTGTGCGCCTCTTTCCAGCGTGGGCGCAACGCTTCGAAACACGGGCGAATGCCAACGCCTCCGCCGATCACTTGTCCGGTGACAGTGGGACTTTCGTCGTCAAGAGCATTCAGCCGGCGGAATTCGAGCTTGTCCATCCCGATTTTTTCGGCAAGCGCATCGTAAAGCTGTTCCTGTGCGATGGTGCCCTGCGGGACGCCAAAGCCCCGGAAAGCGCCCGCGGGCACCAAATAGGTGTGAATCGCGCGAGTGATGGCGCGGAAATGCGGCACTTTGTATGGGCCCGATGCGTGAATCGGAACGCGCGCTGCGACGGTGGGTCCCCAGGATGCGTACGCCCCGGTGTTGAAGTCAGCCGCGAAATCCATGGCCACAAGTTTGCCGTCAAAGGTGGCACCGGCCCGGCAGAAGATGTTCGACGGATGGCGCTTGGTGGTCGAGCGAATCGATTCCGGCCGCGAATAGACCATGCGCACCGGTTTCCGCAAATGCCACGCGGCGACGGCGAGAAACGGTTGCAGCGAGAGATCGAGTTTGGAGCCGAAGCCCCCGCCGACGGCAGTAGGGATGATGCGCACGCTGGATTCAGGAATACCGAGGATGGCGGCGATATCTTTCAGATCGTTGTATGGCGCCTGCGTACAGGCCTGGATTTCGATGCGGTCGCCAACGCGTCGCGCGAAGCCGGCTTCCGGTTCGATGTAGGCGTGCTCGATGAACCCGGTTTCGTATTCGGCTTCGACGCAGACGTCTGCGGTGCGCAAAGCGTCGTCCACATCGCCGGACACCACGCGCCCGCCGACAAGAATGTTGTCCGGCCGGGAAGCGTGAACGGCCGAAGCGCCGGGCTTCAGCGCCTCTTCAGGCTGCGTAATTGCCGCCAACGGTTTCCAGGCGACAGGGAATTGGCCGAGGTCGAGCGCCGCGATGGCTGCGGAATCGCCGACGACAGCCGCGACAGCTTCTCCGAGAAATCGGGCTTCGAGTTCCGCAAACACGGGTTGATCGGAGAATTGGGGAATCACGCCAAAACAATTTTTCCCGGGCACATCGCGCGCGGTAAAAATTCCGTGAATTCCGGGACGCGCCCGCCGGTACTCCTCCAGATCGCCAAACGTGAATTCGGCGCGATGGTGCGGAGTGCGCACCACGCGGAGCAGCAGGGAATCTTCCGGCCATTCATCCGCGCCAAAAATATCCCGGCCAAGAACTTTGTTTCGGCCGTCGAGCCGCGCGACGCGCTGGCCGACGGGACCATGCCCCGAATGCGGCAGCGCCGGTGGCGGCGGTTGGTTCGCTTCCAGCACTGCACGCACAATTTTCCGGTAACCGGTGCAGCGGCAAAGAACGCCGCCAAGCGCGTCCATCACCTGCGCTTCATCGGGGCCAGGATTTTCCTCGAGCAGCGCCACGGAAGAAATCAGCATGCCGGGGGTGCATATGCCGCACTGTGCGGCGCCATGCCGCAAAAAAGATTCTTGCAGACGGTCGAATGTCGGCGAACTCGCGCGCAGCCCTTCGATCGTTTCAATCCTCGCGCCATCGAGCTGCCCAACGGCAGTCAAGCACGAACAGACGGGTTGCCCGTTGACGAGAACCGTGCAGGCGCCGCAGTCGCCAGCATCGCAGCCGACTTTTGTGCCGACGAGCTGAAACTCTTCTCGCAGCACGTGCGAAAGTCGCGAGCGCGGATCGGAACTCACCGCCCGCATTTCTCCGTTCAAGCTCAGGGAAATCTGCGCGGTCGTCTCGCTTTTCGTTTCGCTCTTCATGCCGCCGCAGCCTTTTGCGCGCAGGCTTCCAGGGCGCGCTCGACAAGCGTGCGAGCCGCATCGCGGCGATACTCGGCGGTTGCTCGAACATCATCAATCGGAGAAAGTTGCGCCAGATGCCCGGCGTTCACAACCTGCCCAAGCCCCGCCTGCACACGCCGTCCGACGAGGTCGCGCTCGAGTTCCGCGAGCCGCAGCGCCGCGGCAGAGCAGGAACCAACACAGACCAGCGCCTCGCCAATCCTGCCAGCGGGATCCACAACGAGATTGGCCGCAACCATCACGATCGAAATCACCAGATACCGCCGCGCCCCCAGCTTGAGGAACGTCGAGACCGCATGTTCAACGCGCCGCGGAACACGAATGGAAGTAAGCAGTTCATCGGGCCGTCGCGCCGTCATTCTGTTCCCGAGAATGAATTCGGAAAGAGGGAGCGTGCGGGAAGCGTTGCGCGAGGCGAGAACAAGTTCCGCGTCCAAAGCGAGAAGCGCGGCGACGCCGTCAGCGGCCGGCGAAGCGTTGCAAAGATTACCCGCGATCGTGGCCGCGTTCTGAATTTGCACGGAGCCCACTTCCCGCGCTGCAGCCTTCAATCCATCGAATCCGCGGGGAAGCGGCGCGGCGAGCACTTCGCTCCATGTGGTGCGAGCGCCGAAGAGAATGTGTTCCGCAGCGAATTGAACGCCCCGGATTTCGGCTAGCCCCGAAATATCCAGCACCGGCCCGGACAACGGCCGTTCGCCAAGCGAAGGGAATACGTCGGTGCCGCCTGCCAGGATTGTGGCGCGGGTGTCTGCAAGAACGTTGAGTGCATCGTGAAGCGAATTAGGCCGAAAGTACAAAAGCGGTGGCTCCCGAACGAAGCAGCAACAATGAGGACATTCTACTTCTACAACGACGCGGCCAATTTGTGAAGTTATCTGGGATTGTACCCCGGAAGCGGGCGCGATGTTGTGGCAGACTACTACTGCATGGCCACCGGCGACCATCGCGTGACCGCAGGCACTGCGGCCTTCCAATTCTCGGGATTCCGCCTCTATCAGATTGCGCGCTTCTGCATCGTATTCTGCACGGAGATGCAGTCGGTGGCCGTGGGCTGGCAAGTTTACGAAATCACTCACCGTCCACTAGACCTGGGTCTCACCGGGCTGGCGCAATTCCTGCCGGGAGTGGTGCTCTTTCTCGTGGCGGGCCATGTTGCGGACCGCTTCGACCGGAGGAATCTGCTGACGATGTGCTACGTCGGATTTGCACTTTCGTCGGCGTTGTTGCTAGTCGTGGCGCTTAAGGTGGAGTATTTGCATCGCGCCGGTTCGGTGGCGCCCATCTTCGCAATCTTGTGCCTGGTCGGGGCGGTGCGGAGCTTCAGCATGCCGGCCAGCCGTGCGCTGCTGCCACAGTTGGTGCCAGAAGAGCAATTCCAGAGCGCGGTGGCCTGGAACTCCAGCATCTTTCAGTTCGCGACGATCCTCGGGCCGGCCATGGGCGGAATTCTCTACGCCTTTTTCCGCGGCCCATCCGCCGTCTACGCCACCGCGCTTTCCGCGGGCACCATCGCGGTGCTGACAACGCTTCGGATAAGAGTGCAATCGCCGCCTCGCGCGCGCGAGCCGTTTTCGCTCAAAACCGTTTTCGCGGGATTCCACTACATCTGGGATCACAAACTGGTGTTCGGCTCGATTTCTCTGGATCTTTTCGCCGTGCTGCTGGGCGGCGCCGTAGCGCTTCTGCCGGTCTACGCGAAAGAAATTCTGGTGACCGGGCCCTGGGGACTGGGATTGTTGCGAAGCGCACCGGGGATTGGCGCAGCGGTGATGGCCTTGCTGATCGCTTACAAGCCCATCCGGCGGAGAGCCGGCGCAACGATGCTGTGGTGCGTCGCGGGATTCGGCGTGTTCACGGTGGTGTTCGGCCTATCGCGAAACATCGTACTTTCGATGATTTCACTTTTCTTCGTGGGCGCGGCGGACATGGTTAGCGTGGTGGTTCGCGGCGTGCTCATCCAGATCGAGACGCCCGACGAGATGCGCGGCCGCGTAAACGCAGTGGATATGATTTTCATCGGTGCGTCCAACGAACTCGGTGAATTTGAATCGGGATTCGCCGCGCAGTGGTTCGGTGCCGTACCGGCCGTGGTTCTCGGCGGTATCGGGGCCATCGTGGTGACAGTCCTGTGGGCCTGGATTTTTCCGGAATTGCGGCGCGCGGACTCGCTGAACCGGGCCGGCTATGTAGACGTCTCAAAGCCGGCCTAGTCCTCGCGAAAATTTCAGAGTTATCGAAGCAGATCTTCCGCTACGAACTTAGTCGAAGAGCTAGTGGACGTGATCGTGCTCGGAATCAGCCTTACCCGGAACTGCGGTGGTTGCAGGGGGCACGGTTCCCGGAGGAGGCGCCAGCTCCGCCTTCACCGAAACGGGAAGCTTGTCCGCATTCTTCACCAGCACGCTTACCTGCCACAATTGCGTCTCGCTCAGGCGATCCTTGAAGCCAGGCATCCCAGTCATACGGATACCGCCGGAAACCTTGGTGTACGACTCCCAGGTCTCGTCGTCGGTGACTCCTACGCCACGGAACAACAGCGGAGGCTTGGGGAACATGCCGTTCCCGATAGCGTTGTGAGGCTCGCCGGGGAGGCCATGGCAAACAGCGCAGTTTTCCTTATAAACCTTCGCTCCAGCGAGAAGATTCGGTTCGTCGGCGGCCACCGGCGGGTTCGCGTGGGGCACTTTGCCAAGATACGCGTGCAGGGCGAGCTTGGCCACCTTGCGCTCGAACGGCATTTCGGGGGAGTTGGTCGTGACCGGCGCCTGACCGCTTGAAAAGTAGAAATACGCGCCGGCAAATACCAAAACGAACCCGAGAACAATTCCTAGCAGGATTCCCTTAAACATAATTGAGTATTGTTCCTCCAGTGAACAGGTTACCTGGCTCGACCCCGTCAAAAATGTGTGCCTAGTGTACGACGACCTTCCATTTTGTGCACTTATCTTTCCCGTTTGGCCACGGGGCCGAAGGCGACCGCGAAGTCACTCATCGAGGAGGGTATTTGGGTAACGAATTCAGGGGCTCATGCGTCCTATGTAGCAGAGAACTCAGGTTTCCTATAGGCTTATAGTGGAAGGAAAGTGTCTTCTGAGGTTCCGCGCGAGCCCACGGAAAGACTTCTACTTATCGCTCAATCTGAGATTGCGAACAGGGGTATCCCGGAATGGCTTCTACTGACTCGGTCGATGTGCGTGATCCTCGCACACCTCCCACGACCACATCTTTTTCCCACGGCGACTCGAAGAACCGTTGGTGGCCTTGGCTAGTTTTGTTGGTGATTGTGGCCGGCGGAATCTGGTATTACCGTGGCCGGAACTCCCAGGCCGACGCCGCAGCCGCCGGCGGAAAAGGACCTGGCGGGGGAGCCATGGGCGCTCCCGGAAGTTTTGTAGTACCAGTAGTGGTGGCCACGGCGACCAAAGGCGACCTTCCTGTATTCCTCAATGGCTTGGGGAACGTTACCGCCTTCAACACCGTCACCGTTCGCTCCCGCGTGGACGGGCAAATCGTCAAAATCAATTTCACGGAAGGGCAGTATGTGAAGGAAGGCGATTCCCTGGTCGAGATCGATCCGCGGCCCTATCAGGTGCAGCTTGAGCAGGCTGAAGGGCAGTTGGCGAAGGATCAGGCCCAGTTAAAAGACGTTCAGGTGGACTATGAGCGCTTCACACTACTCTTTAAAGAAGGCGTGATTCCCAAGCAGCAACTCGATACGCAGCAGGCCCAGGTGGGAACCTTCGAGGGCGCGATCAAGGCGGACAACGCGACGATTGATAACGCCAAGCTCCAGATCATGTATTCGCATATCACCGCCCCCATCAGCGGGCGCGTGGGGCTGCGCCTCGTGGACATTGGCAACATGGTGCACGCCACCGACACAAACGGCCTGCTGGTAATCACCCAGTTGCAGCCCATCGCCACGCTCTTCAGCCTGCCGCAGGATCAATTGCCCCAGGTGATGGCGCGCATGAAAAAGGGCTCGCCCATTTCCGTGGAAGCTTACGACCGCGACAACACTACCAAGCTGGCTACCGGGAAATTGCTGACCATCGACAATCAGATCGACACCACCACCGGTACCTACAAGCTGAAAGCGGTTTTTGACAACGCGAAGAACGAACTCTTTCCCAATCAATTTGTGAACGTGCACCTGCTGGTGGACACCCGGAAAAGCGTGGTGCTGGTGCCAACGACCGCGATTTTGCGCGGTCCCCAGGGCACCTATGTATTCGCGGTTGGAGCGGATAGCACCGTGAAAATCCACATCGTCTCGTTGGTGGAGACGAACGGGAATATTACTGGCGTCTCTTCCGGACTCGCCGCTGGCGACGTCGTCGTCACCGACGGGCAGGACAAATTGCAGGATGGCAGCAAGGTCGAACCCCGGCAATCGAGCGTCCCTGCCGCGGCCGATAGCAAAAGCTCCACAACGAGCGCCAACTCTCCGTTTGCGTCGCCCGCCGGGGGACCCGCGCGATGAATCCCTCGCGGCCGTTTATTCTGCGGCCCGTTGCAACCACGCTGCTGATGGTGGGCGTGATTCTGGTGGGCTTGGTGGCCTATCGCCAGTTGCCCGTCTCCGCGCTGCCCCAGGTGGATTACCCCACGATTCAAGTGCAGACGTTTTATCCCGGCGCCAGCCCGGATGTGATGTCCTCTTCGGTGACCGCGCCGCTCGAGCGCAACTTCGGGCAAATCCCCGGCCTGTTGCAGATGACCTCGACCAGTTCGTTTGGAAGTTCCGTCATCACCCTGCAGTTCAATCTCGATTTGAATATTGACGTTGCCGAGCAGGAAGTGCAGGCGGAAATCAACGGCGCCTCCAATCTGTTGCCCACGGGGCTACCGAATCCTCCGATCTACAGCAAGGTCAATCCCGCCGACGCCCCGATTCTGACGTTGGCCATCAGTTCTCCCACGTTGCCGCTCGTAAAAGTGGAAGACCTGGCGGACACCACGCTGGCGCAGAAAATCTCGCAGCTTTCCGGCGTCGGCCTGGTCAGCATCAGCGGCGGACAGCGCCCCGCTGTGCGTGTCCAAGCGAATCCGACCGCACTTGCGTCGTACGGTTTAAGCCTCGAGGATTTGCGGACGGCGCTTGCCAACGCCAACATTGACCAGGCCAAGGGCACGTTTGACGGGCAGCATCAGGCGTTCACCATCGGCGCCAACGATCAATTGCTCTCGAGCGAAGGCTACAAATCCATCATCGTTGCGTTTCGCAATGGCGCGCCGGTTCGCCTCACCGACGTTGCCACCGCCATCGACAGCGCCGAAAACGAAAAACAGGCGGCGTGGGCCAACAAGCAGCCCGCGGTGATCCTGAATATTCAACGCCAGCCCGGAGCGAACATCATCAGCGTGGTTGACCGCGTCAAGAAAATCCTGCCGCAATTGCAGGCCGCGCTGCCCGCCTCGGTGCACGTCGAAATTCTCACCGACCGCACTTCCACCATTCGGGCTTCGGTCGCCGATGTGCAATACACGTTGTTGCTCACCATCGCGCTGGTCGTGATGGTGATTTTCTTGTTCTTGCGCAGCATTCGCGCAACGGTGATCCCCAGCATCGCCGTGCCGCTCTCCATCGTCGGCACATTCGGCGTGATGTACCTGCTGGGCTACTCGCTGAACAACCTTTCGCTGATGGCGCTGACCATTTCCACCGGTTTCGTGGTGGACGACGCGATCGTGATGATCGAAAACATCAGCCGCTACCTGGAGAGCGGAGAATCCCCGTTGCAGGCGGCGCTGAAAGGTTCGGAACAGATCGGGTTTACAATCGTATCGCTGACGGTCTCGCTGATCGCCGTGCTAATTCCGCTGCTGTTCATGGGCGACATCGTCGGCCGATTGTTCCGCGAATTTGCTGTAACGCTCGCCGTGACGATTCTTGTTTCGGCGGTAGTCTCGCTGACACTGACGCCGATGATGTGCGCGAAACTCCTGCGCCACGAGCCGGAGAACGAGCAGACGTGGTTCTACCGCAAATCGGAAAAAATCTTCAACGACGTCATCGCCTTTTACGGGCGGACGCTCCAAGTCGTTCTGCGCTTTCGCACCATCACGCTGCTCGTGACCATCGGCACCCTCGTCGGCACGATTCTGCTCTACATCTACGTGCCAAAAGGTTTCTTCCCGGTGCAGGATACTGGCGTGCTCCTGGGCGTTTCCGAGGCGCCGCAGAATATTTCGTTTGCGGCCATGACCACGCGGCAACGCGCACTGGCCGACGTGATCCTCCAGGATCCAGCAGTCGAAAGCCTTTCTTCGTTCATCGGCATTGACGGCACGAACACCACGCTCAACAGCGGCCGCATCCAGATCAACCTGAAGCCCCTCGAAGAGCGAAAGCTGAGCGCGTCCGACGTAATCCGGAGACTGCAACCCGCGATTGCCAAGGTGGACGGAATCACTCTCTTCCTGCAGCCCGTGCAGGATTTGACCGTGGAAGATCGCGTCTCCCGCACGCAGTTTCAATACTCGCTGGAAGACGTTGACCCCAAGGAACTCGCCTACTGGACGCCCAAATTTGTGGAGAAACTGAAGACGCTCCCCGATCTTCGGGACGTCGCCACCGATCAGTTGAACGACGGCCTGCTGGCGACGCTGACGATTGACCGCGACACCGCTTCGCGCCTGGGCATTTTGCCCGCCGACATCGACAACACCCTCTACGACGCTTTCGGCCAACGACAAGTCTCCACCATTTTCACCCAACTGAATCAGTACCACGTGGTGATGGAAGTCGACAAAAGTTTTCGCCAGACTCCCGCCGCCTTGAAAGACATTTACGTGCGCTCGTCCACGGGGCAGCAGGTGCCGCTCAGCGCGTTCACGCGATTTGAGGCCGGCTCCTCTTCGCTCGCCATAAACCACCAGGGACAATTCCCCGTGGTCACAATTTCCTTTAACCTGGCGCCCGGCGCCTCTCTCGGCGGAGCCACCACGGCGATCGATACAGCGCGGCAGGAACTCGGAATGCCGCCCAGCATTCAAGCGACTTTCCAGGGCACTGCGGCGGCGTTCTTGCGCTCTGTCTCGAATGAGCCGTTGCTGATTCTCGCCGCCCTGGTCACCGTCTACATCGTCCTCGGAATTTTGTACGAGAGCTACATTCACCCGATCACGATTCTTTCCACGCTGCCATCCGCCGGTGTCGGCGCCATCCTCGCCTTGATGCTTTGCCGCACGGAGTTCAGCATCATTGCGCTCATCGGCATCATCCTGCTGATCGGCATTGTCAAGAAAAACGCCATCATGATGATCGACTTCGCGCTCGAAGCGGAGCGCGAACACGGCAAGGCTCCGCTCGACGCCATCTACGAAGCGTGCCTGCTGCGTTTCCGGCCCATCATGATGACCACAATGGCCGCGCTGCTCGGAGGCCTGCCGCTTGCGCTTGGCCAAGGCGTCGGCTCGGAATTGCGCCGTCCGCTCGGCATCACCATCGTCGGCGGCCTGATTCTGAGCCAGTTGCTGACGCTTTACACCACGCCGGTTGTTTACCTGGCCTTCGACTGGCTCGCCAATCGTCTGCATCTCGGAATTACGAATCCCCTCGACGAGCCGGCCACAGGAGACTAGGACGACGTGAATTTCCAGTCCAACTTCTCCGCTCCATTCGTCCGCAGGCCGGTGGCGACTTCGCTGGTCACCATCGCCATTTTCCTTTCGGGCGCGATTGCGTTCCGGTTTCTTCCCGTAGCCCCGCTGCCGCAAGTGGACCTGCCGACCATAGGCGTCGGCGCAAGCCTTCCCGGCGCCAGCCCCGAGACGATGGCTTCGGCGGTGGCCACTCCTCTGGAGCGCCAGTTCGGCCGCATCGCCGGCGTCACGCAGATGACGTCCTCCTCAACGCTCGGCAACACTGGCATCGCACTGCAATTCGATTTGAATCGCGACATCAATGCCGCCGCCCGCGACGTGGAAGCCGCCATCAACGCGGCCCGCAGCCAACTCCCCGCGGACATGCCGAGCCAGCCCACCTACCGCAAGGTGAACTCCGCAGACTCGCCCGTTTTACTGCTCTCGCTCGTTTCCGACACGATTCCCATCCCGCAGATTTACGACGCGGCAAACTCCGTCGTGGCGCAAAAATTATCGCAAGTGGACGGGGTCGGGCAGGTTTTCGTGTGGGGCTCTTCGAGTCCCGCGGTCCGCGTGCAGGTGAACCCCCAGCAACTCAACAGCTATGGCATCAGCCTGGAGCAGGTGCGCAAGGCCCTGCAATCCTCCAACTCGAATCTCGCCAAGGGCGCGCTTTCCGATAAAGATCGCACTTTCTCGGTCTCCGATACCGATCAACTGTTCAAGGCTTATGAGTACGAGCCGATGATCATCGGCGGGCACACCGGCGCGGCCGTGCGCCTGGTGGACATCGCAACAGTGGTGGACTCCGTCGAAGACACTCGCAACCTGGGGCTCCCCGGCGGCAAACCCGGCGTGATCATCGCGATTTTCCGGCAGCCCGGCGCGAACATGATCGAGACGGCGGACAAAGTGAAAGCGGACCTGCCGTGGCTGCGCGCTTCGATTTCGCCTTCGCTGAAGCTGGACGTGGTGATCGACCGTACGCTGGTGATTCGCGCCTCGGTCCATGAAGTCGAACGCACCATGATTATTTCCATCATCCTGGTGATCCTGGTGGTGTTCGCGTTCCTGAGAAATTACTGGGCGACGGTAATCCCCAGCGTCGCTGTCCCGTTGTCCCTCGTCGGCACCTTTGGCGTGATGTACCTGCTGGGCTACAGCCTGGACAATTTATCGCTGATGGCCCTGACAATCTCCACCGGCTTCGTGGTGGACGACGCCATCGTCGTCATCGAAAACATCGCGCGGCACATGGAATCGGGAATGCCAGCGTATGCGGCCACGATGAAGGGCGCCAGCGAAATCGGCTTCACGGTGCTCTCGATGAGCGCGTCGCTGGTGGCCGTATTCATTCCGATTCTGATGCTGGGCGGAATCGTCGGCCGGCTGTTCCGCGAGTTTGCGGTGACCCTGAGCGTCGCCATCGCCGTTTCGTTGTTCGTTTCTCTCACCACAACGCCGATGCTCTGCGCGCGATTTTTACGCCACGACGTCAACAAGAAACACGGCCTCGCTTACCGGATTTCCGAACGCACATTCAATGGAATGCTGAAGGGCTACGACCACGCCCTGCAATGGGTTTTAAGCCAGCAACCACTGATCCTCTGCGTCACCATCCTCACCGCCGGGCTCAGCGTTTACATGTTCGGCCACGTCAACAAGGGATTTTTCCCGCAGCAGGACACCGGGCGCATCGCCGGTTTCATCCAGGCGGATCAGGACACTTCCTTCGCCGAAATGTCCAAGAAAATGCGCGCCTTCTCCGATATTGTGGCGCAGGATTCCGCGATTGATACGGTGACTTCCTTCACTGGCGGCGGCAACGGCACCAGCACCGCTCGCATGTTCGCCCAACTGAAACCCATCGACGAGCGCAAGATGAACGCGGACCAGGTGATCGCGCGTCTGCGACAAAAGACCGCTGGAATTCCCGGCGCATCGCTTTTCTTCCAGTCGGTTCAGGACGTTTCCGTCGGCGGGCGCTTCGGCGGCGCGCAATATCAATACACGCTCCAGGCGGATAATCTCGACGACCTCTACCACTGGGCCCCCATCATCATGGCGCGCATGCGGCAGGTGCCGGAATTGCGCGACATCAACTCCGATCAACAGGACAAAGGCTTGCAGTCATTCTTGTCCATTGACCGCGACACGGCAGGTCGCCTCGGCGTTTCGGTTCAGGACATCGACAACGCGTTGGGCGATGCGTTCGGCCAGCGGCAAGTTTCCACCATTTACAAAGGCTTGAATCAGTATCACGTGGTTCTGGAGGTCGCGCCGGACTTCCAGGAAAATCCCGACGGCCTGAAATACATTTACGTGCCGTCGAACACCGGAAAGCTTGTGCCGCTCAGCTCCTTCGCGCACTACGAGCATTCCAACACCGCGCTTTCCGTGAACCATCAGGGCATTTTTCCCGCGATTACCCTTTCCTTCAATCTCGCACAAGGCGCCTCGCTCGGCCCGGCGGTGGAACATGTCGAACTCGCCATGCGCCAATTGGGCGTTCCGAACACGTTGCACGCCACCTTCCAGGGAACCGCGCAAGCCTTCCAGGACTCGCTGAAGGACCAGTGGATCTGGCTTCTGGCCGCGCTGGCCGCAGTCTACATCGTTCTCGGAATCCTCTACGAAAGCTTCATCCACCCGGTCACCATTGTGTCCACGATTCCCTCGGCGGGCATCGGCGCGCTGCTGGCGCTGCAACTGATGAAAATGGATTTGAGCATCATCGCGATCATCGGCATCATCCTGCTGATCGGCATCGTGAAGAAGAACGCGATTCTGATGATCGATTTCGCGGTGCAGGTGGAAAGGGAAGAGAACACTCCGCCGGACCAGGCGATTTACCGCGCCGCGCTGATGCGCTTCCGGCCGATCATGATGACCACCATGGCGGCGATGTTCGGCGCGTTGCCGCTGGCGCTTGGCACCGGCGCGGGCTCGGAAATTCGCAAACCTCTCGGCATCACCATCGTCGGCGGGCTGATCCTCAGCCAGATGCTCACGCTGTTCACAACCCCGGTCGTCTACATCTACATGGATCGCCTGCAGGCCTGGCTCCGCACATCCTTCCGCCGACCGACGCCGTCGCCCGTTCCCGCCCACTCCGACGACTAATGCCCTGTAGCTCAGGCCTTCAGGCCTGAGGGTTTTCTCAGCGACAAGGAAATCTCGCCGGCGCTACGGAAAGCCTCACCCCTAAAGGGGTGAGCTACAGGATTGCACCAAAATTCAGTATGAGTCCGCTATAGCTAGTACAGTTCAACGTGCATGACGTCCACCACCAAATTGGTTCTGCGATTCAGCAGCACGACGTGGCCGCCGATCAGGACGTGCGCGCAATCGGGTGGCGGGGGTGGAAAGTAGCGAACCAGTTCGGGCGGGCAGGGCTCAATGCGCTTCTGCAATCCAGGTGGCAGAGTCCCGCGGACCACCAGTTGCTTTTCGAGTCCCGGCGGCAGGCGGTCTTTCTTCGCGAGGCCCGGTGGAAGATGATCGCCGTGAGCGGAATACCAGTCGTGAACCTCCTTCTCGTGCCCGTGGTAATATCCGCGGTCGTCCCCCTGGTCATCGTCGTGTTTGTCATGACCCTTGCCATGCCCATGGCCTTCGCTGTTGCCTTGCGCCAACGCGTTCTGGCCGAAAACGAGGCTCAACGCCAGCGCTCCGCCAACCATCCAATTTGCGAGCTTCATTCTTCTCTCCTTGGGAATTGAGGTCCTACGAGTCACACTACTTCCTCGCGACACGCTTCGTAAACACTGAGGCCCCCGTGAGTGTCGCAAGGCTGACTGGCCCGAAAGTACAGGTTGCCCCGGGAAAACAACACCCAGTCGTGAAGAAAAGAGCCGGCGGGTGGGAGCCAGCCCGCGGCGTTACATGCAGCTGCTGAAATCGATCTCCGCCACAGTCGTGGTCGTGGCCGGCAGCGCTTTCAGCGGCGCCGCGGTTGAGTCCTTCGCGACCATCTGTTCGGGCGGCGTGCAATCCGGCGTTCCACCGCTCAAAGGAACCGCGGCCCTGGCGTCAACCGTGAACAGCACGTCCCCGGTAGGAGGAGTCGAGTACTTGAATCCCGACGATGAGAAGATGCCCACGCTCGGGTTGCTCGCCGGAACTACCAGTGTGTATTGCGCGCAATTCGCATTCGCGGGAGCGACGGTCGGGCAAGTCGTGTTGGCGGAAACCGATATCAGGCCCGTTGAGCCAACTTCCGGTGTCGTGTTTGTCGCCGGGATTGTCTGCAAGGGAATCGTAATCTGAAGAGTTGTCGTCGCGCCTATTGGTACGGTCTGCAGCGCCGCGAGGCTCACGTCGATGCTGCCCGCGGCCGCGCCGTTCGTGGAGGTCACAAATCCCTGAAACACCGCAGGAGCAGTGGCCCCCACTTCGGCGATCAGTGGAATGGAACCAAGATTCGTCCCGTTCGGCACGTTCAACACGGTTGTCGCGTTGTACGGCATATTTGCCGGGCCGATGCCAACCACAACGATGTCAAAGGTTCCCGTCGGCAACGGGCAGAAATTGAAATTGCCGTTGCTGTCCGTAACCGCCTGCATCACGATGCGATCCACTCCCATTGAGTCCGGCTGCTCGATCGCCACCTGAACGCTTCCCGTAATGGGCGCGTTGGTTGCAGAGTCCACCACTTTGCCCGAAATTCCCGTGTTATTCGCGCTGACCTGCCCCGCTGTAAGTGTCGGTTTCAAGCGGAATTTCCCGTTTCCTTCCTGCACAATCGAGGCGCAGGCGTTGAAATCAATGTTCAAATCCACGCTCTGCCCCGCGCTGACCTGCAGCGGCCCGCCAACGATCTGCCCCGGAGGGATTTTCAATCCGGTGTTGGCCTGGCTGCTCAAATCAAGTTCGTGAATAGTCGAATCTTGCAGTACCACGCAGTTAAATCCATTCCCCGCGCAGGCATTGGTCGAAGGGACAGCGGCGCCTGCTTGCGGCGTGTTCGAAACCAGCAGCAGCCGGATTTGCTGGTAACTCCCCGCCGGAAGGCTGGCGGAGCCCAACTGCGCCAAAATGCACGTTGTCTGTGGCTTGGAGAAGAGATCGATCTGTATGGGCGCGCTGGCCAGCTGTGGCGCAAGTTCCTGCCAGCCGGAGCTGCTGTCCGTCGCAGTGGCGCTGGTGTGCGCCTGCACCGAGCGCACGGTGACGTAGACGTGCGCAAATTGCCCGTTCGGAGGCATGCAGCTTGGCGGGTCGCTGAGCGTTACGTTTACCGTGCCCATCCCGGAAACCATGGTTTTGGAGGAACCGCCGCTGCAGCTGACGATGATTCCCGCGATCGAGAATATCGCGACCGCGGCCAGAAATAGCGTCCCAGCCCGGGCATTCCGAGCCATCCATTCAGAATTCATGGTGCTTCTCCTGAAGTAGAGAATTTTTCGGGTCATTCTACTTGCCGGAAGGGGACAGAGGTACCGGCAGAATTCCAGGCCCTGGCCAGGCTGTAGGGGAATAGAAAGAGCTGGGCGCTCTCAACGGCCCAGATTATAGCACTTATTAGTAACTTAGGGAGTCACCAGGTTTCAATCGCCAGTGGGAAGCGTGGTGCCCGGTCGGCCGGCTACGGCCGGATTTCCACCGGCGTGCCAACTTTAATTTGCGGATAGATCTCGTCGATCTCTTCATTGGTGACGGCGATGCAACCGTCCGTCCAATCGGTCAGAAGGTGCCTTGCTCCAACCCATCCCCACTTTGCTCCAAGCCCATGAATCTCCACGTCGCCGCCGGGGCTCATGCCCAGCTTTTTTGCATTCGCGCGATCTGCCTGGCTGGGGTAGGAAATGTGCAGTGCCTTGTGGAACTGACTATTCGGATTCTTGGCGTCCACGGAATATATGCCTTCGGGAGTCTTGTGATCACCCTGGCGATCCTTCGCCCCTACCGGTTGCGCGCCCAAGGCAACTTTGTAAGTCTTCACGATGTTCGCGCCGCTCATTAACGTCAGCGTTCGCTTCTGCTTTTCGATCACCATCCGATCGACCTTCGTCGCAACCTGTCCGGCAACGCCAGCAGACATCCATGCGAGCGCGACAGCGCCAGTGAAGCAGAGTATTTTTCTTTTGTTGCGAAGAAGGAAGGTCATGACTGGGCCGGGTAGGGGTTGTTGCCAGGGCTCCTGAGCTACGAACTGCCGATCAGCCATCCGGTGAGGAAAACCAGCAGGCCGCCCACGATCACCTGAAATGCGGCCTGCAGGAACGGCGTGTCCATGTAGCGGTGACGAATAAAGCTGATTAAACCGAGTTCGATAAGGACCACCACAAATGCCACGGCGACGGCCAGATGGAAATCGGCAATCAAGAAGGGCAGTGTATGCCCGAGCCCGCCTGCGGTGGTCATCAATCCCGTCACCGTGCCCCGAATCCACGGCGAGCCGCGGCCTGTAAGCGAGCCGTCATCGGAAAGCGATTCCGCGAAGCCCATCGAAATCCCCGCACCCACGCTGGCCGCCATGCCGACCAGGAACGCGTCCCAGCTTTTATGGGTGGCAAAAGCGGCGGCAAAAAGCGGCGCCAGCGTCGAGACCGAGCCGTCCATCAATCCCGCCAGGCCGGGCTGCACGAACTGCAGCATGAACAGGCGCTTGTGCGACTCCGATTCGTCGGACTTCGCTTTCTCGGTAAGGTGCTTTTCCTCGTATTCCCCGGCGGCGCGCGTATGCTTGCGCTCCTCGTCCGCCAGCATGTTCAGCAATTCACGCGTGGGAGCATCCGCGGCCATGGTCGCCGCACGCATATAAAACCGGCTCGCTTCCATCTCCATGATTTCCGCTTGCCGCCGCGCCACTTTCACTCCCAGCGGCCGCGTCATCCACACCGGGCGCCGGCTCAGAAATCCGCGCACATCTTCGCGCCGGATGGGAGGAATGTGATCGCCAAAACGCTGCCTGAAAAGCGCCAAGAGCCGGTCGCGGTGCCCGGCCTCTTCCACGCGCATCTCCTCGAACATCTCCGCGGTCGCCGGATAGGACTCGCGCAGCGCATCCGCAAATTCGCCGTAGATGCGGCCATCCTCTTCCTCATTGGAAATGGCCACGGCTAGAATCTCTTTTTCGCTCAAATCCTTGAAACGCTTCATCATCAGGGCCACGACCTCGCAAAAGTAACGTAGAGAATCGCACAAGTAGCCCAGCGAAGCCAACACCCTGAGTGGAAGGGAAGCGATCCAGTTTTAGAATATCGCGTTATCCAGGGCTGGGCATTCTTGCGCAGACGCCTGCTCAGCGAAAATTCTTTAGAAATTCGGATTCAGCCCCGTCAGTGCATAAATAGAGAAACTGTCCAGATCACACTAGCCAGCTGAGTGAGTCCCGCGAGTGAAACGCCAACAGAGACAAACTTTCGGCGACGCCACTGGGCGGCCGCAATTACGACGTAGGTCACTTCCAGAAGGGAAATAAATATCAAGCGTTGCGACATTTGGATGTCGCTGAGTTGCAATCCAGCAACTTTCAGCGAAGCGAGATAAACCAAACTCCCGGCCACGCAAACGATGCCAGCCACAACCGCGCCAAGCAGAACCTGTCCGGTATGCCTAATCATGCTTTTGTCCCTCCATTTCGGAATTAGAAGTAATTGCATCGTAGAAAATCTGAGCAAAGCGCCGATGCTTCCCAAAGCCCAGAAAAATGCGGACCAATCATCTTCTACAAAATCGAGTTCTCCCAGCATCGCCCTTGCCCATTCTGCGAACTTGGTCGGAGCGCAGGCGGCCGCGAGTGTCAAGAGGCGCGAGGCAATCGTCCGTAGCGTCAAAATCATTGTCGCACTCCATTGAGGGCTGGCTTCCGAGGTAGGCTTCTTGAAACATCCCTCACCAATTCGCGCGCCGTTCTCATCCCATTTCCGGTAAGACGATACATGTGTCTGGGAGGCCTACCCAGTTCGGCGGTCTCCCAGCGAGTCTCAAGCCACCCATGCTCGGCGAGCCGCACAAGAATTGGATAGAGGGTGCCAGACTTGAGTTCCGTATTGCGACTAATGTCGTAGCCGTATCGCCAAGCTTTGGGATTCGAAAGAAACTCGTCCAACACTTTCACTGTTTGAGCGTAGCGGCGGATTCGCACTTCCACGCCAGTAGTCTACATATGTAGAGTAGTAATGTCAAAGCACCGGTATTCGGTCCAAGGCGAGAGAATTTGCTTGTTAGAGTAGAGGGCACCACTCAGGTGTTCAGGAAGCTCCCGATGAGTTGGATGATCGGAAATTGACCGTTCCCCAGCGCTAGGCGAAACACCCGCCGCCATACCCGTTGCCGCACCGGTACTTTCGTACTACCATCATTTGCAGGATGCCCTACCTTCCGGCGGGTACTGTCACTCTATAGGTTTTCCCGGTTCCCCCCGCTATCCTGTGTTCACTGGCGGAGTATCGGATGTACCCGCGAAAGGCAGACCTTTTATGGCGTCCCCGTTCGACCTAATGACGAATACCAACAAACCAGGCGGCAGTACTACCACGCGCTCCAAGCAGACCGAACGGCGCGGCAGTCGGCGATGCAAATTCACGCAATTAATGCGGATCCGGCCATCCGACCCGGAACGTGACCCATTTGAAGATATCCGCGGCACACTTAGCGTTTCTCGTTCCGGAATCTATTTCCACTCAAGTGTGACCATGTACGAAGTCGGGATGCGGTTGTTTGTCACCATGCCTTACTCGAAAGAGCCCGCCTCCATGAGCCGCGAATACCTGGCGGAAGTTGTCCGCCGCGACCCTCTGCCCAACGGGCTTTTCGGCGTCGGCTTCAAGATCCTGATGGAAATGGGGCTCCCCGGTGGATTCGGCAGCAGCTACTCGACGAGCGGTAGGTAGCTTCTTAAGAGATTAGAGCCATAGAAAACAGAAAGGGCGGGTGGCCGAAGCCATCCGCCCTTTCCGCGTTTGGGGGGTGGGGAAAGTCGTTGTGGTTCAGCTCTTGCCCATGGCCGACAGCGTCTTGTGCCGCAGCAGGCCGATATGCCTGTTTAGTGGATGCTGGCGTCCCAGGAACGTAAATACGGGCGGCCGACGCGGCGTCAGCTTGGCCATGGCGATGCTCAGCCGGACATCGCGACGGGCATACTTCATCCCGGCGACCAGGGCGTCGCGGGCATCTTCTTTGCGTCCCGCGGCCATGTAGACTTCGGCAAGATTCAAATACAACTGCGCCTGGTTGCGCTTGATGCGTACAGCGCCGTCGCAGAGGCGCTCGGCATCCGCCCACTTCTGCTGCGTGCGGGCCAAGGCAACTCCGAGGTAGGACATGTAATAGGGGTTGTTCTTTTCCAACTCGGCGGCTTTCTGGATGTGGTTCAGGGCTCGGTTCGCGTAGTTGTCTCGAAGAAGAGTAAGACCTGTCTTGAACTCTTTGAATGCTTCGGTATCCATCATGATTCCACCTCAGTCATTGGCAAGGATTCCCCGGGGAGAGGACAACTTCCGTCGCTGGGTCAGGCGCATCACGCCGGGGAAAAAAGCGCTCGAGAAGGGGCAAAGATTGCGCTTTTCTTTCCGAGACCTGAAGGTGAGCGAGTTGGCCGAGGAAGTCGTCATTTGCCGGTCCTTGATGACGTTACGAGGTAGGGAACCCGGAATCTACTGACCGGTAGGACAGAATTCGTCCAACGTCTCTACGTTCTAGTGATCGGAGGAAGACCAGCTGAAAAGGGCCGGTCGGCCACGCGCGCAAGCGATTTGTCTGTCGCTCAGGCCTTCGAGGCCTGAGGGTTTTCGCTGCGGCGGCACGACCCTGCCTGCTCCATGGACATCCTCACCCCTGAAGGGGTGAGCTACAGGTGCGCGGATGGCTTAGTTGGATTTAGACAGGTAGCCGCTCTTGCGCCGCCAGACTTTCCAGTCGTCCAGCGTGAATTTCAACATGGCCTTCGCCGCTTTATGCAGCCAGCGGTCCTCCCGCGCTGCCAAGTCGCGCCGGATCGCCGGGATCGCTTTGGGGCTGCCCAAGTGGATGTTGGCGGTCTCCCAGCCCATGTAATAGGCAAGCTTCTCTTCGTCGCGCTCTTCGGGAAGAGAACTGATTTCGATGTGACAGCAGTCCGGGGCCAGCCGCCGGACGATCCAGTGCTCGGCAAAATGAACGTGCGGGTCGCGAATGCGCATGGCGGTTGCAACCAGCTTACGGCTCAGAATTTGCGTCGTATGCAGTTTCCTGGCCCAGATCCACGCCGAGGGTGTGAGTTGCTTGGCCTCGCGCACAATGTGCGCGCCATCCCAGGTGGCAAGCGCAAGGACCCGCGGATGGCCCAGGCTGCCAAGGCCGGCAATGCGCGATTTAAGTTCGTAGTTCAACGTGCGCAGGGGCATCAATGCGTGCACCAGCTTCCACACGTCCTTCGGAAGGTTTCCTTTGTACCGGGGGCAGGCCAGAATCTTTTTCCAAAAGATCACCGGATCGCGGAGCTTGTTGAGCGCTACCAATCGCAGCCACCGGTGATGTTCCGCGAGCACAAAAGGGCCGCCACCCTTCGCCAGGGCGTCGCGATAGCCTTGCTCGATGGCCCGGCAGGCCTTTTTTCGAGTGATGGAGAGGTGCTCCTCTTCGATGGCCAGATAGCAACTCGACACCAGGCGAACCAGGTCTGCCGCGTACGACGCCGGCCAAGCCTCGTCAAAATCGTTCACGCCCCAGATGAGGCGGCCTTCCAGGTCGCGCCAGGTGCCAAAATTTTCCACGTGCAAATCGCCGACGGCGAGAACCTGCGGGGCGCGAGCCAGCTCCGGGCAAATGATCGGCCACCACTGTGCCCAGCGGTAAAATGTGGCGCGAAAAAACGGGAACGCCGCATTGGCCATGTTCTGGTGCTTCAGCTTCACGTCGGACAGCACCATGTGGACGTGACGGGCGGCCCATTTTTCAAACTCGGCGGTGGCCCGCACAATGTCGGGCAACTTATTTTTTTCGCTCATGAAACTTCGTTTGTAGCTCAGGCCTTCAGGCCTGAGGGTTTTCATTCCGCCGGCACAATTTCGGATATTCCGCGGAAACCCTCACCCCTGAAGGGGTGAGCTACAGGAATGTCGATGTGTCGGACTCCGCAAAACTAAGCACGGGCGTGAGTGGCCGCGCCCTTGGTCCGCGATTCATAAATGGGGAAGCGCGCTGCAAGCTCGGCCACCTGCTTCCGAACTCTCTGTTCCACGGCCGCGTCACCCATGTGGGTGAGAACTTCCGCGACTCCATTGGCGATCAGCTCCATCTCCGGCTCTTTCATGCCGCGCGTCGTCACGGACGGGCTTCCAAGCCGGATGCCGCCGGCCTTCATCGGCGGCAGCGGATCGAACGGGATGGCGTTTTTGTTTACGGTGATGCCCGCGCGGTCCAGCGCCTTTTCCGCGTCACTTCCCGTGATGCCGCGGGGATGCACCTCGACCAGGAAAACGTGGTTGTCCGTTCCGCCCGAAACCACGCGGAAGCCGTGGCGCGAAATCGCATTCGCCAGCGCTTTGGCGTTAGCCGCCACCTGCTTCTGATATTCGATGAACGACGGCTCCATCGCTTCCTTGAAGCAAACAGCCTTAGCCGCGATCGTGTGCACCAGCGGCCCTCCCTGCGTGCCGGGAAAAGTGAGCTTGTCGATCTCCTTCGCAAACGATGCCTTCGAAAGCACCATGCCGCCACGCGGCCCGCGCAGCGTCTTATGCGTCGTAGTGGATACGATATCGGCGTGCGGCACGGGGCTTGGATGCACGCCCGCCGCCACCAGTCCGGCAATGTGCGCCATGTCCACAAAGAAAATCGCGCCAACGGCCTTGGCCACCTTTGCGATGCGTTCGAATTCGATGATGCGCGAATATGCGCTGGCGCCCGCGACGATCATCTTCGGCTTGTGCTCTTGGGCCAGCTTTTCGATTTCGTCGTAGTCGATCTGCTCGGTGTCCTGCTTCACGTGATATTCCACGAACTTGTACATCCGCCCGGAAAAATTCAGCGGGTGGCCGTGCGTCAGATGGCCGCCATGCGCCAGGGCCATGCCCAGCACCGTGTCGCCCGGTTTCAGCGCGGACATATACACCGCCACGTTGGCCGAAGTTCCAGAGTGCGCCTGCACATTGGCGTGATCCGCGCCGAAAAGCTGTTTCGCCCGATCGATGGCCAGTTGCTCCACCTTATCGGCAACTTCGCAGCCCCCGTAATAGCGCTTGCCGGGATAGCCCTCCGCGTACTTGTTCGTGAAGATCGAGCCCATCGCCTCCAGCACGGCTTCGGAGACGAGATTTTCCGAGGGGATCAGTTCCAGCCCGGTTGCCTGGCGCACGGCTTCTTCGCGGAGCAGATCCGCAATCTGGTGGTCAACCGTGTCGAGGGGGCGTTGCATGCGGACGTTTGCTTCGGTGGTCATCGGGCTCTCCAAAACCGAATGCGTGCTGCTGTGCGAGGCATTGGTGACCGGTCTGAAGACCGGCCACTACAGGAAGTTTAGCGGAGAGTATAACTGGCCGCAACGCGCCGCATCTGTTCTATTAGGGGAAAGAATTCGCGGGATAGGCGTTTCTGATAGTTTCCGTGGTCTTGTTTCCCCGGCGTCGGTCTATACTTAATCTGCTGTCCCGATACAGCAAATTCACTCTACTGAGGCACATCATGGCAAATATATATGCCGACAACTCTCTGAGTATTGGACGAACTCCCCTGATCAAGCTGAATCGAGTCACCGATGGCGCCAAAGCCACCGTGCTCGCGAAGATCGAGGGCAGAAACCCAGCGTACTCAGTCAAGTGTCGCATCGGGGCGGCAATGATCTGGGACGCGGAAAAGCGCGGCGTTCTGAAGCCGGGGATCGAAATCGTCGAGCCCACCAGCGGCAACACCGGAATTGCCCTGGCCTATGTGGCTGCGGCTCGCGGCTACAAGATCACGTTGACCATGCCGGAAACGATGTCGCTTGAACGCCGCCGCGTGCTCGCGGCCTTCGGCGCGAACCTGGTACTCACGCCGGGTCCCGAAGGGATGAAGGGCGCGATCAAGAAAGCTACGGAAATTTACGAATCCGACAAGCAGCATTATTTCCTGCCGCAGCAATTCGACAATCCGGCGAACCCCGCGATTCACGAAGCCACCACTGGCCCGGAAATCTGGAACGACACCGACGGCGCTGTTGACGTTTTTGTTGGCGGCGTGGGCACCGGCGGCACCATAACCGGCGTCAGCCGCTATATCAAGAAGGGAAAAGGGAAGAAGATCCTTTCGGTAGCCGTCGAGCCGGTCGCGAGTCCCGTGATCACACAAACGCGGGCGGGCCAGACCCCGGTGCCGGGTCCCCACAAGATTCAGGGGATCGGCGCGGGTTTCGTCCCGAAGAACCTGGAACTGGACCTGATCGATCGAGTCGAACAGGTGACCAACGAAGAGTCCGTGGAAATGGCGCGCCGGCTCACGCGCGAAGAGGGAATCCTCAGCGGCATTTCCTGCGGAGCGGCCGCGGCGGTTGCAGTTCGGTTGGCAAAGCTGCCCGAATTCGCCGGCAAAACCATCGTCACCGTGCTGCCCGACTCCGGCGAGCGCTATATCTCGACAATCCTGTTCGAGGGCATCGGCTAAGCCGCGACCGAGCGGAATGCGGACGGTCGGGGAAGGGGAGCAGGCTTTCTGCACCCCCTTTTCGACTTTCTGTATTCAGAAGAATCGTGAACTCCTATGACCACACCGAATAACGATTTGCGAACGCTGGCGCGGGAATTTCGCCTGGCTCTCGAAGCGCGCCTCACCGATGCCAGCATGTGGGAATACCGCTTGCCGTCGAAAGACGAAGTTGCGGCGTTTTGCCGGTCCTACCTCGATGCGCTCTTTCCGCTCTACTTTGCGAAAGAAGAGGTGAATAGCCCGGACACGGCCGGATTTCTGGCGCAACTGGATTTGCAGTTGGCAGAGCAGATCGTCTACGCGATGCGGTTCGATCTGAACTGTTGCGGCAAGCCTGTGCCCGCCAACCTCTCGGAAAGTGCCAGTCAGCTTGTGCAAGCGTTGCACGCAAAATTGCCGCGGCTCGCCCAGCTTTTGGGGACCGATCTGCAGGCCGCGTTGAAAAACGATCCGGCGGCCAGCGGCTACGAAGAAATCTTGTTGAGCTATCCCGGCGTGGAGGCGATCACCGTGCAACGCCTGGCGCATGAACTCTACCTGCTGAAAATTCCCTATCTCCCGCGCATGATGACGGAAGTGGGGCACAGCCGCACCGGCATCGATATTCATCCGGGCGCAACGATTGGCGAATCCTTCTTCATCGACCACGGCACGGGCGTCGTGATTGGCGAAACCGCCACCGTCGGCAACCACGTCACTCTCTATCACGGCGTAACGCTCGGCGCATTCAATCCCACCAGCCGCCGCAATGGCGTGGAGCTCGTGCGCGGCCTCGAAAACAAACGCCACCCGGACATCGAAGACAACGTCACGATCTATCCGGGCGCAACGATTTTGGGCGGCGATACCCGCGTCGGCCATCACAGCGTCATCGGCGGCAATGTTTGGCTCACCCACTCCGTAGCGCCCTACAGCCGCGTCACCGTCAAAGACCCCGAACTCCTCATTCGCAGCAAAGCGGAGCAGTCCGACAAAGACTGGTTCCTAGGCAGCGCCATTTGACGAACACCGGCGGCCCGCGTTCTATTTTTGGGGAAGAATCTTCTTGAGCACCGACGCCAATTGTTCGGCGAGCCGCCCCGACTTGGCCACGGACTCGAGTTGCCGGTAAATGTCTGCTCTGTCTCCCTGCTTGCGAATTCCCACCGCGCAGATGGCCACCACGCGAGGTTGCAGATAAATCCTGTAAATCACACGATGATTCGCGAATTCGTGTTTCCAGAAATTCGCCAATGCTCCGCGTAAGGGAAGACCGTATCCTTCCGGACTTACGGCCAATTTTTTCTCCAGGACTTTACGCAATTGGTTCCTGATGCTGCCGTCAAGATTCTGAATATCGGCTGCCGCGTCCGGAGTGAAGCGAAGTTCAAATGCTTGTTCGATTGAGGACTTTTGGCCAACGGCCCCGGTGCGCGCCGGCGATTTGAGCTTCCGCCTCATTTCCCAAAGACTTCGTCGGCCGTGAGCAACCTGTCGGCGGCGACGTCATCATCGAGGGTTCCGGAGAGTTTCAACAAGCGGTCCGTGAGTTCCCGGTCGGCAAGAATCTCAAGGGTAGCAAGAACGGAATCGCGTTCGCGCAGCAGGGAATCCAGAAACTCCTTGTCAACCAGGTATTTTGCCGATTGGCGGCGATTCTCGATGAGAACGACACTCTTTGCCTTCGCGGCCTTCAGATAGCGCTTTAAGTTGTATCGCAAATCTGTGGCGCTCACCCGCTTGACATTCATCCGTGGTTTTGCCATGTTCCGACTCCTAATGTACGCTTGACATTAAGAAATGTACATGTGCAGTTTGTGGATGTCAATCGCCCGGCGGTCGGCCACGAACCGCAAGAAGGGCACCGACGCGATGGCGTTTCCACCCGTGACCTTGCGTTGACAGTGCCAGATGGTGTTCGCTACGCTCGAATGCTTAACTGAACACAAGCAGGACGGACAGGGAGACGCATGGCGGAAGAGAAGCTACCAACAAGGGCGGAAGATTTTTCGGAGTGGTACAACCAACTGGTGCTCAAGGCGCAGCTCGCCGACTACGCGCCCGTGCGCGGCTGCATGGTCGTGCGCCCCTACGGCTGGGCGCTGTGGGAGAACATTCAGGCGGCGCTCGATAAACGCTTCAAGGCCACCGGCCACCAGAACGTGGCATTTCCTTTGCTCATCCCCAAGAGCTTCATCGAAAAAGAGAAGCACCACGTCGAAGGCTTTTCGCCGGAGCTTGCCGTCGTCACCATCGGCGGCGGCGAAGAACTCGCCGAGCCTCTCATCCTTCGCCCCACTTCCGAAACTATCATCGGCCATATGTGGTCGAAGTGGATTCAGTCCTATCGCGACCTGCCCGTACTGATGAACCAGTGGAACAGCGTCATCCGCTGGGAACTTCGCACCAAGCTGTTCCTGCGCACCCTCGAATTTTACTGGCAGGAGGGCCACACCGCCCACGCCACCCGCGAAGAAGCCGTCGAAGAGACCCGCCAGATGCTCGACGTCTACACTGATTTCGCCGTGAACGAAGCCGCTATCCCGGTCATACCCGGCGCCAAATCCGACGCCGAAAAATTCGCCGGCGCCGACGTAACCTACTCCATCGAAGCCATGATGGGCGACGGAAAGGCCCTCCAGTCCGGAACGTCGCATTTCCTCGGCCAGAATTTCGCGCAGGCCTTCGAAGTGAAGTATCTCGATCAAAACGGCGCGCTTCAGCATTGCTGGACAACTTCCTGGGGCCTTTCCACCCGCATGATTGGTGCGATCATCATGGTCCATGGCGACGATCAGGGCCTGATTTTGCCGCCGCGAATCGCGCCCATTCAGGTGGTCATTGTCCCGATTTACAAGACAGATGAAGAAAAGGCCAGCGTCCAGAAAGTGGCAAAAGATCTGAAAGCACAACTGGTCAAGGCTAATCTCCGTGTCCATCTCGACGAGCGCGAAGGTTTCAGCCCCGGCTGGAAGTTCAACGACTGGGAAATGCGTGGCGTCCCCGTGCGCGTGGAACTCGGCCCCAAAGACGTGGCCAAACAGGCCGCCATGCTGGCCCGCCGCGACCGGCCCGGCAGGGAAGGCAAAGTCAGCGCCTCACTGGCCGACCTCCCCACCACTATCGAGAAACTCCTCGTGGAAATTCACCAATCGCTCTACGACAAGGCCCTGGCCTTCCGGCGCGCGAATACCCGCGAAACCTCCACCTACGACGACCTGAAGAAGGCCGTGGAAGGCGGCTTCGCTTTTGCCCCCTGGTGTGGCAGCGGCGAGTGCGAAGCCAAAATCAAGGAGGAAACCCGCGCGACCATGCGGTGCATCCCATTAGATCAGACGGCGGTGCTGGGTAAGGAAGTGGCAGTCGGCGGCGTCTGCGTCTATTGCGGCAAGCCCGCGAAGGACCGGGCCATCTTCGGCCGGGCCTATTAATCGCGAGGAAGCAGAAAGCCGTCCATCGGGCCGTTGCAACTGAAGAACACCTGTCCTTCCTTCGTATCGACACCGTCCAGGCTGGATGCTAGCGTGAGAGAGAACCACATATCCTGCCGTCCAGTCCAGGCGGCAATGGGAGATTTCTGAGTGAGCGGCTTAATATCAAATTCGAAGCTCTCGCAACGTGGCGAGGGCAAGCTGAAGGCAATTATTTACACCCTTATTCTGTTCGCTGGTGTCTTCGCGGCAGTCAAAGTTGTACCCATTTACGTGGCTGAATACCAGCTCAACGATAAAATCTCGGAGCAAGCCCGCTTTGCCGTCGTAAATCACTATACCGAAGACCAGGTGCGCGACGTCATTTTCAAAGTTGTCCAGGATCTGGACATCCCCGCCAATCGCGAAGATATTAAAGTCCAGAACACCAATCACGGGATCATGATCAGCGTGAATTACAGCGTTCCTGTCGATTTCAAGGTCTATAAGACCGCATTTTCTTTCTCGCCTTCCAGCGAAGGGCGAGACCTGATGAAGTAAGCGGCGCTCAGGCAATCGGTCATTCCAGGAGGATGACTCCTTCTTCGGAGCAAACTATGGTTTTGCTCCTCTTCCCTATTAAGAGACAATAGACGTTAGCCCACCCTCAGGGAGCATTCATTGCGATTGCGCATTCAAAAAGGTTTCTGGACTTCTGCGTTCGGGCTGAGCCTCCTGGCCGTCGCCGCGGCCTGCTTCATCCTTGCAGCGTCCATCTTCACCTTCTATTACGTCAAGTATTCGAAGATGATCGATCTCCGGCTGTCCGGCCACGTCCTGCAGAACACCACCCAAATTTTCTCCGCGCCGGAACACATTTCCGACGGGCAGGCCTGGGGAATAGAGGATCTGGAAACTTATCTTCAGCGCAACGGCTATCGCCCCGATGCCGATGAGAATGCCCTCGGCACCTACACCATCCAGGGCAGTACGCTCGATATCCGGCCCTCGAAGCTTTCCTTCTTCGGGGGTGGAAACGCGCTGGCTGTGCAGTTCAATGGCAGGGTCATTCGCAGCATTCGCCCGCTCGGCGGCGGCTCCGACATGGGTACGGCGGAGGTCGAGCCGGAGCTGATCACCAATCTCTTCGACAGCCTCCGTGAAAAGCGCCGCCCGGTACGTTACGAAGATTTGCCGCCTCAACTGGTGCAGGCCATCCTCTCCGCCGAAGACAAAAGATTCTTCGAACACCCGGGCTTCGATTTTATCCGCATCGTCGGCGCGGCATGGGCCGACATCCGGCATACGCATAACTTCGTCCAGGGCGCCAGCACCATCACCATGCAGGTTGCGCGAACCTACTTTCTCTCCACCGATCGCACCTGGCGGCGAAAGCTTGCCGAAGCGATGTTTTCCTTCGAACTGGAACAACGCTTCAGCAAGCAACGCATTTTTGAGATGTACGCGAACGAAGTCTACCTCGGCAACCGTGGCAGTTTCGGCATCCGCGGATTCGCCGAAGCCAGCGAAGTCTACTTCGGAAAGGATTTGCGCCAGTTGACGCTGCCCGAATGCGCGTTTCTTGCAGGCTTGATCCGCGCGCCAAATTATTACTCGGTCTCCGACCGGCATCCCGAGCGGGCCGCCCAGGCGCGCGACCGCGTGCTGACACAAATGTTCGAAAACAAGTACGTCACCGAAGCCGACGTTCAGGATGCCAAGAACCTGCCGCTGAAGCTGGTGCGCTCGGCCCTTTCCGGCAATGAAGCGCCCTACTTTGTGGACATGGTGAAGGATCACCTGCTTGAAAAATATTCGGAGCAGGATTTGCTCAGCTCCAACTACCGTGTCTTCACCACGCTCGATCCGCAGTTGCAGCACGCCGCCGCCGCCGCCCTGGACACCGGCGTGAAAAACGTGGACGCAATGCTGGCTGCGAAATATGCAAAAAAGCGCAAGGTGAAAGGGAAGCCAGCCGAACCGGAGCAGATTCCCCAGGTGCAAGCCGCGTTGATCGCTCTCGATCCGCGTACCGGCGAAATTAAGGCGCTCATCGGCGGAAGAGATTACGGGCAGAGCCAGTTGAATCACGCGCTCGCGCATCGCCAGCCGGGTTCGGTCTTCAAGCCCTTTGTCTATGCAGCCGCGTTTAACAATGCGGTGGATGGCGCCCAACCCGTCGTCACGCCCGCAACCACGGTTGACGACGAACCGACCGTCTTCGAATTCGATGGCCAGGAATATACGCCGAACAATTACGGCGAGCGCTTCATGGGCAAGGTCACCGTTCGCCAGGCGCTCACGAACTCGCTGAACGTAGCCACCGTGAAAGTTGCGGAGATGGTGGGCTACGGTCGCGTGGTGCAGATCGCCCGCCAGATGGGGTTGACCGCGAACATCCGTCCAACGCCGGCCGTTGCGCTCGGGGCCTACGAATTGACGCCCCTGGAAGTTGCGGGCGCATACACCGCGTTCGCCACCATGGGCACGCGCGCGGAACCTTACTACATTAAGTCCGTCGTCAGTGCGGGCGGAAATTCGCTTGAAAAATACGGGCCGACCACGAGGCTCGCTCTCGATCCCCGTGTGACCTACCTCGTAGATAGCATTCTGAAAGATGTCCTCAATAAAGGCACCGGCGCGCAGGTTCGCGCCAAAGGATTCACCTTGCCCGCTGCGGGAAAAACCGGCACTTCGCGCGACGGCTGGTTCGCCGGATTCACCAGCAATTTGGTCTGCGTGATCTGGATCGGCTTCGACGACAATCACGATCTTGGCCTTGCCGGCGGTGCAACGGCCGCTCCCATCTGGGCGGACTTCATGATTCGCGCCACATCGCTCCCCGGCTACCGCGACGTACACGATTGGGACAAGCCGGAAGGCGTGGATTCCGACATCATCGACGTGGATACGCTGGAACTCGCCACGCCCAACTGTCCCGTGACCCGTGAAGAAGTTTACGTCGCGGGTTCCGCGCCAACGCAGTTTTGCGAACTGCACGGCGGCCACAACCCGTTGAACGCTACGGGCTCCTTCCTTTCGCACATCTTCGGTGGCGGTTCGTCCAATCCCCCGGCGCCAAACACGATTAATCCTCCCAACGGACAAGTGGACAAAAACGGTGCGCCGGTGGCGGGGCAACCCAACGGCCAGGCAGTTGACCCATCCAAGACCCAGGAAAAGAAAAAAGGGCCTTTACAGAAGTTTTTTGGTATCTTTGGGGACAAGAAAAAGAAGGACCCGGTGAAGCCCGACCCGGACAAAGGAGATTCGCCATGACCAGGAATTTCTTGGCGATTCCGGCAGTGACCTTCCTCGCAGTTGCTCTCTCCCCTTCGATGTCTTCCCAGGAAAAACTCGTTCAAATTGCAAATACGTCCGTCTCCACCGCCGCGCAAACGCCCGCTGTTTCGGGCCTTGCCGACGAGGAGATGGCGCGTCTGCACCTTGCGCGCAAGGAATACAAAGAAGCCGAGGATATTTTCTATCGCCTCGCGGTGTCCAGCCCCAAGAATCCGCTGTACTGGAATGAGCTGGGAATCGCCCACCACAACCAGGCCCAGTTGGATCTGGCCATCAAGTGTTACCAGAAAGCGGCGAAGGTGGATCCGCATTATGCGGACGCGCAGAACAATATCGGAACCGTGCTTTACGAACGAAAGAAGTTTCCCAAGGCGATCCGCGCCTACAAGCGGGCGATCACCCTACGCGGTGATTTCGCCCCGTTTTACCTGAACCTGGGTTATGCCTATTTCAAGCAGAGGGACTTCGAAAATTCTATCGCTTCGTTCCGCAAAGCCTTGCAGCTGGATCCGACATCCCTGGACCCCAGCCGGTCGCGCGTGGGAACCGTGATTCAGGACCGCTCCGTAAGTGTGGATCGTGGGCGCTTTTACTATCTGCTGGCAAAATCTTTTGCGCAGGGCGGCGACATTGAGCGCGCGATTCTCTATCTGAGAAAAGCGAAGGATGAGGGCTACAGCGAATTCAACTCCTTTCAGAAAGATCCGACCTTTGCCCTGGTCTTGAAGGATCCCGCGGCCGAGGAGTTGCTGGCGCCCAAACCCGTGGAGACGGCTCAGCCTTGAGTCGCAAAAGCCCTATCGATCCTTCGATTCGTCCGGCCACACCCGCACTGGTGCGCGTTACGCACTCCGCGAGCTATTGCGGATAGTGCAGATCCTGCAACAGCGCCTGAAACTCCGGCATATCCTTCAGGGAAGCAAACAGGTTGTTCTGCGACTCCCTCACGCACAACAAAGCGACATCGCGCTGCTGGTACGCCGTCCGCAGCCACGCCAGGCTCTGCTGCTTATCGCCGAGTCTTGCGTACAGCGTGGCAATCTCGAACGCCGAAACGAAATGCTTCTCCCGTTGAGCCAGAAGATAGGTTAAGCGCTCCCGCACAGCCAATTGACTGGCGGTTTCGTAGCCCGACTTTTCATAACTGGCCTTGATCTTCAGCGCCTGCTCCCTCTGGCCGCGAAGGAAGAATGCCGTGGTGGTTTCGTTGATAGCCTCGGCGTTGTGCTTGTTCGACGCATAGACTTCGGCCAGCCAGGCGTGGGCCTTGTCCGAAGCTGGATCCAGCCCGATCGCGGCCTTCAATTGAGCTTCCGCTTCCACAGGCCGCTCCGCCGCCATCAATATTTCTCCCAGGGTCGTCAGGTACTCCGCATTCAGGGGATCGAGTTCCGCGGCCGTCCGCAATTCCCGGATGGATTGATCCGACCGGCCCTGCAAGGAAAGGAAGATTCCGTTCCATTCGTGCGCGCTGGGATCGTTTACATTCAGCGTTAGCGCCTTCTGAATCTCCACTTGCGCCTGCGGCCAGTCATAGTCGACCGTGAGCAAGGCGTCCGCGAGATAAATGTGCGCCTCGGGATTGGATGGGTCGATCTCAATCGCTTTTTCCGCTGCTACCCGCGCTTTGGCATAGGCCTCGGTTGGCTTCAGCAATCCAAGGTTGGCGCCCCGTTCATAGATGCGTGCCAGCGCGGCGTAAGGCGGCGCGCAATCGGGATCTTTCTTCATGCCTTGCTCAAACGCCTCGAAAATACGATCCAACCCCTCCACGGTGTGAACGTTGGACTCCGCCAGTCCCCGCAGGTAGAAATCCGTGGAATCCGCCTTTTGCACGCGGCTGCGCGCCGCTGGCTCGAGTTCTGTGTGAACCATGTTGGCGATTTCCGTCGCGGCGTCCGTCTCGATGTAGAGCGGCTCACCGAATTCGTATTCGAACTGGTGGCTCCAGCGCGGCGACTGGTCCGCCACGCGAATCAATTGCGCCACCACTCGCACGCGCGAGCCTTCGCGCCGTACGCTGCCCTCCAGCAAATAGTCGGAGTTCAGTTCGCGCCCTATCTCCTGCGCGCCCTTTCCCGAATGCTTGTACTTCATCGCCGAGGTCCTTGCGATCACTCCGATGTTCTGGGAATTCAGGCGGCCCAACTGCGCGATGGTCTCTTCCGTCATTCCGTCGCTGAAGAATTCCTGCGACGGATCGTTGGTCAGGTTTTCGAAGGGCAGCACGGCCAGCATGGTTCGGCTGGGCCGGTTGTTGCCGCTGGCGCGCGCTCGATGACTATTCCAATAATATCCGCCGCAAACCACGACGATCAGCCCCGCTGCCAGCGCCACAACCCGGCGATTGATCAGCGGCCGCCGAATCTCCGGATCCTCGGCCAGTTCGGCTCGATGCTCCTCGGCGGCGCGCCCCGGCGTCAGTTCGGTTTGAACCGGCGCGATAAACCGGTACCCCCGCCGGGGAACCGTTTCCAGATACCGCGGCGAATCCGCCTCGTCGTTCAGTGCCGCCCGTATCTTCTTGACCGCCGTGTTCAGCGCGTGGTCAAAGTCCACAAAAGTGTGTTCCGGCCACACGCGGCACCGCAATTCCTCGCGGGTCAGCAGTTCTCCTGGCCGCTCCAGAAGCGCCACCAGGACATGCATCGGCTGTTCCTGGCACCGAAGTCGCATTCCGTTCTTCCGCAGTTCTCCGGTACGCGAATCGAGTTCAAACGCACCAAATCGAAATATGGCCCGGGAGGGATTCGGTGTACTCATAACGACCTCGGTGTATTGGACGAGTGATCTTTATAGTTGGATTAGTCTCTGGACAGGCCCACTTCGCTTTTCTTCGAATAAGTCCCGCCCGCAGCGATAGTTATTCGGCCACCCACAATCTATACATAAGCCACGCGCAAACCCTTGTGCTGCCTCGCCGGGTCCCTACTGTGAGCGGTACCGTCGGAGGAGCATGCGGTAACTTTGCATGGTGTTTCCATTCGCTTGGCGACTCTGTTTCTGGTTGGCTCTTGGACTTGGGGGGCTTCCTGGGCGGCATCACCTCCCGGGGGTCCTTCCATACACTCTGACGGTTGGATTCCGCATTCGGGCATTCCGGTAAGGATTTATCGCGGATTTTTGGTGGTCGCGGAAGGCCAATTTGGCGGAGACGCCGAAGGCCAGAATTTTGTGATCGACACCGGAACCTCCCCCAGCATCCTCAACATCGCCGTCGCCCGGCGTCTCGGCTTGCCTCTCTCCCGTGCCAGGGTATCCGCCATCGGTGGCCTGTCGGACACATTTGCCGCCACCGTGCCTGAAATTCGGTTGGGCCCTCTGCACTCAATTTCGGTTCCCGTCCTGGTTTCAGATCTAAGCCGCGTCGAACGCGACTTAAAGCTCCCGATTGCCGGTATCCTGGGCTTCGACATTCTCGGCAAAAGCAGTTTCCGTCTGGACTACCGGAAACAATTAATCGAATTCGGTGAGGTCGCTCACGAGGGCATCCCCATAGAACTCTCGATCAAGGCCGATCTCCCCATTGCGGAAATTAAAACCGGCGGAAAGTCTCTACGCCTTTTGGTCGACTCCGGCACGAACCGCATGGTGATTTTCGGCGCCAGGTCTACCGCTGAGAGTCCTCCCATTCCGGCCAACAACTTGCCCCAGGCCACTGGCGTCGCCAACGTTGTCCAGGCCCGCGCTGTCTCTTCGCTGGAATTTGAATTGAGCGGCGTGCGCTTCCGCCAGAGCGCTTTCATTCTTTCCGATCGCGAGGAACCGCTCTTCGACGGATTGCTCGGGGTTCGCTCCCTCGGCGTTCGCGTACTGTCGCTCGATGCCGATCGCCGCATTCTGTATTTGCTGAAATAGTCGCGTTCGCCCGCGATGCCGCCGCCTCTTGCCCGCTGCCTCTGCTAGAATGTTGTCTTAATGGATAAACCGGGGCCATGGTTCCGCAGTCTCTCGCTGGTGTTGCTCGCCAGTCTCTTTTTTCTTTGGCCGAAAGGAACGTCTGGCCAGCAAAGCGCTGTTTCCGTAACCGGTCACGCCCCTTCTCTTCCGCAAAGTGGCGTGTTTCTCGTATTTCCTTTTGAAAATTCCGGCGCATCGCCGAGGCTGGATTGGATCGGGGAAGGGCTGGAAGCGCTCACCATCCAGAAACTATCCGCCGCCGGCCAACAGGTGTATTCGCACGAAGGCCGAATGGACGAGATGGACCGCGCCGGCCTGCCGCCCAACGCGAAATTAAGCCGCGCCACCATGCTGCACATCGCTCAGGACATGGACGCGGACTACGTCGTGCTCGGAAACTTCACGTCCGACGGAACTTCGCTCTCGGTCAACGCCCGCGTCTTGCGGGTAAATCCTGTCGCGCTCCTCCCCTCTGTGCGCGAAAGCGGCCCGCTGGATTCCATGATGAACTTGTACACGCGTGTCTCCTGGCGCCTGCTCACGACGATCGACCACAATTTTCCGCTGAGCCTCGCGGAGTTTTCGAAACTCCAGCGCTCCATCTATCTGGGCGCCTTTGAGCAGTACATTCGCGGATTGCTGGCGAGTGAGGATGAAATAAAGATTCGCGATCTGAAGGAAGCCGCGCGGCTGGAGCCCAACTGGCCCGATCCGGCGTTTTCCCTGGGCCAGGTCTATTTCACGCGCAACGACTGCGCTTCCGCCCTCACCTGGTTCGCGCGCGTGCCTCCCACCAACGAACGCAGCGTCGAAGCCACTTTTGCCACCGGCGTTTGCTATCTGCGCCTCAACCAGCCCGAGAAAGCCGAAAAAGTTTTCAGCAGGCTCCAGGAAGACCTCAAGTCGAACATGGTCAGCGGCGCAGACCTGCCGGAAATTCTGAACAACCTGGCCCTTGCGCGCGCCCGCCTGGGCAAACTTGGCGTCGCGCTCCCCTTGCTCGCTCGCGCCCGCGATCTCGATCCCGACGAGGACGATTACCCGTTCAACTTCGGCTTGCTCTCCCTGCAGAACAACGATCTCGCCGCCGCCACTTCCGAGTTCCGCGCTGCCATGCAACGCGAGCCCGACAATCCGGAGGACCGGGCCTTCCTGCTCTACTGCCTGGAGAAGGCAGGGAAGAAGGAAGAAGCCGCGGAAGCTCGCGACGCGGCGATCCAGTCATTTGGTCCCAACGGATTGCCCGTGCTGAAATTGGATGGCAACCCGGAATCTCTTGCAAAATACCAGCGCGTGCGCGGCGAGCTTGATACCACCGAACTGCGGCTCCAACTCGCCACGCCAGCACCGGCCGGCACCGCGACCGCCGAATCGGCAGCTACCTTCGACCCGACAATCGCGCATATACGCCGCGGCCGCCAGGAGCTTGGCGCCGGGCAGTTGGATTCAGCTGAAAAGGAATTTCGCGCCGCGCTTGCCGCCGATCCGAAAAATGCTCTCGCTCACCACGAACTTGCCGATATTTACCGCCGAAGGGGTAGACTCGACGAAGCAGTCCAAGAACTACAAACGTCCCTCGCTTTGCGCGAATCGGCGACCGGGCGCGTGATGCTGGCGCGCATCTATCTCGAACAGAAGAAACCGGAACTCGCCCGGGTGGAAGTCGAAAAGGCTGTGAAGCTCGCGCCCAATTACGCGGAAGCGCGGCAGTTGTTGGAACACCTGGCAAAGGGCAAGCCCACGGGAGGTGCACAGTGAACGCTTGTCGTAAGGGGTTTCCCGGTCGTGCGATTCTCTGCTTCCTCGCCGCTAGCCTCGGATTGCTGATTGCCGGAGTCGAATGGTTGCATGCCGCGGCGCCCGGTGACCAAACTGCGCCTCTCGTCCTGGAGCTTAAGCTCGATCGCGAAGTCGAACCTATTCTCGCCACATACATTGATGAAGGCCTTGCTGACGCGGCGCGCCGCAAAGCCTCTCTCGTCCTGATCACTATGGATACGCCGGGAGGCCTCAGCGATTCGATGACGGACATGATCCATCACATTCTGGAATCGCCGGTCCCGGTCGCAGTGTTTGTCTCTCCCGCCGGCGCGCGTGGCGCCTCCGCGGGTTTCTTCATTCTCTTGTCCGCGGACGTCGCCGCCATGGCGCCGGGGACGCGCACCGGCGCATCCACACCGATCCTGCTTCCCGGCGGGTTTTCCGTGCCAGTGGATGAAGTGTTGCGCAAGAAGCTGAATAACGATGCAACTGCGTTCCTCCGGAGTTTCACCGAAAAGCGGGACCGCAATCCGAAACTCGCCGAGACCGCCGTCACCGACGCCCAGGCCTTCACCGAAAAGGAGGCCCTCGCGGGGCATCTGATAGATCTGATCGCCCGCGATAGCGCGGATTTGCTGCAACAGCTGAACGGCCGCGAAATCAAGCGCTTCGACGGGAAAGCCGTTAAACTCTCGCTCGAGAATTATCGCCTGGATGAATTTCAACTTTCCGCCCGCCAGAAATTTCTGGCGCGCATCGTTGACCCGGATGTTTTCTTCCTGCTTCTGATGGTCGGCGTGCTCGGCCTTTACACCGAATTCACTCATCCCGGCGTAATCGCCCCAGGCGTGATCGGCGGAATCTGCGCGGTGCTGGCGCTCTACGCGATGCATCTACTTCCGGTGAATTTTGCGGGTGTCGTGCTGATCCTGCTCGCCTTTGCGCTCTTCATTATGGAAGCGAAATTTGCTAGCCATGGCGTTCTTCTTCTTGGCGGCGTCGTCTCCATGTTTTTGGGCGCGATCTTTCTGATTCGCTCGCCGCTGACGCCCGGCGGAGTCAGCTTTGGTGTTGCGCTCGGAGTGACTCTGCCGGTTGCCATTCTGACGGTATTTCTTATGCGGCTGGTGCTGAAGTCCCGCGCATGGAAGACGGCCACGGGCAAGGAAGAGATGCTCGGGGCGGAGGGCGTGGTCACCGCCGCGCTGCCGGCTCAGGGAGAAGGAATGATCCGCGTGCACGGCGAACTGTGGCGCGCCGCGGCCTCCTCGCCCGTTCCCGCGGGTGCACACGTTCGTGTAACTCGAGTCGATGGATTAAAACTGTTTGTGGAGCCGAAGCAAGCCTAGGTCACCGCAGGCAGCTGGAGTTGGCGTTGGTCCCGGAGGCAAATCATGTTTGAGTTCTTTGGATTGGGCACGCTGATCGTCGTTGCGCTGTTTCTTTTGTGGGTCTGGAACTCGATTTACATCATCAAGGAGTGGGAGCGCGGCGTCGTTCTTCGCCTCGGCCGCCTGCTTCCCGAAGCGAAAGGCGCGGGTGTTCGCCTTGTCTTTTGGCCGATCGAAACACTTTACCGCATCAGCTTGCGCCTCGAAACGCTCGATGTGCCTCCTCAGGACATCATCACCCGCGACAACGTCAGCGTGAAAGTGAACGCCGTGTGCTATTTCCGTGTCGTGGACGCCAACCTCGCTCTCTCGCAAGTGCAAAACTATCAGTACGCAACTTCGCAATTGGCCCAGACCACGCTGCGCAGCGTCGTGGGCCAGTTTGAACTCGACGAAATTCTCTCGCAACGCGACAAAGTGAACGGTAAATTGCAGATCATTCTCGATCAGGACACCGAGCCCTGGGGCATCAAGGTCGGCAAGGTCGAGGTGAAACAGGTGGACATTCCCGAACAGATGCAGCGCGCCATTGCGAAGCAGGCCGAAGCCGAACGCGAGCGCCGTGCGAAGATCATTCACGCGGAAGGCGAGTTCGAAGCCTCGCAAAAACTTGCCGACGCCGCAAAGGTGCTGGAGACGCAGCCCTCCGCAATCCAGTTGCGTTACCTGCAGACCCTCACCGAGATAGGTGTCGAGAAGAACACAACGATTGTGTTTCCCCTTCCTATAGATATTATAAATACATGGATGAAGGTCGCGGGGGGCACATCTAAGTAAATGGCATCTGGGGGGAGACGCGGGGCTGGCGAGCGCGTGCTGGAAAGCAGACACGTGATCGGCCTTTTTTTGCTCATGCTGGTTTTTTCCGGCGTGTTCTTCGCCCTGGGTTACGTGATGGGCCGCAATCAGTATGACGGCCAGGTGCGCGCCGCAGGTAATGGCATGGGGATTGCCGAACCGGTGTTGACCGCCAAACCGGATGTTGTTCCAAAAAAATCGTTCACCCCAGCAAAGGATTCCACGGATTCCGATCCTGCGACCTCCACTGCATCCGATTCCACGTGGAATTTTTATGACGGCAATAAGTCCTCGAAGATTTCTCCGCATCTGGAGCCGGTGCCCAAGACTTCGCCTACTCCGCCGTCGTCCAGGCAGGTGAACGCTAAAAATTCCCCACCACCCCCCGTTGTGGCACCGCACCAGCCAGTGGAACGAAGCGCTTCAAGCGCTCCGCTGATTCCCAATGGCACGATTGTTCTGCAGGTCGCGGCTCTGGCGAAACAGGATGACGCCCTGGCGCTGGCCGGCAGCCTGCAACGAAAACATTTCTCCGCGTACGTGCAGCCGCCGCACAAGGACAAATATTACCGCGTGCAGGTTGGGCCGTTCAAAGATCAGAAGAGCGCCGACGCCGCGAAGAAGGGCCTGGAAAGCGCCGGCTTCAAGGCGTTCGTCGCGAAACACTGATGGCGTCGCGTCCCTGGTCTTTTACGCTCGGGTCGTTGCTTCCCCCTGAATTTTCGGCAGCCGGTCGTCTCGTCCTTGCCGCACTCAGCGGCGCGATTCTCTCTCTTTCCTTCTATGGTTCGCATCCCGGATTTTATTCCTGGTTCTGCCTGGCGATTTTGTTGTTCAGCCTGCTGGGCGCGCGGGGGCGCGTTGCTTTTTTCTGTGGTTTCTTGCACGGCCTGATATTTGTGCTCACCTGCGTCTCTTGGGTTGCCGAGGTGCTCTCCGTTCATGGTGGCATGTCTACCGCCGCGGGATGGGCGGTATTGGTGCTCATCGCCATGGTGTGGGGATGTTCGATCGGCCTTTTCACCTGGATGGTGCAGCGGTTGTCGCAGCAGGGAATCGGCCTCGCTCTCTTCGGCACTCCCTTTCTCTGGATTTCCACGGAAGTTTTTCGCGCCTACCTGCCGGAAATCAGTTTTCCTTGGGGACTTCTGGGATACCCCGCCGCGGGAAATCCGGCGATTGTGCAGCTGACTACAATCACCGGCATCTACGGGGTTTCATTTTTGGTGGCAGTTTTTAATTCTTTGCTCGTCTGGATTCTGTCTAGTCCATCGGAAAAGCGAAGAGGCAGGCTTATGGCCGTCGCCAGCGTTGCCGTGGTTCTTCTCGTGATGCAGATGGTTGGCCCGAGATTCGTTCCGACCGCCGCGGCCACCCACGTCGCGCGCGTCGTGCAGCCGAATTTTCCTGAAAATGAGCAGTACGTTGGCGACTGGTACGCTGACCACAAGGCGGACATGGCGCAGCTCGAGCAACTCAGCCTGCGCCGTTCGCCAGGTGTGCAGCAGCCGGACGTGCTCGTCTGGCCGGAAGCGCCCGCCCCGTTTTCTTTTCAGGATCCTCATTTTGGCCCGTACATTTCCGGCCTGGCCGCGGAATTCCAGCATCCCGTCATAGTCGGGATCATCGACTGGAAACCCATCGTCGAAAGCGGCAGGGGCGTTCCCCGCACCGGGCTTGTGCCCTACAACAGCGCGGCTATGCTCAATAGCATCGGCCAAAAAGCTTTCACCTACGACAAAATCCACCTCGTCCCCTTCGGCGAGTACGAACCCTTCCCGCTGATCCATCAGGTCGTCACCAGCGTCTCCGAGGAGGTGGGCGGATTCCACAAGGGCAAGGAGCGAAACGTCGGCCATTTTGCCGGCGGTAACACCTTCTCCGTTTTTATCTGTTACGAAGCCATCTACGCCGGCGAAATTCGCCAGTTCGCCAACAACGGCGCGCAGCTCTTGGTCAACATCTCCAACGACGGCTGGTTCGGAAAATCCGAAGCCGCCGAGCAGCATCTCCGCATGGCTCGCGTCCGCGCCGTGGAAAATCGCCGCTGGCTGATTCGTGACACGAACAGCGGCATCACCGCCTCCATTGACCCTTACGGAAACGTCTCTCGCGTCATGCAGCGCGACACCCGCGCCGCCGCCGACCTGCCCTACGACTTCCGCACCGGCAAGACCATCTACACCCGTTTCGGCGACTGGTTCGCCTGGATGTGCGTCGCCATTTCCGCTATTCTAGTTCTGCTCACTTTCCGAAAGGCGAAATAGCCCGGCAGGGTTCGGGTTCCCCAAACACCGCATGATTCTTGAAGATTTGCAACACCAGTATGAAGGACTGAAGCAGCGCATTACTCTCGTGCGGAGCTTTCTTTGACGCTCCCCAAAACCGCGCGCGCCTGAAAACCCTCGAACAGCGCAGCGCCGACCCCAATTTCTGGAGCAATCAGGAAGAAGCGCAGAGCGTCCTTCGCGACCGCAAGAAGGTCGAAGATCAGCTCGCCGCGGATGAAAAACTGGAAATGCTCGCCAGCGACATCGAAACGTACATCGAACTGGCGCGCGGCGAAACCAACGCCGAGCAAAAAGAAGAATTGCTCAAGGACCTCAACAAGGAACTTTCCACCGCGGACACCTACATCGGCGAACTCGAAACGCAGACCCTGCTCTCCGGCGAGAACGACCACCTCAATGCCATCATGACCATCAAGCCCGGCGCCGGTGGCACCGAATCCCAAGACTGGGCCTCGATTCTCCTGCGCATGTATTTGCGCTGGGCGGAACGCAACGGCATCACGGCCAATCTGCTCGACGAAACGCCCGGCGAAGAAGCCGGCATCAAAAACGCCACGATTCAGTTCAGCGGCGAGAACGCTTACGGCCTGCTCTCCGGCGAAACCGGCGTGCATCGCCTGGTGCGCATTTCGCCGTTCGATCAGGCCGCGCGCCGCCACACGTCGTTCGCTTCCGTCTTCGTCATTCCCGAAGTGGACGACCGCATCGAAATCAACATCAAGCCCGACGATTTGAAGCTGGACACCTTCCGTGCCGGCGGCAAAGGCGGACAAAACGTCAACAAGGTGGAAACCGCCGTCCGCATCACCCACATTCCCACCGGCATCATCGTCGCCTGCCAGATGCAGCGCAGCCAGCACAAGAACCGAGAAATGGCGATGAAGATGTTGCGCTCGAAACTTTACGACCTGGAAATTCAAAAGCGCCGCGACGAGACCGACCGCCTCGACGAATCCAAGCTCGAAATCTCCTTTGGCAGCCAGATCCGTTCCTACATCATGCAGCCGTATCGCCTTATCAAGGACCACCGCACCAAATTCAGCGTCGGCGACGTGGACAAAGTCCTCGACGGCGACCTCACCCCGTTCATCCGCTCCTACCTTATGGCCAAAAAGACCAAAGGCAAGCTCGAAGTTCAACCCGACGAGGAAGTGGACACCGTCTAATGCCTTTACTTTCAGTTCAATGGCCGAAAATTGCCACTCGCTGCTTCCATAACCCGTGCAAAATCAATGCGTTGATTCCGCTTCATGCCGGTGCTACTCTGATTCGGATAGAGTCTGCTTTGCCTCCGGCACGTAGGCCCTACAAGGTGTTTCACACCTTCCCAAAAAAAGAAGTTCAGCACTGAGGAGATTTGTTTTGAGCGATAGAAATATGCGCAATTTTCTGTTCACCTCCGAATCGGTGACAGAAGGCCACCCGGATAAAATTGCTGACCAGATTTCAGACGCGGTACTCGATGAAGTCATGCGCCAGGACCCCAAGGGTCGGGTCGCCTGCGAAACTTTGGTAACGACGGGATTGGTTGTCGTTGCCGGTGAAATCACCACCACCGCCATCATTGACTACGACGATCTGATCCGCAAGACCGTCGAACAGGTCGGCTACGACAACGCCCTCTTTGGTTTTGATTCCACCACTTGCGCGGTCATGTGCACCATCAAGCGCCAGTCGCCCGATATCGCCATGGGCGTGGACACCGGCGGCGCCGGCGATCAGGGCCTGATGTTCGGTTACGCCTGCGACGAAACCGAAGAACTCATGCCCATGCCGATCCAGTTGGCCCACCGCCTCACGCAGCGCCTCTCCGAAGTCCGCAAGAGCAAGAAAGTGGATTTCCTCCGTCCCGATGGCAAGTCCCAGGTCAGCGTCGAATATCGCAATGGCAAGCCATTCCGCGTCGACACCGTGGTCATCTCCACCCAGCACAGCGACACTGTGCCCAACGAAGATCTGCGCCACGCGATCATGGAATACGTGATCAAGCCTATCATTCCCGCTCACATGCTCGACGCCAAAACCAAATATCACATCAACCCCACCGGCCGCTTTGTCATCGGCGGACCGATGGGCGATGCGGGCCTCACCGGTCGCAAGATCATTGTGGATTCCTACGGAGGCTACAGCCGCCACGGCGGCGGTGCTTTCTCCGGTAAGGATCCTTCGAAGGTGGACCGCTCCGCCTGCTACATGGCGCGCTACATCGCCAAGAATATCGTCGCCGCCGGACTCGCCAGCCGCGCCGAAGTGCAACTCGCCTACGCCATCGGTGTCGCGGAACCCGTTTCCGTAATGGTCGACACGTTCGGCACAGGCGCGATTCCCGAAGAGAAAATCACAGAGCTCGTGCGCCAGAATTTTTCGCTCACGCCAAAGGCCATTATCGAGACTCTCGATCTGCGCAGGCCCGTCTATAAGCAAACAGCCGCGTACGGCCACTTCGGCCGCACCGGACCGGGTTTCACCTGGGAAAAGACCGACCGTGCCGATGCGTTGCGCATGGCTGCGGGACTCGGCGCTCCCGTGGAAGCAGCCGCCCGCCGCTAGTTTTCGCCGCGGCCCTTGTTGTTTCGTAAAGCAGTGTCCCTCTCTGCCGCAAGCGGATTCGTGCTGTTGGCAGAAAGCGTCCCGGTGCAACCATTCGCTTTGCGAGTGCAAATTTAAATTGTGAGGAATCTCGAAATGGCAACCGCAGAACTGAAAAAAGGCGATGTGAAGGATATCGGGCTTGCCGATGCGGGCAAGCGCAAGATCGAGTGGGCCGCGCAACAGATGCCCGTGCTGCAGTCCATCCGCAAGCGCTTCATCAAGGAACAGCCGCTCAAGGGACTCCGCGTTTCCGCCTGTCTTCACGTTACCAGCGAAACCGCGAACCTGATGATCGCCTTGCGCGACGGCGGCGCCGATGCCGTTCTCTGCGCATCCAATCCTCTTTCCACTCAGGATGAAGTCGCTGCCTCTCTCAATCGCGACTACAACATTCCCACTTACGCCATCAAGGGCGAAGACAACGACACCTACTATCAGCACATGAAGGCGGCCCTCGACCACAAGCCGCAATTCACCATGGACGACGGCTGCGACCTCGTCACCATGCTCCTCACCAAGCGGCAGGATCTCGTCGGCAACGTCATCGCCGGCACCGAAGAAACCACCACCGGTGTGATTCGCCTGCGCGCCATGGCCAAGGACGGCACGCTGAAGTATCCGATCATCGCCGTGAACGACGCGATGACCAAGCACTTCTTCGACAACCGCTACGGAACGGGCCAGTCCACGCTCGACGGCGTCATTCGCGCAACCAACGTGCTCATCGCCGGCCTCAAGGTCGTCATCGCCGGCTACGGCTGGTGCGGCCGCGGCGCCGCGATGCGCTCCAAGGGACTCGGCGCCGACGTCATCGTCACCGAAATCGATCCCGTCAAGGGCATCGAAGCCGTGATGGATGGCTTCCGCGTGATGCCCATGGCCGATGCCGCGAAGGAAGGCGATATCTTCATCACCGTCACCGGAAACAAGAACGTGATTCGCCGCGAACACTTCGAAGTGATGAAGAGCGGCGCGATCGTTTGCAACTCCGGCCACTTCAACGTGGAAATCGAAATTCCCGCGCTCGAGTCGCTCTCTTCCGGCAAAAAGGAAGTTCGCCCGCTTGTGGATGAATTTCAGCTCAAGGACGGCCGCAAGATTTATCTCATCGCAGAAGGTCGCCTGGTGAACCTCGCCACCGCCGAAGGCCACCCCGCTTCCGTGATGGACATGAGCTTCGCGAACCAGTCGCTCTCCGCGGAATATCTCGTCAAGCACCACAAAGAGATGAAGCCTCAGGTGTACGTCGTGCCCGAGCATCTCGACCGCGAAATCGCGCGCCTCAAGCTCGAATCGATGGGCCACCGCCTCGACAAGCTCACCGCCGAGCAGGAGCAGTACCTCGCGTCCTGGCAAGAAGGCACGTAATCCCGTGTAGGGACAGCTTTAGGCCACCTCCGCTCTTGTAGGGCCTCCCTTCCGAGGTGCACGGTTTGCACCCCGGATCGTTTTGCGGGGCGGGCGGCTTTTCCAAACATCTGATACGATTCAACCAGGGGCGTTTCGACAAAATCGAACCGCCCCAAAATTTTGGTGCCCTAAAACCTGGTGAATGTTATGTGGGACTACTGCGGACACTCTCTCGACATCGCTCGCCTCCGCGGCGCAACCTACGCCGACGTGCGCGTCATGCATTTGCGCCAGCGCGACTTGACCACCAAGAGCGGTGAAGTCGGCACACTCGGCCAGAGCGAATCCATCGGCCTCGGCATTCGCGTCGTCGTCCAAGGCGCCTGGGGCTTCGCTTCCACCGATCAGCTAACCCGCGAAGGCGTAGCCGCATGCGCCGCGCAAGCCGTCTCCATCGCCAAAGCCTCCGCGCTCGCGAAAAAAGAAGACGTGCAACTCGCCGCCGAGCCCTCTTACGTGGACAGTTGGCAAGGCCCCTGTCAGAAAGACCCCTTCGAGATTCCCCTTGAGGCCCAAATCGATCTACTGCTGAAAGCCGACGCCTCCATGCGCCAGATAAAAGGCGTCACTCTCACCGAGACCGACATGCAGTTCCGCAAGATCGATTCCTGGTTCGCCTCCAGCGCCGGCTCGAAAATTCACCAGCGCCGCTTCCACTCCGGCTGCGGCATCGTCGCCACTTCCTTCAAAGGCGATTCCATCCAGAAACGCTCCTATCCCAACAGTTTCGGCGGCCAACACATCCTCGGCGGCTACGAACTGATCGAAGCGATGGATCTTTTCAAGCACGCGCCGCGGATTGCCGAAGAATCGGTTGCACTCCATTCCGCCGCGCAGTGCCCCGAAAAAAAATCCACCCTGATTCTCGGCGGCAGCCAGCTCGGCCTGCAGATTCACGAATCCGTCGGCCATCCCATCGAACTCGATCGCGTTCTCGGCCAGGAAGCCAATTTCGCCGGCACCAGTTTTCTCACCCTCGATAAAATGAATCACCTGCGCTACGCCTCATCGATCGTGAACGTCGTCGCCGACGCCCGCCCCGCGCACGGTCCCGGCCTCGGCACTTTCGCCTACGACGACGAAGGCGTCCCCGCCCAGTGCATCGACGTCATCAAGGACGGCGAATTCCGCGGCTATCTCTCCAGCCGTGAAACCGCGCATCTCATCGGCCTTCAGCGCTCCGGCGGCACCATGCGCACCGAAAGCTGGAACCGCCTGCCGATGATTCGCATGACCAACGTCAGCCTGCTCCCCGGCACGTGGACGCCGGAAAATCTTATCGCCGACACCGACGACGGCATCCTGATGGAAACCAATCGCTCCTGGTCCATCGACGACCGCCGCTACCAGTTTCAGTTCTCCACCGAAATCGCCTGGGAAATCAAAAGCGGCAAGAAAACGCGCATGCTGAAAAATCCCAGCTACAGCGGCATCACCACCGAATTCTGGAACTCCTGCGACGCCATCTGCAACGCCGATCATTGGGTTCTCTGGGGCACGCCCAACTGCGGCAAAGGCCAGCCGATGCAGACCATGGGCACGGGCCACGGCGCCTCCCCCGCGCGCTTTCGCAACGTAAAAATCGGAACTGCGTTCTCAAACGAATGAGCCCAGCAAAGAAAACCCGCCCAAACTTCGCGCGCCGCGCCCCCTCCTCCGAAGTTTTTCTTCGGCCGGAAAGGGAATTGCGCGCCATCACCGAGCGCGTTTTGCGCATCGCCAAAACCGCCGGCATCCCCGAAACCGAAGTTCATGTCGACGAAGTCATCGACGCGCTCACCCGCTTCGCGAACAACTCCATCCACCAGCACGTCGCCGAACACGGCCTCACCGTTTCTCTTCGCGTAGTCGTCGACGGCCGCACCGCCCGCGTCACCACCAACCGCATCGAAGAAGACTCCCTCCGCGCCGCCCTCGAATCCGCCGCATCGCTCGCTGCCAGCCAGCCGAAAGATCCAGGCCTGTTGCCGTTGCCCGGCAAGCAAAGGTATCGCGCCGTTCACCGGTTCTCCCCCGCCACCGCCGCGCTCTCTGCTGATTCTCGCGCGCGAGCCGTGAAAAACGCCTGCTCCCTCGCCGAAAGAAAAGGCCTAATCGCCGCCGGTATTTTCTCCAGTGGCGAAAGCCAGTCTGTCCTCGCCAATTCCCGCGGCCTCTTCGCCGCCTACCGCCAGACCCAGGCGGAATTTTCCGTCACCATGCAGCAGGGCTCCGCCACTAGTTGGGCCAAAGCCAACGCCGCCGACTTCCGCGCCTTCGATCCTCTGGCCCTCGCAAAGATTGCCAGCGAAAAAGCGGCCCGCGCGGAAAATCCCGCCGAGCTTGCGCCCGGCAAATACACCGTCATTCTCGAACCCGCCGCGGTGCTCGATCTCGTCGGTTTTCTCTTCTACGATTTCGCCGCCACGGCCATCCAGGATCAGCGCTCCTGCTTTTCCGGCCGTCTCGGAAAGCCGCTCCTTGGAAAAAACATTACGATCTCTGACGATGTCTATCATCCCGAGCAACTCGGCGCGCCGTTCGATGGGGAAGGCATTCCCCGCCAACGCGTGCTCCTCGTCGACAGCGGCGTTCCCCGCAACCTTGTCTACTCCCGCCGCTCCGCAAAAAAAGCCGGCACCCGTCCCACCGGCCACGGCCTTGTCTTGCCAAACGAATATGGCGAAGCGCCGATGAACCTGGTAATCGACGGCGGCAAGACCTCGGTAGAAGAAATGATTGCGGGGACCGACCGCGGCCTCCTGGTCACGCGCCTGTGGTACATCCGCGAACTCGACCCGTATGAAAAAGTGATGACCGGCATGACTCGCGACGGCTTATTCCTCGTCGAAAAGGGCAAAGTAGCGCAAGCCGTGCGAAATTTTCGATTCAATCAATCGATTCTTCAAATGCTTGCAAGCGTGGAGGCCCTGGGCCCCTCCCACCGCGCAACCGCCGAAGAGTCCTTTGAAATCGTGGTTCCCCCAATGAAAATCAGCAATTTTCACTTTAGCGAAGTTACGAAGTTCTAAGCTACTTGCCCTTCCTCGCGCCCCTGCATTACCGATGCATTACATAGAAATTCTGCATTGTACTTCCCCGCGAGTAGCCTCTATTACTCTCCTATGTGTAGCAGGCGGCGCCAGCCGAACTGGGGGCACCCGGACCACGATGCCTGTGGTACAGGTTTCGTCGCGCGCCTCGGCGGTCCTCCCACCCACGAAATCCTGCAAATTGCCTTGCAAGCCCTTGAGCGCCTCTCCCATCGCGGAGGTGTGGATGCCGACGGCGCCAGCGGTGATGGTGCCGGAATCCTCAGCAGCCTGCCGGTTGAATTCCTTCGCGCCCGCGCCGCCGAACTTGAGATAACCCTGGGCGAAATTTTCGGCGTCGGGATGCTCTTCGCCCCACACACCCGGGTTGCCGACGCGCAGCGCTCCGTGGAAGAAGCCATCGGTCGCGGAAAATTGCGCCTGTCGGGCTGGCGCAAAGTTCCGATCAATCCGAACGCCCTCGGCCAGCGTGCGTTCGAGACCATGCCGGAGATCTGGCAGTTTTTCATCGAGCCAGCGCCCGCGAAAACTCCTATCCCCGATTCTTCCGCGAAATTCGAGCGCAGCCTTTCCCTGCTCCGCAAGCGCGCCGAATCTCTCCTCCCCGAGCGGTGCTATATCGCATCGCTCTCTTCGCGCACGATCGTCTACAAGGGCCTCCTCACGCCCTGGCAGTTCCCGCACTTTTACGAGGATCTCTGCAACCCGGAATTCGCCGCGCACTTCGCCATTTTTCACCAGCGCTATTCCACAAACACCGAGCCTTCGTGGCAGCTCGCGCAGCCCTTCCGTTACGTCGCCCACAACGGCGAAATCAACACCATCGTCAGCAATCGCCGCTGGTTGTGCGCCCGCGAACGCGAAATTCGTAAGCGTATCGGCGTTGGCGAGTGGTTCCACATGCTCGAAGACTACGTCAGCGATTCGGCCAGCTTCGACAACGCGCTGGAACTGAAGTTCCTCGAAGGCAAGTCCGTCGAAACCTCGATGCTTTCCCTGATGCCGACGGCCTTTGCCGAAGATCCCTTTCTCTCCTCCGATGTGCGGCGCACGCTCGAAGTCCTTTCGCGCGAAGGCGAGCCCTGGGACGGTCCTGCCGCCATGGTTTTCAGCGACGGCCTCTCCGTCGGCGTGAAGCTCGATCGCAACGGCTTGCGCCCCATGCGCTATCTCGTCACCCACGACGGCCTGATCATTGCCGGGAGCGAAGCGGGCCTTGTCGATCTGGAAGAGTCCCGCGTCGCGGAGCGCCAACGCCTCGGCCCCGGCGAAATGATCCTGGCGACTCCCAAAGACGGCGTTCTGTTGCGCTGGCGCGAACTCTTGAAGAGCGTCACCGCGCAAGTTCAACGCAAGACCACCTCCGTTCCTTCGCTGCTCCATCTCGCTGGCGACGGCCCGCGCGTCCCAATCACCGAACCCAGGCGTCTCGCCGGCGCTTCCGGCTGGACCGACGATCAGTACAAAATTCTTTTTCACCCGCTCCTCACCGGCAAGGAAGCCGATTGGAGCATGGGCGACGACGCCCCACCCGCTTTTCTTTCCACGTTCACACGGCCGCTCTGGGATTACTGCAAGCAACGGTTTGCGCAGGTAACCAATCCTCCCATCGATCCGTTGCGCGAAGCCCATGTGATGTCTCTCGAAGTTTCGCTCGGCAAGTCTTTGTGCCTGCCGGGCCCCATTCTTAGCGCCGCTGAGCTTGCGGCGCTTTGTGCAGCCATCCCTGAGCTGCAGGTTGTCGACACAAGCTTTCCTGCCATCACCGGGGTCCCGGGCGCGCGCCGCTGTCTCACTCAGTGTTTAACTACCCCTCTGAGTAGCGGCGAGCGCCCGGGGCTCCTCCTCCTCTCCGATCGAAATGTCAGCCGTGAACGCGCCGCGTTGCCCGTCTTGTTGGCCGCCGCGAAACTTTGGAAGAGCGCCGTTCGCCAGGGATTCGCGGAAGTTCCGCTGATCATCGAGAGCGCGCAAGTCTTCGACACGCACCACGTGGCGATGCTGTTGGCCGCCGGTGCCAGCGCCGTCGTGCCCTATCTCGCCGAAGAGTTTGCCGAATCGGAAGAGCCAGGCTCATTCAAGAAAGTTCGCTCGGGCATGTACAACGGGTTGCGCAAAGTTCTCGCCCGCATGGGAATTTCCACGCTGGCCAGCTACCGCAACAGCCACCTGTTTGAAGTCCTAGGCCTGGAAGAACAAATCTGCCACGAATTCTTTGAAGACGCGGGCCGCTATCCTGGCACAAAGTCTCTGATCAACGTGTTGCAGGACTATCTGAAAATGCACGCCTCGGCCTTCTCGACCAGCGGAGCGAATCTTCCCGACTTCGGCCTCTACCGTTTCCGCAAAGGCGCGGAGCTGCACGCCAACTCGCCCGAATTTATCCGCCGCTTGCACGCCCACACCCGCAAGCCGCAGCCTGAACAATATTCCGCCGTCGAGGAACTCGGAAAAGCCGCGGGCCCCACCTTCCTGCGCGATCTGCTGGAGATGCTGCCCGAACAGCCGGTCCCCGTCGAAGACGTGGAATCGCTCGAGTCCATTCTCAAGCGCTTCAGCACGCAAGCCATGTCCCTCGGTTCGTTGAGCCCCGAAGCGCACAAAACGCTCACTCTGGCGATGAACCAGATCGGCGGCCGCAGCAACACCGGCGAAGGCGGCGAAGATCCCGATCTCTACGCGACGCCGGGCGCAGCGAGCAAGATTAAACAGGTCGCCTCCGGCCGCTTCGGTGTCACCGCGGAATATCTCGTCCGCGCCGAAGAACTCGAAATCAAAATGGCGCAAGGCTCCAAACCTGGCGAAGGTGGCCAGCTCCCCGCGCGGAAAGTCACCGAATACATCGCGCGCATTCGCCACGCCACGCCCGGCACGCCGCTGATTTCTCCGCCGCCGCACCACGACATTTACAGCATCGAAGATCTCGCGCAGCTCATTCACGATTTGCGCGCCGTCAATCCCCAGGCGCGTATCGGCGTGAAGCTCGTCTCCGGCACGGGCATCGGCGTGATCGCCGCGGGCGTCGCCAAAGCAGGCGCGAATGTCATCACCATCAGCGGCCACAACGGCGGTACCGGCTCTTCTCCGCTCACCTCAATCAAGAACACCGGCCTGCCCTGGGAAATCGGTCTTCGCGATACGCACGAAACCCTGCTGCGCGCCGGGCTGCGCTCCCGCGTTTCGCTTCGCGTGGACGGCGGCCTTCGCTTCGCGCGCGACATCTTGATCGGTGCAATTCTCGGCGCCGACGAATTCGGCTTCGGCACCGCCGCGCTCGTCGCCATCGGCTGCGTCATGGCCCGCCAGTGCCATCTCAACACCTGCCCTGTCGGCATCGCCACGCAAGACGAAACTCTCCGTCTCCGCTTCAACGGCAAGCCCGAAATGGTCGTCGCGTATTTCCGTTCCCTCGCCGAAGAAATCCGCCGCAGCATGGCGGAGCTGGGCGTGCGCTCGCTCACCGAGCTTCGCGGCTGGTACGATCGCCTCGAAACAAAATCCGGCCTCGACGCACTACTCGTCATTCCCGTTTCCAAGCCCGCTCGCGTCGTGCCGCAGCAGACCCCTGTGCCCGAATCCAGCGGCGTCGAAGTTGAAGAACTCTTGCAACAAACGCATTCGCAGGCCGCGAATCCCACGCTCATCAATAATTTTCACCGCAGCATTGGCAGCCATCTCAGCGGCGAACGCATGCGCCTCAGCATCAAGCAGCCGGGCCTGGCCCCTTCGGTTCACGAATTTTATGGCACCGCCGGCCAAAGCTTCGGCGCTTTTCTTTCCGAAGGCCTCGCCCTGCAGCTATACGGCGAAGCCAACGATTACGTGGGCAAAGGACTTTCCGGCGGCTCCATCGTCATCCGCGCCAGCCACAACGCTTGCAAGCGTGGCGACGTTCTCGCCGGTAACACGGTGTTGTACGGAGCCACTTCCGGCCAGCTTTTCATCGCCGGGCAAGTCGGCGAGCGGTTTGCCGTACGCAACAGCGGCGCCATCGCCGTTGTCGAAGGCGTCGGCCAGCACGGCTGCGAATACATGACCGGGGGCATCGCTGCGATTCTCGGGCCCGTGGGCCTCAATTTCGGTTCCGGCATGACCGGCGGCTTGGCTTACGTCTTGCGCAGCGAGATGGAAAACATCCTGAATCGCGAATTCGTCCAGTCGCACGAACTCGAAGAGCACGAAGAGTCCTGCCTGCGCGCGCTCATTGAAGTTCACCGGCAGCGCACCGGCAGCCCGCGCGCTGCTCGTTTTCTCGCACAGCGTTCTTTGCGCAATTTCGTCCGCATCCAGCCGATTCACCTTCAGGAATCCCTCGAAGGCGTATGGCACGCGTTTTCAAGCAGCGTCCGCGATCCGGTTGCCGTCTCCGCGCCGGCGGTGCTTTCAGTCCCGGCAACATCAACCCCGCACTATGCCTGACGTGTTCGCATTAATCATTTTCTAATGTAGAATCCGCTATATTCATCTTCTGAGAGTGAGGGATATGGATTTCGACCAACTTACCACTTTTGTCCAGGTTGCCAAGCTGAAGAGTTTTTCCAAAGCCGGCCAAAAGGTATTTCGCTCGCAATCCGCCGTCAGCGCGCAGATCCGCCAGCTCGAGCAGGCCTACAAGGCCAAACTCCTGGACCGTTCGGCAAAGTCCGTTGAACTCACGCCCGCCGGCGTCGTTCTCTTCGACTACGCCGAACGCTTGCTCCGCTTGCGCGACGAGTCCGTGCAGATCGTCGCCGACCGCGGGAGCGTCGTCCAGGGCCCCGTCATGTTCGGAGCCAACGAGGCCACCTGCCTCTATCTCCTCCCCGACATCCTTTCCGAGTTCAAGCGCCGCTACCCGCTGGTGCACATCAGCATCTACCGCAATTTCAGCCACAAAATCTTGCAGCGCCTGGAGGATGGCTCGCTCGACCTCGGCATCGTCACTCTGCCGGTGAAATCCCCCAATCTCAAGATGCACGTCATCAATCGCGACCGCCTGCGTTTCATGGTCAGCACGAAAAATCCGCTTTCGCAGCGCAGTAACGTCACGCTCGAAGAGATCGCCTCCGCGCCGCTGATTTTTCCGCGGACCGGCTACACCCGTCAGGTTCTCGACAAGCTCTTTCGCCCGCACCGTTCCCGCCTGCAGATCGCCATGGAACTCCCCAGCATTGGCATGATCAAAACCTTCGTCGCCGCCGACGTCGGGATCTCTATCATCAGCGAGAGCTTCGCCCGCGATCAGGTTAAGACCGGGGAAGTGAAGCTCCTGAATGTCGAAGGTGTCGATCTCTGGCGCGAACTCGCCCTCGTCTATCGCCGCGATCGCAGCCTTCCGCGCGCCGTCCAAGCCCTGATCAACATGATCCGCGAACTTCGCAAACCCGCGGATGCGCACGAGTAACAGGCCGCCGAAGCATCGCAACTTACAAAACTCGCGCGGCGTTCTCTTCAGATTTTCGAATTATGGCAGCGTGGCTGGAAACCGTTGCTACTTCACGTTGAAATCAATGCTCGCAATCGCGCGCGCGATCACGTTTTCCTGAATCTGGATCAGGTCCGTATCCGCGTAAGTCATCCCTAGAACGGTGAACACATCCCCATTGCGCGCCACCACCGCCAGCGTGCCCGACCAGTCGTGCCCGTCCGCCATCCCGCGATACTTGTACTCCAGCGCCGGCAATCCTCCCAGCACGGTCGTTCGCTGCGAAATCAGCCGGTAATTGTCGTACACCTCGCTCAACTTCTTTTCCACTTCCTGCGCCGCGGGCTCCAGAGCGCTGTTCGACTTTTCGTGCCCCACGACCAGCAGCGTGGATTCGTTGCTCGTTCCCATGGCCACGATGGCGTTCGGTAGGCTTTTTCCGGCATCCGCGATAATCTGCCAGCTCGGCGCCTTGTACATCCGGAATAGAAATTCGTGGTTCAGGTACAAATTCCCCTGAATCTCTTCCTTGATCGGCGGCGGAGGCGGCGGCGTCACAGGCGTTGCGCTCGCCGTATTCGGCGTCGCGCTCACACTCTTGATCGGCGGTGGAGTCGCGTCTCCCTTTGCGGTGGTCAGCGGAATCGTAGGTCGCGCCGCGGAACTGTTTACGATGGCTGAAGCCTTTGCCTGCCTGTTTGCTTCCGCGCTCGTCGGCGTCGCAGCGCCGCTCTTCGTCGCAGGCTTGGTGGCAGTTGCGCTTGATCCCGCTCCATCGACTGGCGTGTCAGGGATAATCGACTCAATCTTGTCTTTCTCCACCAGCACGTAGCCGAAGTCCGTCTTCACCTTGAACATGTTGTCTTCGTACGCCACGATCACGCCGTGCAGTTTCTTTCCGTCTTTCAAGCGGATTTCGTCGCCACGCGCGGCACTCGCAAAAATGCCCGCCCACACGCCTGCTGAAAGCAGCGCAACAAGGCCCAGGATAGCTCGGGGACGCCTGGCAGTCTTCATGCTAAAAGTATGTGCCCGGCATTTGTCGCCCGCAAGACTCACCCCGCCGGTGGTGTCCGGCGTGCCAACTCCGCCAGGATGGCCGCGATTCGCCGGATCACGCGATCCAGTTCTGCCAGCGCCGCGTCCAGCCGCCCGCGCGCCGCCTCCGGCAATCGCGCGTGATTCTGCTGCAGCGCCAGCGCCTCCGCCAGCATCCGCAGCTCTTTCCGGTGCCGCGGATTCAATCGCTCCCACAGCCGCCGCTTTTCGCTCTGATTGCGTCCCAGCCAGCCCTCGCCGCTCGCCGCCGGCTGGCCATTCGCCGGTTCCGGCCCTCGCTCCGTCTTGTCGGTTTGCCGAATCATGTGGTGTTCATGTGCGCTTAGCTTTGTGCCAGCCGCGATCAGATAACAGCGATCAGGACCCTTGTCCCAACCTCACATCGCGCACCGTCTTGATTCCTGCTGTCTGATCGCTGCTATCTGTTATCCTCTCCCTCTTACTGATTACCGATTACTGATTACTGTTCATCCACCCAACCTCTCCACCTTCTCCCCATTCACATGCTCTCCCTCCATCACCACGCCCGTCACCCGCATCGACCGCGTCTCATACACCAGTCCGCCATATTTGTCGTACACATCCGGGAAGAGAATCACCTCAAACAGCCCGCGCTGATCCTCCAGCGTAACGAACATCATGTTCCGGTAATTTTTCGTGCCCACATGCCGGTACGTCACCACCCACCCGCACAGCGTTACCCGCTTTCCCTGCAACCCCGGCAACTCGTCGCTCCACGTCTCCCCGTTCCGCGGCAAAAAATCCAGCGGATGCCCGCTCACGCAAACTTCCAGCACTTCCCGCTCATACCGCAACTTCTGCTCGCGCGTATAATCCGGCGCATCAATCTCCCGCAGCGCCGCCCCAATCGCATCCTCCCCCTCCATCTCCGCAAACAACACACCCGCCACCGCCCTTTGTAGGGGCCGGGCTTGCCTGCCCTGAGTCCGACCGAAGGGCCCGGCCCGCTCTTGGGTTTGTAGGGGCGGCTTTATGCCGCCTTCTTGCTCTTTGTGGCACAGCCATTCCTGGCTGTGCTCTTGGGTTTGTGAATGAAGAAACACCTTTCCCCGCCCCCCCGCCTGCAGCAAATTCCACTGCCACAACATCGCCGCCCGCGTCATCCCGCAAACCTCATCAAACGCCCCGCACTTGATCAACGCCTCAATCTCATCCCTCTCCGCCGGTACCCGCGCCAGAAAATCCTCCAGCGAACGAAACGCCCCCTCCGCCTCCCGCGCCCGCACAATCTCCACAATCGTCTCCACCCGCAACCCCTTCACCTGCATCAGCCCAATCCGCATCGTTTTTGTAGCGGCCGCCTTCTGAGGCGGGCGCTTTTCATTGTGGCTGGCGTCACCAGGGGCGCCCACTCCCTCCGCCGTATACTCCATCCGCGAACGATTCACCGACGGTAACCGCACCTCAATCCCCCACCGCTTCGCCTCCTCCACATACGCCGAAACGTGATAAAACCCCGCTCCCGCGCTGCACATCGCCGCCAGAAATTCCGCCGTGTGATGCGTCTTCAAATACGTCATGCGGTACGAAATATCCGCGTACGTCGCCGCATGCGCCTTGCAAAATCCAAATCCCGCGAATTTCTCCACCATCATCCAGGCCTCTTCGCGCTCCGCTCCCTGCAACCCCAGCTTCTCCGCCGCCTTCAGGAATTTCCCGCGCAACCTCTCTCGCTCCCGCTGCCCTGAAAATTTCGCCGCCGAACGCCGCACAATGTCCGCCTCCGCCAGCGACATGCTCCCCACCGCCTGCGCGATCTGCATCACCTGCTCCTGGTAAATGCACACGCCCAGCGTGTCGCCCAGAATCCCCTTCAGCGATTCATGCGCGTACACCACCGGCTCTTTCCCGCGCAGCCGCTTCAGAAAAAGTTCCTTCGAGCCGTACTCCGCCGCCCCCGGCCGGATAATCGCCAACGCGATTGCCATCTGTTCCAGTGTTCGCGCTCCCATCGTGCGGAGCGTGCTGCGCATCGCCGGCGACTCAATCTGAAAAACTCCCATCGTCCGCCCCGCTGCAATCACCTCGCAAGTCGCCGCGTCATTCTCCGGTATCGCCCCAAAATCAATCGTCCGCGCCCTCGGGCAAGGTGTAACTCCATCTGCAGCCACACCGTCGTTGCCCTCCGAATCCTTTACTTCCTTTACCTCCTTAACCTCCTTTACTTCCTGTTTTTCAATGTTGTCCAGCGCCAGCGCCATCGTCGTCAGCCCGCGCTGTCCCAGCAGGTCCATCTTGATCAGCCCCAGCGCCTCAATCGCGTTCATGTCGTACTGCGTCACCACGATGCCCTTCGTCGCCCGCTCCAGCGGCACCAGGTGCGTCAGCGGCCGCGCCGAAATCACCGTTCCGCACGGATGAATTCCCAAATGACGCGGCGCGTCGTCCAGCCGCAGCGCCACCTGCAAAATCGTTTTCCACGGCTCGTCATTCACCGGCAGCGTGCGGCCCTCCGGCAAAAGCTTGATCGCTTCCAGAATTTCCCGCACCGGCCGGTGCGGCAGCCGCTTCGTGAAATAATTCACCTCGCCCGGCGGCACGCCAAACACTTTGGCGACCTCGCGCACCGCCAGCCGCGCGTGCATGGTGATGAAGCTGCCGATCATCGCCACATGCTCCGGCCCCCACCGCGCATAAACGTAATCGAGCAGCTCGTCGCGCCGCGCCCCGCAAATATCAATGTCGATGTCCGGGCAATCCCCGCGCTGCTCGTTCAGGAAGCGCTCAAAGTAAAGTCCCCAGCGCAGCGGGCATACACAGGAAATTCCCAGGCAATAGAGCACCATCGAACTCGCCGCCGACCCGCGCGCCACCGCGGGTATCCCGCGCCGGTGGGCTTCCTCAACGATGTCCCACACCAGCAGAAAATACGGCGCCAAACCCCATTTCTCGATGACTTCCAATTCGCGCGTCAGCCGCGAAAGCACCGCGGGACGCAGCGGCCGGTAACGTTTCCGCGCGCCCTCAAAGCTCAGCTTCCACAAATACGAAAACGCCGATTCGCCCTCCGGCACCGGAAACTCCGGAAAAATCGTCTTGCCCAGCTCTAGTTCCAGGTTGCAGCGTTCCGCAATCTCCAGCGTCGCGCGCAGCAACTCCGGATGATCCGGAAACAACCGCTGCATCTCCGCCGCCGGTTTGAACCACGCTTCACTCGTCGTAATTTCCGGCGCCGCAACCGTAGTCAGCAATCCACCAGTCCGAATCGCATTCACCGCCCGATGATGCAAATGCTCTTCCGGCTTAACGAAGTGCACATTGTTCGTCGCCACCAACGGAATCCCCAACTCCCGTCCCACCCTCTCCGCCTCCCGCAATACCCGCCCATCCCCCCCCGACAAATGCTGCACCTCGATATACAACCGCTCCCCAAAAATCTCCTTCAACTGCCAAAGGTGACTGGTGATTGGTGACTGGTGACTGGCGGTGCCTATGTAGCGGCCACCTTCAGGTGGCCCCGAATTTCCCTTTGTAGGGGCCGGGCTCGCCTGCCCTGAGTCCGATCGAAGGGCCCGGCCCGTCTCTGCAAACCCTTCACGCAACATCTCTGCCGGCCACAACGCAATCACCCCCGCGCCATGCGCCGCCAACTCCTCCAACGTAACCGCCCTCCCCGCCTCCTCCGCAAACGTCTCCTGCCCCGGCCGCAAAACCCCCAACTGTCGCAACGTAGTCAACCGGCACAAATTGCTATACCCCTCCGCATCCATCGCCAGCAGCACCATCGCCACACTCGCCGAACTGTTCTTCTCCTTTACCTCCTTTACCTCCTTTACTTCCTTTACCTCCCGTCTCTCGCTGTTTCTTGCCACCACGTCGAGCGTCACCCCCACAATCGGCTTCACCCCCGCCGCCCGCGCCGCCTGATAAAACGGCACCGCCGCATACATCCCATTCGTATCCGTCAACGCCACGGCGGGCATCTTCTGCTCCACCGCCGCCGCAATAATCTCCTCCGGAGGATTCACCCCCCGCAAAAACGAGTAATGGCTGTGACAACGCAAATGCACAAACATGTGGCAACCTGTAGCAGCAACAGCGACCGGCGGGAAGACGATCGGAGAGCTGAAGAAAATAGCGGGTAAAGGGAAGGGAATTACTTTCGAAAAATCCTGTAGCTCAGGCCTTCAGGCCTGAGGGTTTCCATCAATGCCGGCACGATCGTTCCGCAGGTCGAAGGTTTTATTGCGGTGACGCGGTCCGTAATAGGGCGGAAAATTGGCCGGTTGCTGACGGGAGATCCTCACCCCTAAAGGGGTGAGCTACAGAGCCTTATCGCGATAAACACGGCGTAGACAGCACCAGCCCGTTTTCTTTCGTGGCGTAATGCTCCCGCAACTCCAGGCCTTTGCCGTAGAAGACGGCGTTCCAGCCGTAGCGCCCGCGCACGCGGTCCACTTCACGATTGAGATACCACCGCCGGTTCGCGTCCACATCAAACAACTCATTCTGCCGCCGGTCGGCGTCCAGATTCGTCACGCTCACACCGATATGCCGAATCGCCACGCGCCGCGTAAACAGTTTCGCGAACAGCTCCTTGCTGGCCACCAGCAGTTCGCGCTCGTCATTCGTCGCGCGCGCCAGCCGTACCGTCTGGTGCGCGGAATAGTGGTCCACATACCGCACGCGCACGCCAATCGTCCGCGCCTGCTTGCCGTGGTCGCGCAGCGTCGAGCCAATCCGCTCGCTCAAATACTCCAGCAAGCCGCCCAGAAATTCCGTGTCGATCGTGCCGCCCTCAATCGTCGTTTCGCGCGAAACCGATTTCGGCGTCGCCAGCGTCATCACCTCGCGCCCGTCCAGCCCGCGCGAACGCTCCCAGATCTGCTCGCCAATCACATCGCCAAACGCCGCCATCAGCACCGGCTTCGGAATCATTCGCAATTGCCCGATCGTCGTCACGCCCCGCTCCGCCAGCGCGCCCGCGTGCGTGTGTCCGATGCCGTGCAGCTTTCCCACCGGCAGCGGCGCCAGAAATCCTTCTTCCGTTCCCGGTGCCACGATGCGAAACCCGCGCGGCCGCTCCAGCCGCGACGCAATCGACGCCACCACTTTCGTCCGCGCCGCTCCCACCGACACGCTCAATCCCGTCCGTCCCAGAATCTCCGCCTGCAGCCGCCGCAGCATCGCCTCGAAATCCGGATACAGCCGCTCCGTCCCCGCGAAGTCCAGATAAAAATCGTCCAGCGCCGCCGTTTCCACCGCCGGCGTGTACGTCTCCAGAATCCGCCGCACCCGCTCCGCAAAATCCGCGTAGTGCTCGTACTTCCCGGGCACCACAATCGCCTTCGGGCAGATGCGCAGCGCGTCGCGAAAACTCATCGCCGTCTTCACGCCGCGGAATTTCGCCTCATAACTCGCCGATGCCACCACGCCGCGCCCCACCAGTACCGGCTTCCCGCGCAGCTTCGGATTCAGCACCTGCTCCACCGAAGCGAAAAACGCGTCCACATCCACATGCACAATATGCGGCATCTTTTGCGCTTGCCCTGAGTCTTTCCGAAGGGCTGCACGAGCTTTGCCTAACCCCAGCCAATTTGCCCCAAACCATGATCGCTTTTCCGGTGCAGCCGCTTCTTGTAGTGGCCGATCTTCAGATCGGCCTTCCGCCTCCGCCGCCATGTCCTCTACTTCCTTTACCTCATTTACTTCCTCTACCTCGCTTCTTCTTTCGACACACGCTTCCATGGCAGCTCCTGGCAGGGAACCGGCTCTTGCGCTACTTTAACGGGTGGCATCCGGCTCGGGAGAGCCCGAAGGCAATGGAGCCGAAGCCACCCGTTTCCCGTTTCCTCTACCGGGGGCGAATATAGGCGAACAAAAAGCGAAAGTCAATAGCTTTTTTTACCTTCGTATTTCCCTTTGAAATCCCGGCCTCCGCAAAATCTTTTCGGTGATCGCGCTCCGTACTCTCAAGAACGAAGTTGTAAAATCAGCCTTCCTTCTCCTCCCCTCCTGCTTACTCACCCTCCGCTCACCCGTCTATCGCTTTGGGCGTGTTCACCCAATAAATCTCCACTTCCGCGAAGCTCCTCTTTTCGCGACCAGGATGGTGTGTCTATGCGCAACACTTCTCGTTTTCTTCTCGCAATCCCTCTCGGCCTCGCCTTCTGCATCACCAGCGCGCAGGCGCAATTCAAAAATGGCAGCCAGGCCACCGAGCTGAATCTCCCCCGCATCAGCCAGCGCGGCGTCACCACGCAAACCATCGGCATCAGCACCATCACCATCGACTACAGCCGTCCCCTCGCCGGCTCCCGCGAAGTCTGGGGCAAGACCGTGCCTTACGGAAAAGTCTGGCGCTCCGGCGCAAACGAAAACACCACCATCGCCTTTTCCGATGACGTCATGATCGAAGGCAAGCCTCTCGCGGCCGGCACCTACGGCCTCCACATGATCCCCGACAAGGATCAGTGGACCATCATCTTATCCAAAAACTCCACCTCCTGGGGCAGCTTCAGCTATGACGAAAAGGAAGACGCCCTCCGCGTCACCGTCAAGCCCACCGCCGATCAAAACTTCGATACGCTCACCTACACCTTCGACGACGTGAAGCCCGATTCCGCCCTCGCCACAATGCGCTGGGAAAAGGTCGCCGTGCCCTTCCGCGTTTCCGTCGACGTGAAAGCCGTCACCCTCAAGAGCATTCGCAACCAGTTGCGCAGCGTCGGCGGCTTCACCTGGGCCGGCTATGACGAAGCCGCGAACTGGTGCCTCGACAACAACTACAACCTTGAAGAAGCGCTGAAGTGGGAAGACACTTCCATCCAGAACGAAGACCGCTTCGAGAATCTCGAAACCAAGTCGCGCGTCCTCGACGCTATGGGCAAGAAAGACGAAGCCGCCAAGACGCTCTCCGCCGCCTTCGCCAAAGCCAGCGCCACGCAGCTTTACGTTTACGCCCGCGGCCTGCAGCGCGCCGGCGACGCCAAGCGCGCGTTTGAACTCTACCCGCAAGTCGCCAAGCGCGACCCTAACCACTGGCTAAGCCATCTCGCGCAAGCTCGTCTGGCCTCCCACAGTGGCGATTACGCCGTCGCCTCAAAGGAAATGAAGCTGGCCATCGCCGGCGCTCCCGACGCCAACAAACCCTTCCTCGAGCCTATGCTCGCCAAGCTCGAAACCAAATCCGACATCAACAATTAATCCATGTCCCTTTGTAGGGGGGAGGGGCTCGCCCCTCCCTCTTGGGTTGCTCCCGCGTTTGTAGGGGCGTCGTTTACCCCGCCCTCTTGGGTTGGGGGTGCCCTGCCTGGTCCTACCAATTGCTCCCGAGCGAATCGAATGTGCAAAACTCGCCCGTCCGCCGTGGCGGACGGCCACTACACACGAGCTGTTCCTCAAGTCATCAGTCTTTTCCTTTACATCCTCCCCTCCCGTACCAATTTCGCCCCGCCGCGCATCAACATACTCCAGCAGCCCGTCCACTACTCCAACCGAGGTGACTCCCAAATGATCTCCATGACTCCCGAGCAGGCCGCGTTTCTCCTCCAATACAATCTTCCGTCCGTCAAAAACGAGTACCGCACCACCAGCGCCCTCATCGCCGCCATTCCCTCCTCCAACGCCGACTATCGCCCCGACCCGCAAGCCCGCAGCGCCGCCGAAATCGCCTGGCACATCGCCGCCACGGAGCACCGTTTCTACAACGGCGTCCTCTCCGGCGCCTTCGACTTCAACGCCATCCCCCGCCCCGAAGGCGGCATCACCCGCGAAAACATCCTCAAGTGGTACGCCGATTCGTTCGCCAAGAATTTCGAAAGCCTCACCCGGCTCACCCCGCAGCAAGCCGCCAAGATCATGGACTTCCGCGGAATGTTCCAATTGCCCGCCGTAACCTATCTCGATTTCTGCATCCGCCACACCGTCCATCACCGTGGACAGCTCTCCACCTATTTGCGCGCCATGGGCGGCAAAGTCCCTGCCATCTATGGAGAAAGTTACGATTCCGCCGAGGCCAAAAAAGCCTCCGCGCAAGCCAACTGATTTCTACCAGGTGTTCGCCCGCATCCCCGCCACGGGCAAAAACGCCACCCCGCACCGGAACATTTGCAATTCCGGAATTTCTGAAATATTCACCACGCGCGCCGGCACGTAAATCGCCGGCGCATTCGGCGATTCCTGCGAAAACGGCACCGCGATCGTCACTTCGGTCGAAATCAAGTACGCATTCTTCGTACGGAATCCCAGCCCGCCTCGCGACATATCAATGCAGCTCACCACATCTTTCCCGAACGCCGCGCTCTGCACGCAAGCAAAGTAGTTCACCTTGGCCCGCACTCGTTGCCGCCGGTCTTCCACCGCTGTCGTCGTAGTTGCCCCCGTGGCCCGCGCCTCGCTCTTCCTGTGCGCGTCTGTTTTCTCCTCCGTTCGCGGATCCGCGTGTACTTCCGCGTGTCCCGCGCGCGGTTCCAGGTTCACCATCACTCGCGCTTCACTGTGCTCTGCGAACGGCTGTGCCACGCTCTCTTCCTCGTCCAATTCCAGTCCCGCATGTTCCACGACAACGGCTTCTCTCGAGGGCGAGTCCAGCTTCTTCTGCACCTTCGCGGCCCCATTTCGCGGAGCGTTGCCCGGCTCCGGCCGCTTCCACACCGTCGCAAACCCACACTCCGTGCAATAGCGCACCAGCCCGCCGTGAATCGCGCAGACATCAAATTCATAGTCGCCGTTCAAGAGCGTCACCGTCTCGCCGCAACTCCCGCACTCCAGCACCAGCTCCAGCGGGCGTTCCTCCGGCGGAGGCGGCGCGGGAAAATCCATTTTCCAAAAGTCCAGTTCCTCGTCCAAAAATGCCACGCCGTATGTATGACGCCCGTCTTCCGAAGCGATCTCTCCCACAACGCGGATATCCGTTTCCTTATTGGTTTCCATTGAGCGCAGGATCAGCTCCTGCTCGGCGATCAATTTATACGTGGAGACGATCCCCGCCCCGTGCAGGCTCAGCATCACGGTATGCGTGTCTTCCGAGAACAGCCGGCCATCGGCGTCGCTGCCGATCAAGAGGATGGATATGGACTTCAATACGCGCCCGCTGCGGCGCATTTTTCTGGACGTCATCTTGGCAACCTGGGGAAGGGGCCAAGAAATTAACGTGTTCAGGATACCGGAAAATCGAAGCGGCGGCGCGGATTTTGCGCGGCTGTTGCCAACAAAAAACAAATTGTTGCGAACGGAAACGCTGTTTCAATCAGGAACATTTCTGCGCGCCTCTCTGGGAAACTTCACCGCGGCAGGCCGGTGCCAGCGGGGCATCCCAGGAGGTGCCAGAGAAGCAATGCCCGATGCACCCCAAACTTTTCTTTCCAGCGCCGTGATCTTCCGACTGTGAGCGCCGTTAGCGCGCCGCTGACCGCCGAATCGACAACAAGGCGAATCAGCAGACCGCACCGCAGCACGATGCCAACCGCCGGGCTGCGGTGCTTTGCAAAATAGGCGTAGCGCGAGCGCCAGTATTCGATCCGCGCGGCCGCCAGATCCTGCTTCGCCGTCTGCCCCTGGCCGTGCCATACGCGCACCTGCGGCAAGTGCACGGTCGCAAATCCCTCCTGTTCCGCCCGCAAGCAAAAATCCGTCTCTTCCAGAAAAAAGAAGAAACGCTCGTCCATTCCGCCCAGTTTTTCCCAAAGCAGCCTGCGAACCAGAAAGAAGGCGCCGATCACCGATTCCACCTCGACCGGCTCGCGCAATTCCTGTTCCTTCCCGGGGAAGCGCCGCGGCCAAAGCTTTCGCAAAAGAAATTTGTTCAGCAGTTCCGTCGCCAGGGTAGGGAAGTTGGCGATCGAGTTCTGTTTCCTTCCATCCGCATGAAGCAATTGCGCACCGGCCACGCCGCAGCCGGGATCCGCTCGCATCCATTCCACGGCGAGTTCTAACGCGTCTGGAGCCAGGCGTGCATCCGAATTGAGCAGCAACAGAAAATCGCCCGTGGCACCGCGAGCGGCGAGATTCACTCCGCGAGCAAAGCCAAGATTCCGCTCCATGCGTTGGTAATGAATCTCCGGAAACACCGCGGGCAAAACTTCCGCGGTCTCATCGGTAGAGCCGTTGTCGATAACATGAATCTCTTTTGAAACCGAACCGGCTGAAGAAAGAACCGATTCGATGGCTTCGCGCGTCTGCCGGCAGGTATTGCGCGTCAGGAGAATAACCGAAACGTCCAAACAGTGCGCTCCTCAACCCGGAGAAATCGCCGCGTGCGCCGTGCGGGCGCGGCGCAACGCACAAAGTGTATCAGGCGCGGAGCCGGGCAGGACAGCAGTCAGAGCAGGGCTGAACTTGGACGGAAGCGAATCTCCGGAACGGTAGGCACAAGCGAAGACAAGGAGTGGGGCGGCCCACCCCTTGTCTTGGGTAGAGGAAAAAATCAGGCGGCGGCGCCGGCGGAGTGCGGGCGAACGTCGTAGCCGTCGCGCTTCAGATAGCGGTACAAGCTCGTGCGGCCGATTCCCAGAATCTGCGCCGCGCGCAACCGGTTGCCGTTGCACATCTGCAGCACCTTCTGGATGTGCACCTTGCGCACATCGTCGAGCGAAAGCGGGCGCCACTCTTCGTCTCCCGCCAGTCGCGGGGTCCGGTGCTGCAAGTGCTCCGGCAGGTCGCTGATATCGATGAAGTCGCCCGTGGCGGTGATGCATCCCGTGGAGATCACGTTTTCCAGTTCCCGCACGTTCCCCGGCCAAGGATGCTGCAGCAGCACCGTCTGCGCGCGGCGGGTCAGTCCGGAGATATTCTTCCCGTACGAATCGTTGTATTTCTTCAGGAAAAACTGCACCAGCAGCGGAATATCCTCCAGGCGCTCCGCCAGCGAAGGAATGCGGATCTGGATCGAACTCAGCCGGTAAAAGAGATCCTCGCGAAACCTGCCGGAAAGGACTTCGGCGCGCAAATCGCGGTTTGTTGCCGCGATCAGCCGCACGTTCACCTGCTTCACTTCCGGCGAACCCACGCGCTGGATCTCGCGATTCTGGATCACGCGAAGCAGTTTCGCCTGCATCGCCAGCGAAGTTTCGCCCACTTCGTCGAGAAAGACCGTGCCGCCGTTGGCATATTCAAACAGCCCGGGGCGCGTGTCCGTGGCGCCGGTAAAAGCGCCACGCACGTGGCCGAACAACTGGCTCTCGAGCAGCGTATCCACCATCGCGGAGCAGTTGCACACCGCCAGCCGGTGCTGGCCCACCGGACTGATCTGATGAATCGCCCGCGCCACCAGCTCTTTCCCCGAGCCCGTCTGCCCCACCAGCAACACGTTGGTATAGTGCCGGGCCACCTTGCGCGTGAAGTCGAAAACCTCCAGCATCGCCGGGCTCTTTCCGACAATGCCGTGGAATTCCAGGTCCTTCAAAAGCTGCTCTTCCAGCGAACGAACCCTCCGGCGCTGGTCATAGAGCGCCGCAAGGTCATCCAGCGTGCGCTTCAGCCGAACGTGGTCCAGCGGCATGGGCAGGAAATCCGCCGCCCCGCGCCGGATGGCCTCCAGCGCGCCCTCCAGCGTGTATTGCGCGGTCATGATCATCACATTCACGCCGGGGTCGCACCGCAGCGCGCGGTCCAGGAAATCAAATGGATCGGGTTTTTCCAAATGGGTGCCGGCAAACACCACCCGGCAACGGCCCATGCGAATTAGCCGCAGCGCCTCTTCCGCGTCCGGCGTGGAGACCGGTTCATAGCCCATGTCCGTGATCAGGTGCGCGAGCGAATCCCGCTCGTTGGGGTCGTCGTCGAAGATACAAGGTGTGAGTGAACTCTGTATAGGGGATACCGCCACAGATTTGTAAGTTGCGTAAGCCATGTCCCACAAAGAGGCAAACGCTGTGCCAAAGAGGTTTTCCATCCGCGCGCGCTTGGAAAGGCAACGGAATCGTAGATCCTGTAGCGGCGAGTCTTCACTAAGTGGAACTCTTTCAATGCTGTGGAACGAGCGCACCCGGAAATTGTTGAGGCGCGGAAGAGAAAGGGAAGCGTGAGACAAAGCATAGAAACCTTGAAAATCTTTGCCAAAACGGGCCCTTGTCCCGAAGTGGCTGGGATTTGCTCTTCAATTCACCGTGTAACTCTCACGGCTGTGCCGCGGCTGCACTCCGTTCAACCGGAACTGGTGGTTCCCCTCGGGGCTGCAGCCCACGAATTCCGCTTCGTACGCAATCGGGTTGGCGCGGTGCGTTGCTGTCGGCTGGATCGGCCGCACAAAAATGATGGAGCCTTCCGACAGCATCCGCGTCAGCGTCACGTGCTTTCCCGCGTATTCGTCCCAGCCGAGCTCCGACCGCTCCACGAAGAAAACCTCGTTTTCGTCCCAACCGGATACTTCCACCTGGTCGGTCTGGGCGAGCGATTGCGTCCCCGAATTGGCCATTGATCGCCTCCGCAGGGAAAAGAGCAGTTCATCGGCCATCGGAGTCAAGGCAACTCTGCGAGGGAAAAGCACTTAAATCCTGCGCAGCGCGCGCGGTGTGCAGGGAAGAGACAACGCAGCCACTCGTGGCCCAAACTGGGCTGATATTGGAAAATCTTCAGGGAGTCTCTGCGGAGCAGGCTTTTGTTGCCGCCTAGAAAAACACCCTCATGGCGATGGCCTCGATGTAGGGATACACCTCGCGAAAGACCAGCATGCCCACCAGCAAGCCCGCCATCGCGAAACTGCTTCCGCGAATCCAGTCCAGGTATTTCTGCGCTTGCGTTTCGCTCATGAACAGCATGATGCCCGTGCTGCCATCGAGCGGCGGCACCGGCAGCAGATTGAATGTTCCCAGCAGCAGATTCAGGAAGAACACGATCCGCAGCGTGATTCCCAGCAAACTCGGCGCGCCCGTGACCGGATCGCGGTGGAAAAGCTGCAACGCCATCCCGCCTCGAAGCGCCGCAACGGCCAGCAGCATCAGCGTGAAGTTGGCCGCCGGTCCCGCCATCGCCATCCACGCCGACCGCCGCGGATGCCGCCGCTCCCACAGCGGATCGAACGGCGCGCTGGCCCAGCCGATCATGCCGCCGCCGCTCAGAAAAAAACTCAGCAGCGGAAAGACAACCATGCCGAACGGCGAACGCCGGATATGAGGAATCGGGTTTAAGCTCAGTTGCCCGCCCATTGCCGCCGTGGAGTCCCCGCCGATTTTTGCCGCCAGCGCATGCGACGCTTCATGGCACGTCGTGGAAAACAGAAAAACCATATACGAGATAAAACCCATCATCAGCGCTTCGGGAGTCAGATCATTCATAAGTATTTCAGCCTAGGGTCTCCGCCCACAGAAAGCAAGCCGCCCCGAAATCCGGTCGTGGGTCAGTCTCCGATTAGCCGGCTTACCAGGCGCTAGAGATGAAAAACAACCCTTCCCGAGGTCAGTTCTTCCGTGGCGGATCCACTGTCCACGGCGGCACGACACCGATCGAGCGCGCATAAGCGACCTGCTGACCGAGGTGCTGTGCGATGTGCTGAACGATGTAGAGCAGAACGCCGCGTTCGGTGATCTTCCCGCCGTTCCAGTCGAGAGTCTTTTCGAGTTCGATGTCTGGCATGGCGCGGATAGCTGCTTTGGCGTGGGCGTACGAGGCCTTGAGCGTGGCGATGACTTTTGCTTTGTCGGTGGTGGACTCCTCGAGAGTTTTCGTGTCGACCTCGGCGGGAGTGGGGGTGCCCACAAGTTTGTAAAGGTTGAAGTTGGCGGCGCTGGCGTGCAGGAAAACCTGCGCGATGGTGCGAACGTCTGGGGAAGGACGCCATGTATATTTATCGGCGGGGATAGCTTCGGCGAGACGGACAAATTCGCTTTCCTGGATCATGACTTCAGCCAAAACTTCCGAGCGGTATCCGGTGACGCCGGGAGTTCCGTCTCTGTATGGGTACACTTGCGCTGAGACGCGAAACGCGCTCGCTGCCATCAGGAGCACGCAGAAAGAGAGAATTCGCGGCATGTGGCCTCCGTTGTTGTGTTACGTGTTGAGTGAATCCAGAAATTATACCCATTCTCCGCAATGGAAATTCGACTCCGTTGCCACGCTCGTCGACCCGGCACAATTCCGGCCTCTGTATCTCAGCCATAAGAGGGAGTACTAGGCGCGACATGTCCGGTTAGGCGGCTTACCGGGACATTTCAACGAGATGTTTGTCACCGCTCTCACGCTGCTGTATGCTGCGTTCAGAAGCCTGCATTCGGAGGCGGCCATTGACCCAATCCCTTACAGCCCTCGACTCGCTGCTCTTCAGCATCGTACTCGCCACACTGGCCATCGGCCTGCCTATTCTTGTAGTGTTGTCCATCCGCTTTCTATGGGACCGCAACTTGAATCTTGGCCGTTCGAAAGAACTTGAAAAGCTCATCTGGCAGTTGCACCGTATCGCCAGCGCAATGGAGCATCAAATGAGTTTGTCATTCCCCGCCGTTCAGCCGGGCACGGAAGAGCCTCGCGATCTCGCCTATCTCCAGAGGCTTGCTGCCCAACCGACCGTTCCTACCCCGAGAGTCGCAACTCCAACTCCTGCGGCTGCCACGCCCCCCGCTCCTCAGCCAGACGTGCAACAGCCCGTGACTCCGCCGCCGGCCGCTCAGCAGGCTTCACCTCCTGCGCTTGAGCTCCGAGAGCCTTTTGTGAAGGCCCCGCGCGCTGGCGTCAACTCCATGTTCGACCTGTAGCTCTAGTTTTTCCGCGCCATAGTTTTGACAAGCTTCTCTCCTACGGCCCACCTCGAATGTTCTTCCGGCAGTTGTCCGGTAAGGCGACCAACCAGGAGCGGAAAACAAAAAACCAACTCACTTACCTGTGCTGGCGAGCGAGAAATGAAATGCGTAGTGCATTGTCAGATAGAAAGTAACCAAGTATGCGAATACGAAAAAGAATCTGAGTGATTCTTTATTCGACTTTGGCCACCAGAACCAAGTAGCAACGAAAAGTAAAACGCCGTGCGGAACGACAACAATCATCTGGAGCCATATCGGCCAGTCGGAAAATCTCGTCAAGTCCAGGAATCATATCGCAAGAGCCATCAGTACCTGGAGCCGACATTGTTATGCAATCAAGTAGGGTGCTGGTCAGTCCGACATCGGAGCGTTCGCCCCGAATGCGATAGAGAAGGAATCCAACTACGGTTCAACGTGTTGCCCTAACGCAACAGCGCTGAGGCCGCCCATAGAACCGGCGCCTGTCCATGAAGATCGCCGGTTCGGCGCTTTCTCTCCAGGTAATACTCCAGATCGTTTTTCTTCCCGGTCCCCTCGCAGACGCCGGTTACGTCATCATTCTGATCGATATATCCGGCAACCGCGATCCATCCCTTCCGTGCTGCGGGACCGTACGTTGTTGCATCGAGCCACCCGTTTTTCACCCCGGTAATCATGGCAAAGCTGAACATCGCCGAACTCGAGCTCTCCGGCCAACTCTCTTCACGATCAATCAACTGCCGCCACATTCCATCCTTTCCCTGGTACTTCAGCAACGCGACCATCATCGCCTTGTATCCCTTCAAAATGCGCGCCCGCTGCGGGTGATCCGCGGGCAAATCGCGCAGCATCTCCGCCATGCCCGCGGCTACCCATCCGTCTCCGCGCCCCCAGAAAAACGGCACATCGGGAGCATGGTAGAAGAGGCCATTGCCTTGCTGAAGTTTATCCAGGTACGACACCATCTCCAGCGCACCCCGGTCCAGATACTTCCTGTCGCCGGTTGCCCGGTAGGCCTCCAACTGCAGGATCGTCAGCATATACATATCGTCGATCCAATACCGCGTCTCCGCCGAGAGCCCATCAGTCTGGGGATTCTCCCATTGCCGGTCCGCCCATGCTTGCCCAGAGGCCAGATATTTCGGGTCCCTCGTCTCGATCCCAATCTCCAGGGGAATGATGCCGAAGATCGAGTCGTCCACGTGATGGCGCATCGGTATCCTGGCAGCCTCCGCTCCGCCTGGCATCAGCGGCTCGAACCTGTGGATCAGTTTTCCGCGCAGGGCGTCGTCGTGTGTCAACTGAGCGAAGGTGAAGGCTCCGTACCAGGCTGCTGCCTCGCCGTAAAAAATAGTCCCGTCGCCCTGATGTGGGCTGGTGACAAAGTGCTCGGCAACCCGCTTGCCCACCTCTTGCGGAGAGCTCCCTGTGGGCCAGTTGTTGAAGAGATCCGTCTGGGCAGCAAGAGGGGTAGCCCCAGCCAGTAGCAACCCAAAAACAAAACCATTAGAAAGAAAGCGCACGCTCTTGATTCTCCTTCTCCTGTATCGATTCGACGACCCGATTCCTTACAGGCGTCACAACGCTCGCCCAGAAACCCGAAGGTAGCTCGATTATTGCGCCGCCACCATTTGTAAACCAATGGCTGTCGCGCCGGAGTAGACAAAATCGATTCGCGTCCTCCGTCTTCTCGACGCTCAAGCTCTCCGTGCGGGAGACTTTTCGCTCCTTTCCATATTCGAGGTTAGTGCTTTCCTAGCTAAATATCCAAAAACACGCCTTAACACCGACAGTTCGGCAAGTGCCTGGCAGCGGTAATCGGAAACTGGCCCATAACCGGGAATCGCCAGGCGTTCCGCGCGGAAAAATCGGCTTTTCTTCCCCACTGAGATTGTGTATGGTTCCCCCAACACGTGTGTTGGCCGTCATTCGGTGTGCGGAGGAATTCCGCGTTGAAGGCTGATCATGAAAGCCTGTTTCCTCCGCACACCCGCCAAAATTGAAACGAATCCCCTCGAATTCAGCGACGTGACCAAGCCTGAGCCGGGCCCCGGCGAGATACTCGTTCGCGTCGAAGTTTGCGGCGTCTGCCGGACGGATCTGCATGTTATCGAAGGGGAACTCCCTCCCAAAAAATCGCCCGTAATTCCCGGCCATCAAGCGGTGGGACATGTGGCCGCAACCGGAATCGGCGCGGAACGTCTGGCGATCGGTTCCCGCGTCGGCGTAGCCTGGCTGCACAAAACCGACGGCATCTGCGAATATTGCCGCCGGGGCGAAGAAAATCTCTGTGACGCACCGCAGTTTACGGGATACACGGTGAACGGTGGCTATGCCGAATATCTTGTTGCGCCGGAGGATTTTGTCTACCCACTGCCGGAAGATCTGCCCGCAGAACAAGCCGCTCCCCTCCTCTGCGCGGGAATCATCGGTTACCGTTGCCTGCGTTTAAGCGGCGTGAAGGCGGGCGCCCGGCTGGGCCTCTACGGCTTTGGCGCCGCCGGCCACGTGGCGATTCAAGTGGCTCGACATTGGGGTGTGGAAGTCTACGCATCCTCTCGCGATCTCCGGCATCAAAAGCTGGCGAAAGAGTTGGGCGCGGTCTGGACGGGCGGCGCGCTGGATGAACCGCAGCAGAAACTCGATGCGGCCATCGTGTTCGCGCCGGCGGGGGAAATCGTTCCCGCGGCCCTCGCGAATCTCAAGAAAGGCGGCCGCCTGATTCTGGGCGGGATTCACATGAGCGATATTCCCGCCTTTTCCTATAAGCTGTTGTACCAGGAGCGTGTGATTCGCAGTGTGGCCAACAACACTCGGGAAGACGGCCGTGAATTTCTCCGCCTGGCCGCGGAAATTCCTATACGCACGCATGTGCAAGTCTACCCTCTGGCGGAAGCCAATCGAGCGCTGAACGCGCTAAAGAACGACGCGATTCGCGGAGCAGCGGTGCTTCGCATAAACTCCTGACTGGCAAGGTGCATCCATGAACGCAAAACGCAGAATAAAGTTTGTTTGTGTGGCCCTTCTGTTGGGCGCCGCCGGTTGCTCGCTCGGGGCGCCGCAGGTTGACCGGGCTGCAACGCAACAAACTCCGTCGGCCGCGGGCTCTCCCGCGGATTCCTTGAGCCCGAGTGGCCAGGCCCAATTGCGGGCGCTTCTCGATAAAGACCGCCTGGAAGAACTGCAGTGGCCAAATTTTTCCGATTACTCCGCGCAGATCAAGGAGTTTTACGAAAAAGCCGGATACGCTCTCGAATGGAGTAGGGGAGGGAAACCCACCCAGCAGGCGCTTGACCTGATCGGCATCCTGCAGCAGGCCGGAAATAAAGGCCTGGACAGCAAGGATTACGATGGCGAACGCTGGCCCGCACGCGTGACAGCGCTTTCGGCTGCTTCGTCCAAAGACGAAAACGCGCTGGTGAGCTTCGACGTCGCGATGACGGTCTCTGGATTGCGCTACTCTTCGGATCTGCACCTGGGAAAAGTGGATCCGCGCACCCTGCACACGGATTTTGAGCCCGAGCGAAACGAATATGACTTGTGTGATTTCCTGCTGAAGCACGTGGTGCCGGCAGCCCACGTCAGTGACGCCTTTGCGAAGCTTGAGCCGCCGTACCTTGGTTATCAACGCACACTGCTGGCTATGCAGAACTATATGAAGTTGGCCAGTGAAGAGAGATTGGATCCCCTGCCCACGGTTGCCAAACCCATTTCATCCGGCCAACCCTATGCAGGTGTGCCTCAACTGGTGGCGCGATTGAAATTTCTGGGAGATTTGCCAGCCGGCGCAACGACAGCCTCCGCAACGTCAACGGGCGATCCGCAAATTTATCAAGGAGACGTCGTCGAGGGCGTGAAGCGCTTTCAGGCCCGCCACGGGCTGGACGCGCAGGGGAAACTCGGCGCGCAAACCATTGCGGAGCTCAACCGGCCGCTGAGCGCCCGCGTGGAACAGTTGCGCTTAACCCTGGAGCGCTATCGCTGGTTGCCACACAATTTCGATCAGCCCCCGATTTTGGTCAACATCCCGGAATTTCGGCTGCGGGCTTACAACGAAGAAGGCAAGATGGCGGTCAGCATGCCCGTGGTGGTGGGACGGGCGTTGCGCACAGAAACGCCGGTGATGGAAGAGGACATGAAGTACCTGATTTTCTGGCCTTACTGGAACGTTCCGCCGAGCATTTTGCGCAATGAGATTGTCCCGAAGATTACCAGGGACCGCGCCTATATTCAGAAGAATGATTTCGAAGTGACCACGAATTCCGGGCAGGTGGTTACCGACGGAATCATCAGCGACGACGTGCTGGCGCAATTGCGCGCGGGAAAGCTGATGGTCCGCCAGAAGCCGGGCCCCAAGAACGCTCTAGGCCTGATCAAATTTATTTTCCCGAATAACAACAACGTCTATCTCCATTCCACTCCTTCACAAGCCGCGTTCGGGGAGACCCGCAGGGACTTCAGCCACGGCTGCGTTCGCGTCGAGGAGCCTGCGAAGCTCGCGGAATGGGTGCTGCGAAACAATCCGGGTTGGACGCCCGAACGCGTGGATGCCGCGTTCAAAGCGGAGAAGGCGCAGCAGGTCAATCTGACGAAACAAATCCCTGTGTTGCTCGTTTACGGGACGGCAATCGCGCCCGAGGATGGTAAGGTCTATTTCTTTCAAGATATCTACGGCCACGACAAGAGCCTGACAACCCTGTTCAGCCAGGCCTACGCCTCACGGAAGTAGATCGAAATAAATCGGGGATATTTCTCGAGAGAAAATCAGTCGCGAGGCGCGCCACCCGAAGCGCATCCATAGCACCATGTCCGCACGCGCCCTGTATCCACGTGCACGAATCCAGATCGCGGGTAGTAACCGACGCCGCCTTGCCTCAAAGCCAGCGCCGCGTTGCGCAACGCCAACGTGCTTACGCCCGGAATGCGGATATCAATCGCGTGCGCCTGCATGTGCAGACTGTTCTTGGCCACGCCGGGGGATCGCGAACGGAGAAACTCGTTGCTCCCTGATGAGCGATAGCCGCAGATAATTTCGATTTCCGCGTCCGGGCGGCCCACGGCGCTGGTGAGTTGCGAAAGGATATCGAATACGCGCGGATCGTAGTGTTTCACTTCGCCAGTGCGGTGGTCGCGCAGAAAATGATCGAGTTGCTCCTCCGCTTCGGGCAGAAGCACGTCGCCGCGCCGGTAAACGATGTCAATCCGCTCGCCGGTGTGCGTGTGATAAAGACGCAGGTGATGCTCCAGCGGAGAAGAAGGCTCAACGCCGTAGCTGGAAGTGTTCAACGTGAGTGCCGCCACCACGCAGCAGGCAATGGAAACGAGAAAGAGGACAACGGGATTGCGCAAGCACAAACCTCCACTCTTATTTAGATGGCTGCACCCATGCAGAAGGTTATCCCAACACATTCGGGGAAAATCACGCAAAACGCCCAGCGCGGGGGAGAGCCGCGCGCAACCATAAATCGTCAGCTCGCCGTCTCGTTTTGTTGGCCGGTTTCGGTGCGGGGGGCGCGTTCCAAAGCCGCAACGGACTGCTCGCCTGCCCGGCCCGATTCGTGATATTCCCCGTCTTCGTTCACCGACCAGACGTCGTATTTGTTTTCGCCGGCAAGAATATTCCGCGCCGCGAGAAGCGCCGTCATCATGGCATGATCCTGATTGTTGTATTTGTGCATGCCGTTGCGCCCCACTAGATGCAAATTGCGGAAATGCGCGGACAATTCACGGCGAATCGTACCCACGTTCCGCTGATAATCGTCATCGTAAACCGGATAAGCCTTGGGCTGCCGGATCACGCAGCCGTCCGCTACTTCCGCAGCTCCGCCGAGCCCAATTTGTTCCAGTTCTTTTCCCGCGAGCGCGATCAAGCCCGCATCCTGCATTGACCATAACTTGTCGCCTTCAAAGCAGAAATACTCCAGGCCATAACAGCAAAAATCCGGATCCGGCACCATCTCCGGCGACCAGGATTTGTAGTTCTGCACCCGCCCGACTGTGACGTCCGGATCGTGAATGTAAATCCAGTTGTCGTGGAAACGATGGCGTTCCGGCAGGATTAGCGCAACGGTCAGAAAGTCCCGGTAGCGAAGGGAACTGGCGGAGCGCAGCGCAGTTTCCGGCAGCCGCGGCTCAATCTGCGGTACCAGTTGCTGGATCGGCATCGAAGAGACCAGATGCTCACCTCGAAAGTTCTCAAGTGTTCCATCGCTCAATCGCGCGGTAACCGTCCAGGACGAATCTGCTTCGTCGAAGCGGCAGGCCACAACGCTGCGCCCCAGCAGCACTTCGCCACCCAGCGAGCGAACCTTTTCCGCGCAGGCTTCCCACATCATCCCCGGCCCAAGACGCGGGTAGCGAAACGTATCAATCAGCGTCTTCACAACCTGCGTGCGATCCTTCGGCTTTCCGTTTCGCCGCAAGGCATTCGCGATCGCTCCACCCAGCGTCAGCCCCTTGATGCGCTGCGCTGCCCAGTCCGCCGAAATCTCCTTGCAGCTCATCCCCCAAACTTTCTCCGTGTAGGTCTTGAAGAAAATCCGGAACAATCGCTCGCCAAACTCGTTTACCACCCAATCTTCAAAGGATTTCGGATCGCGCACCGGCATCATCCGAGCCTTTAAAAAAGACAAAACACACAGGGCGGATTCCATCACTCCAAGCGTGGAAAGAGCCTCAAACGGCTTCAGTGGATACGAAAAGAATTTTCCGCGATAACAGATTTTCGACGAGCGCTGCCGTTCCAGCATGTCCGCGCCCAGAACCTCCGTCCAAAGGTCCTCGATCTCCCGCGATTTGGAGAAGAACCGGTGGCCGCCGATGTCAAACCGGTACCCGTGAAATTCAACGGTGCGCGAAATTCCGCCGACATATCGGGGATCGCTCTCCAGTACCACCACGGGTTGTCCGTTTTTGCATAATTCGTAAGCGGCCGTAAGTCCTGCGGGCCCGGCGCCGACGATGACGGCCTTGTTCCGACGGTCGCTCATTGAGCGGTCATCCCCGCGAGCGAAGCGCCCTCACAGGGGTCACTCGGGCAGACAGCGCGAGCGGTCAGCGCTGTTGCGCCTGTGCTCTCAACTGCAGAACCGCATACTTGTTCGGGCAGGCGGGATTCGTTTCTAATAACTTCTTCCACGCGGCGACGGCTCCAGGTCCATTTTTCTTACCTTGCCACTCTACGACGCCGGAAAGGTAAGGGCTAGGGCTTACCAGCGTCCGCGTCTTTCGTCACAGCGATTTGTGATATTTGTCACAAGGGCTCAGGGGAGTGTCGAATCGGGCGGAAAATCGAGTGTGCGACGGCGCGAGGTTCAGGCGCCGCAATGACCCCCGGTACCACATTTTCCCGAACAGCACTGCGCGTTGCTGCCGCAGGGCTGACCGTTCTTCAAGCAGGACGCCGCGCGGGCCGGGGTTGGCGCCACGAGCGAAGTAACCAGCGGCAGGGCGATCGCGCCTGCGATGCCGAGAGTGCGGATCACGTCGCGTCGCGAGGTGCGCCGGCGCGGTGCTTCCGGTTCGACAAGCAAGCGGGCTTTCGCCAACTCCTCGACCGCCAGTCGTACCAGGGATTCGTCGACGGGGGCGGAGAGTTGCTGCGTGAGAATCCCCGCGACTTCCGAGGTGCTCCTGTTGCCATCGCACAACTTCCAGGCGGCCGCGGCTGTGGAATTCAAGCAATGACCCACATTGCGTTGCTTGTCGTAGACCAGAGTCTCGTCGCCGAATTCGCGCGACAGGCAATCCACTCGCGCTTTAGGATTTTGCTGTTCTTTCATTCCGTCTCCCGCCCGATATCCGTGGTTGCAATGTTCAAGATGGACGCCGCGGATTCACATGCTTCCCCGCGCGCTCCTTTTAGGAAAACCACACCCTTCACCAGTTCTTGGATTCTGCGGAGGGTATGTTGCGGCTCGGTTCTTACAGCGATGCTGTTGCCCATGAGTTCGAGCGCGCCCAGTCCAGGGGAGAGCGAAGCCGGATTCCACCGGGCGCCCGCCTTGTATTTGCAGAGCACAACCGTGCCGAGCGGCAGGGGTTTTTCACCCGACGCTGCGCCGAATGTTTCCGCGCTGTATTTGGTCTGAGCGAACGTGGAATCTTCCCGGATGCCCAGCGGCCTTGAGAACGGATGGACCATCCCGAAGTCGTCCACGACGGCGAATTCGTCGGAATAAAAGGTTGCACCGAGACGCAGCATCTCCCGGACCAGTGTGGTTTTGCCGCTCAGGCTGCGGCCGGGGATCAGAATCGCGCGCCCTTGCCAGCCGACTACGCCGGCGTGAAGGAACGTCATGGACGGGGCGGCTTCGGCGGTGTAGCGGTGCAGGTCCGTTTCCAGAGCCGCCAGCACTTGATCCAGGTCGGTGTCGCGCGCAATCCGCACATTGTCCTCGTAGAGTATGTTCATCCGCCGCAATCCCGCACGTTGACTAGTTCCCGGAACCACCAGCGAATACAACCGCTGCACGGTAGTTCTGCGGGACTTCTTCCATCCAGGGGGCAGCAACGGGAGAACTCGGGGCAACACTCCCGCTGTGCTCACGCGGATTCCCGTGTGAACCCCGAATGCGGATACGGCGATGCCTTCCGCCCAGCCCAGGCGGTTGAGTTTCTTCATTCAATCTGAATTGGCGTATAGACGTGGCAATTCACTGCTTCGCATTGGTGCTCCAATGTTCTCGGGGCCGGGGACAGGCTTTCCGTCTAATAACTACATATTAACCGGGATCCATCGAGAAGCGATTCCAGGCGGGGCTTGCTGCCGCCGATTGGTTAACACCCTGAAACATACGTCACGCGCCGTACGAGTCCGTAGCTTAACGAGCGTGTTTTTTTACTCGAAGCAATCGGGGACAACCGTCGATTTCTTGCTTTTCGGGAGTTGCCAAAACACGGGTGGAGTGCGGTAGACTGAATCTTCATCATGATCCCGCGGACCCGCCTCAATAGACTCCCCCTCGCTGCAATCGCGCTCCTCTGCCTGGGCGCATTCCACTGGATGGGGCGCCACCAAAACGACAACGTAGGCCAGCCGGTCGCTCGCCTGGTGCGAATGGCCGTGGCGCAAGGCGCAACGCATTTTGCCATAGCCGATTTTGACGGCGATTTGCAGCCGGATATGGCCTCCATCCGCGCGATCCGCGCCGGCGCCTCGACTACGGAATACTCCGTCGACCTGAAATTCAGCTCCGGGCCGCGTCCGGCAATCGGTATCCGCGGACCGGCGGGTGGACTTCAGATTACGCCGCAAGACGTGAATGGGGACAAATTCGCCGATCTGGTGGTCACCTCGGTTCTGGACGCGCAGTTCGTTGCGATTCTCCTGAATGACGGCAAGGGAAACTTCACGCCAGCCAGCGCAACCGACTTTCCCGCCGCGGGGAAACGAGCCGACACAACTTTATCGGGCCCTGGCGACGCCTTCAGGGAACATCTCACCCTCCAGTTGAGCCGCAACACAGCGGGAGCCGAGGGCAGTTCAGCGGATTGGCGGAAGCCCCGGGAAATGTCCCTGGGCGGACAGCGCGATTTGCTCCAAGCGGCGAATTCCGTGCTCGCTCTTGCAAGCGCAGGCCGTGCCCCGCCTCTCGTTTAAACGCCGTACATATTTCTCTTAACCAATCGTTATAACTTCCCAAGGGGAGTACTTGTACCGTCCAAATGGGCACGCCACACGTGTCGGGCATTGGGTAACTTCCTGGCGGCGAGCCCGGAAGCGGATAGCTCCACGCAGGCTTTCGATTTTCAGGGAGTAAGAACAGGCGAGGTAGAGTTATGCGGCAAATCATGCGGTGCGTGTGCCTGGCCGCTCTGCTTGCGGCAGGATTCGCAAGCGGCGCCAGTGCTCAGAAGGCGTTGACTTGGGACGAAGTGCGCGCGCGCTTTGAAGCCAACAATCCCACTCTGCTGGCGGACAAAGTGAGCATCGACGAATCCAAGGCGCAACAGATCACCGCGTATCTGCGCCCCAACCCCCAACTTACCCTGGCGGTGGATGGCACGCAAATCGCTCCTTACAGTGGGGTGTGGAAGCCTGCCAAAGGGACGTATGAGACGCCGACGATCAGTTATCTCCACGAACGACAGCACAAGAGGGAATTGCGGCTGGAAAGCGCCGAGAAAGGGACGCTGATCGCCGAATCGAGCCATTCCGACCTGGAGAGAACGCTGCTCTTCGACTTGCGCGGCGCTTTTGTAACAACTTTGCAGGCAAAAGCGGTGCTCCAGTTGGCCAAAGACAACCTCGTTTACTACGATCACCTTCTGGACATCAGCCGGACTCGTTACAGCGTCGGCGACATTGCGCAAATCGATCTGGACCGGCTGGAATTGCAGCGGGTGCAATACGAATCGGACGTGCAGACCGCCGAAGTGAATTTGCGCACCGCGAAAATCCAGCTGCTCACCTTGCTGAACGACAGGACCCCAATCGAACAGTTCGACATCACGGGGCTGTTTGAGTTCAACGACCAGCTTATGCCGCAGGATGAGTTCAGGAAGATTGCGCTGGACACCCGCCCGGACTTGAAGGCAGCAGTTGAAGCCGTGGATAAAGCGGAAACTGATCACAAGCTCGCGGTGGCCAACGGCTCAACCGATCCGATCTTGAGCGCGTGGTACACGCACAACTCGTCCAACAACAATCCGTTCGGCATAAATACATTCGGTGTCAGCGTCAACATCCCCTTGCGCATTTTCGACCGCAACCAGGGGGAAAAGCTGCGCACGCAATTGGACATCGACCGCAACGAAAAGCTGAGGGGCGCGGCGGAAGCATTGGTCTTCAGCGATGTTGATTCCGCTTACGCCGTTGTGAACAGTAATGTGATCCTGCTGCAGCCCTACAAAACGAAGTATCTTCAGCAGGCGGTGCGGGTGCGCGACACCGTCGCCTTTTCCTACCAGCATGGCGGGGCCTCGTTGGTCGACTTTTTGAACGCGCAGAGTGAGTACCGCACGGTGGAGCTCAGTTACCTGAACTTGATTGGTTCTTATCTGACGGCGGCGGCCCAGCTGAATCTGGCTGTCGGACGCGAGGTCCTCCAATGAGCCGCAAGCCTGCATTAATTTTCGCTCTCGTATCCGCGTACGCGGTGACCCAGTCGGGATGCGGCGGAAAGGCCGCGTCGGGCGACGGCGCTCCCCCAGGGCCAAACGTGGAGAAGGAAACCGACGTCAGTCTTTTGCAGGTGCAGCATCCGGAACAATTCCCGCTAGTGAACGCCAACGAGACCATGCTTGCGCCTACGCTCACGGTCACCGGCGTCGTCAGTCCCGACGTCAGTCGCACCGTGCCGGTGATTTCGCTGGCCAGCGGCCGCGTGGTGGAAATTCGCGCGCGCCTCGGCGACACCGTGCAAAAGGGGCAAGTGCTTCTGCGCGTGCAAAGCCCCGACATCGCGTCGGCGTTCTCGGATTATCGCAAAGCCGCCGCCGACGAAGCCTTGGTACGCAAGCAGTTCGACCGTGCGCAGATCTTGTACGACAAGGGCGCCATATCGCTCAACGATTTTCAGGTTGCCGAAGATGCTGAGTCCAAAGCCAAAGTAGATCTGGAAACTGCGCAGGAGCATCTGCACGTTTTGGGCGTGGATAAAGACCACCCCGGCGGGATTGTGGACATCAAGGCGCCCGTCTCCGGCGTCATTACGGATCAACAGGTGACCGGCGCGTCTGGCGTGCAGGGGCTTGCCGGCGCGAATCCGTTCACTATCTCCGATCTTTCCCACGTCTGGATACTCTGCGACGTCTACGAAAACGATCTTGCCAACGTACATATAGGGGAAACCGCGGAGGTTCGGCTGGTCGCGTACCCGGATAAAGTGTTGGCGGGAAGAATCAACAATATCGGCCCAATTCTAGATCCCAGCATCCGTTCCGCGAAAGTCAGGGTGGAAGTGGCCAATTCCGGCGGTTTGATGCGCGTGGGCATGTTCGTAAATGCCACGTTCCACGGGCAGAAAAAAGAACGCCTGGCTATGGTGCCCGCCAGCGCGATTCTGCATCTGCACGACCGCGATTGGGTCTACGTGCCCGCCGGCGAGAAGAAATTCCGGCGGGTAGAAGTGAAGGGAGGCTCCACTCTTCCCGACAAAATGCAGCTGGTGCTTTCCGGCATCCAGCCCGGGCAGCCGGTCGTATCCAATGCGCTGGTGATGCAGAATGCAGCGGAGCAATAGAGGACCGATGAATTTCAAAACGACACGCAGGTCCATCCGATGATTCGCGCGATCGTCGACTTTGCGCTGGACAATCGCTTCATCGTGCTGGCGATCGCCGTGCTCCTGCTCGTTTGGGGAGCCGTCTCATTCCACAATCTTCCCGTCGAGGCGTATCCCGACGTCGCGAACAATTATGTGCAGATCATCACCCAGTGGCCGGGGCGCGCTGCTGAAGAAGTCGAGCAGCAAGTCACCATTCCGATTGAGATCCAGATGAACGGGCTGCCGCACCTGGCGCATTTGCGCTCCGTTTCGCTCTTCGGGCTTTCCAGCGTGATGCTGATATTCGACGACAGCTCCAGCAATGACTGGAATCGCCAGAAGGTGCTCGAGCGTTTGTCGCAAGTGACTCTGCCGAACAATTTGCAACCGCAGATGGGGACGGACTTTAGCCCGGTCGGCCAGATTTACTGGTATTCGCTGAAGAGCACCAATCCGAAATACGACCTGATGGAATTGAAGGCACTGGAGGATTGGACGCTTGAAAAAGAGTTCAAGTCTGTACCAAACGTGGTGGACGTGTCGAGCTTCGGCGGGACGACGCGGGAATATCAGGTGCGTGTCGACCCGGCCCGGCTGGTCGCGTACGGGCTGACGATCGGCCAGGTGGAGCAACAGCTTGCCAACAACAACGTGAACGCCGGCGGAAGCTTCATCGAATCCGGCTTGCAGCAGATCAACGTTCGCGCGGTTGGCCTGGTGACGAGCGTCGAAGATATCGAGCAGACCGTGCTGAAAACCCAGACCGGCACGCCGCTGCGCGTGAAGGACATCGGCACCGTGACGCAAGGGCCCAAAATCCGCCTCGGGCAGATCGGCAAGGCCGTCCGCCGTGAAGATGGCACGGTGATCGACAACGACGACGTGGTCGAGGGAATTGTGCTTCTGCAGAAGGGTGCGGATTCCGACAGCACACTCGACGGGATTCATGAAAAAGTGAAGGAGTTGAACGAGCATATCCTGCCGAAGGGAGTGCAGATCGTTCCTTTCCTGGATCGCAGCGACCTGGTGCATTACACGACGCACACCGTATTGCACAATCTTTCGGAAGGCGTGCTGCTTGTTTCCGTGATCCTGTTTTTCTTTCTCGGCAATGTGCGCGGAGCGTTGATTGTGGCGATGACGATTCCATTTTCGCTGCTTTTCGCCTCGATTTGCCTGGACCTGAATAAAATTCCGGCCAACCTGCTGTCGCTTGGCGCCCTGGATTTCGGGATGGTGGTGGACGGCACGGTCGTCGTAATCGAAAACATCGTGAGGCATTTCGGATTGATCAGCTCCGCCGAAAAGACGCCGCTGGAGCGCATTCGCGACGCGGCGCACGAGATTCAGCGCCCCGTCTTTTATGCCATTGCGATCATCATCACGGCGTACATGCCGATCTACACGTTGCAGAGCGTGGAAGGAAAACTGTTCCGGCCGATGGCGTGGACGGTGGCCTTTGCGTTGCTCGGCGCGTTGATCTTTTCGATGACCATTGCGCCGGTTCTTGCGGAAGTGCTCTTTCGCAAGGGTGTGAAAGAATGGCACAACCCGGTCATGGATTTCTTGCGCGAGCGTTACCGTCACTCGCTACGCTGGGCCATCGAACACCGGCCGATCACGTTGTCGATCGGCGCTTGCGTTCCCTTGCTGACGCTCGCAGTGTTCTACAGCGGGGTTATCGGTTCTGAATTCCTGCCTCACCTGGATGAAGGCGCCATCTGGGCGCGCGGCACGCTCGCACCCAGCACGGGTCCCACCGAAGGCACGCGAATCATGAACCAGGCGCGCGTGCTGCTTGCTTCCTACCCAGAGGTGACGAAGGTGGTCTCTCAGGTTGGCCGGCCGGATGACGGCACGGACACGACGGGCTTCTTCAATACGGAATATTTTGTAGATCTGAAACCGAAGGGAGAGTGGCGGCCCGTCTTCCGTCAGAACAAAGAGGCGTTAATCGATGCCATGGACAAGGAGCTGGAAAAAATTCCCGGCGTCCTATGGAATTTTTCACAGCCCATCTCTGATAACGTGGAAGAGGCAGTCAGCGGAGTCAAAGGCGAACTGGCGGTAAAGATGTACGGTTCCGACCTCCGGACGCTGGAAGCCAAAGCGGATGAAATTGTGAAGGTGATGCGCTCTGTGAGAGGAATCGAGGACCTGGGATTGTTCCGCGTGCTGGGCCAGCCAAACCTGAATTTGACCGTGGATCGTAAACAGGCCGCGCGCTATGGGATCAATGTGGCCGACGTGCAGGATGCCATCGAAACCGCGGTTGGAGGAAAGTCCGTGAGCCAGGTGCTGGAAGGAGAGAGGCGATTCGATCTAGTGGTTCGTTATCAGGCGCCGTTCCGGAATACGAAAGAAGCCATCGAAAATATCCGCATCGTCGCGCCAAGCGGGGAAAGAGTTTCCCTGGCGCAACTCACTCGTTCCGAGACGCTCGACGGGGCGTCCGAAATTTATCGCGAAGCAAACTCCCGCTACGTGGCCATCAAATACAGCGTGCGGGGGCGGGATCTGGGGAGCACAGTGGAAGAGGCCATCGCGAAAGTGCGCAACCAGGTGAAGTTGCCGGAGGGCTATCGGCTCGATTGGGCAGGGGAATATGAGAGCCAGAAGCGCTCCGAGCGGCGTCTTCTGTTTGTGCTGCCCATCACCCTGCTGATTATTTACGTGATTCTCTACAGCATGTTCGGTTCGCCGAAGTGGGCGCTGCTGGTGCTGGGAAATGTTGCATTGGCGCCGATTGGCGGGCTTCTGGCGCTGCTGATAACGGGCGAGCACTTGAGTGTTTCGTCCGGCGTCGGTTTTCTTGCCCTGTTCGGCGTGTCCGTTCAGACAGGCGTGATCATGGTGGAATACATCAATCATCTGCGCGCTGCGGGGAGTTCCATCGAAGACGCGGCGGTGCAGGGAGCAGTGCTGCGGCTGCGGCCGATCATGATGACCATGCTGGTGGCGACGTTGGGACTGCTGCCGGCGGCGTTGTCGCGCGGCATCGGTTCGGATTCGCAGCGCCCGTTCGCCATCGTGATCGTGGGAGGATTGCTGGCGGCGCTGATCCTGAGCATCTATATGCTTCCTACATTGTACGTAACGTTTGCGCGAGACACGGACAAGCTGCCTCCGGCCGAAACGGAGTGGGAGGCGGCCAACTAGAGAAATGAACATTGCGCTGTGACGCAGGCTCCCCGGTGGTTGAGCAAGGGAATTGCGGGAAAGTGCTGAGTTCCCATACGCTGCGTGCAAATGTTTTCAAAGACTGATGTGCGGCACTGGAAACAATGCGAATGGCTGTCTCAACGCGCATCGTGCTTTGTGGCCATGGCCGGCGTAAATACATGGTCCGCCAAAATGTCCGCCTCGGAAACCAGGTGAATCAGCAAGTGAGTATAGGTTTCTTCGCTGAAAGAACGTGCCAGCGAATGTCGCGCGCCAAGCGGTTCCCAGATACGAGTGAGTGAAGTTGCTTCGTTGGACGCGAGTTCGTAACCGTATCCCATGCCGAGTTTCTGGCAAGTGAGATCCGCCGTGTGGACCAGCAGGGTAATTTCATTGGGTGATTGTTGATCGCCTGGGCGGCAGTGAAACTCGATCACCTCCGCTAATTCCGCAGGCAGGCGCCATAATTCTGCGAGGATGCGCCCACTTTCCGCGTGCGAGAAACCTAATACAGATATTTCCACCTCTTCTATAGGTGCCTTTTTTCGAGTGGCCTCCTCGATCACGTCGGGAAACTCGTCCGGGAACAGGACACCATTGACAAGGATTCCAATATCATGGAGAAGTCCCGCCAGGTAGATTTCCTCCGCTCCTTTCACGCCGAGTTCGTGGGCCAATCCCTGGGCGACAAGGGCTGTGCCCAAGGCGTGGCGCCAGAAGACCTCCTTGCCTACGGTGGATTTCAGATTCGCAAACATCATGGGGAGACTGCAGGAAAACGCCAGATCTCGGATGCGCCACAAGCCCAGCGCGAACACCGCTTCCCGCACGGAGGAAACATCGCCGCGCTGCCGGAAGAGCGCCGAATTGGCGAGGCGGAGGCATTGCGCGGCGAGGGATTTGTCGTAGGAAATTTGTTCAACCACCTTATCAACATCAATTTGATTGCTCTTGTAGCTCAATGTTTCGCAAAGTCTGGAAAGAATTGCAGGCATGGCGGGCAGGTTGCCAAGTTGTTTGATGCGCTGGGTCAGGATGTCATAGGTAACAGGATTCACGCCTTCACCTCGTCGCAACCGGCGTTGCGTGGAACAAGATTGGATTCCCATGCGTATTCCCAGTCCACGCAGTTGCCCAGGGTTGCATGTGCACGCGAGGTGCCAGAAAAAGGGATGAAATGGGGAGGCTGTGACGCTTGGGTGTTCCAAAGCTGAACAGGTCATTCTTTTCTGACTCACTCAATGGAGACGGCGAGTCCTTGTCATTCGCCAGCTTTTGGCCGGGACACCGAGAACTGCCATCGGGCGTGCGCGTTGGGCGTAGTTTCCAGGCGAGAAGATTTCGGGATCGCGATTGGGAAGCGAATCGCAATGGCCCGTCTCGTGCAGTTGAAAAAGCCTGAAATTCACGGGTACATCCACTAACGACTATGGCCACTTCCGAGAGTTTTAACCGCTTTCTGGCGCGCCAGCCGATCCTGACCCACGAGAGACGCCTGTACGCTTACGAAATTCTTTCCCGTTACGGACCGGAAAATTATTGCCGGCCGAAGCCGGGTGCCGCCATTTCTGAAAATGCGATGGATGAGCTGTTTTTGATAGGCATCCGCACGATGACCGACGGCCTGCCCGCATTTGTAAATTGCACGCGGGAGTTTCTCGTTCAGGATTACCTGACGCTGATGCCGCGCGAACTGGTGGTTGGCGAAATTCTGGAAACGGTGGTCCCCGATGCCGAGGTTCTGAACGCGTGCAAGCGGATGAAAGACCTGGGTTACCGGTTGGCGCTGGATGACTATTGCGATCTGCCGGAGACACGGGCGCTGCTGGACATCGCGGATTTTGTGAAAGTGGACGTGCTGCTGATGAGCGTGGACGAACAGAAGCGCGTGGTGCACGAGTGCCACAAGCGCGGCATTCCCGCCATCGCGGAGAAGGTGGAGACCGAGCAGCAGTTCCAGGGCTGCCGCGAAATCGGCTATGACTTTTTTCAGGGATATTTTTTCTGCCGGCCGCAGATCGTGGGGCGCCGCAGCGTGCCTGCGAACAAAACGGTTTACCTGCAATTGCTGCAGGCGGCTAACGAACCTGTGTTCAACCTCCAGAAAATATCCAACATTTTCAAGCGGGATGTATCGCTCAGCTACCGATTGCTGCGCTACCTGAATTCCGCAGCCTTCGCGTTCCGCGCGGAAATTCACTCTATCCCGCACGCATTGAGCCTCCTGGGCGAAATCTCCATGCGCAAGTGGGTCTCGCTGGTCAGCGTGGCGGCCCTAGGCGACGCGGTGGCCGACAGCCTGCTCCGTCTGCCGCTGTTGCGCGCGATGTTCTGCGAATTAATCGGCATCAAGGTGGGGATGATCCGCGAGGTAAACGAACTCTTCCTGCTCGGCCTGCTTTCGGTCATGGACGTCCTGCTAAACGTTCCGATGGCCGTGGTCATGCAAGACATTGCGGTGGGCGACGAAATCAAAAATGCCTTGCTGGGCCGCACCAGCCGCTACCGTCCGATCTTCGAGGTGGTTCTCGACTACGAATCCGCCACCTGGGAACAGCTGGAAGAGTCGTGCCGGCGCTGCGGGTTGCACGAGAATTTTCTGCCGGACCTGTATGTGCAATCGGTACGCTGGGTGAGCGATATTCTGGCCGAAGTTCCGGTGACAGCCTGAAGGCGTTGTCAGGTTCGGGACTCCGCGAAAACTTCCTCCGCGATTTGAAACGCGTGATTGGCCGCGGGAACACCGCAATAGATTGCGGTTTGCAGCAGAACTTCCTGAAGCTCTTGCCGCGAAACGCCGGTGTTGACGGAGGCGCGGAGATGCAGCCGCAGCTCATCCGTGCGGTTCAGCGCCACCATCATGGCAATGGTGATCAGGCTGCGCGTTTTCCGGGGGAGGCCGGGGCGAGTCCAGATCTCACCCCAGGCATAGCGAGCGATCAGATCCTGAAAAGACGCGTTGAATTTGTTTTTCTTCGCCTCCGCGTGCTCCACATATGCCTTGCCCAAAACCTCTTTGCGGACCTTCATGCCCTTTTTGTGCCGCTCGCGGTCATTCATTCGTTTGCTCCCTGAGGTTTCAAAAAGGCCAACACCTCGCGATTGAATTCGTCGCGCGCTTCGATATTGGAAAGATGTGCGGCGGAGAGTTCCACGTATTTTGCGCCGGGAATCTGTTCGCTCAGGAAGCGGCCATCACCTGGCGGGGTCGCCGGATCGTGCGCCCCTGCGATAATCTGCACCGGTACATGGAAGGCTGCGAGTTTCTGGCGGAAGTCCGCGTCGCGCACGGCGCAACAACTTGCCGTGTAGCCGGCGGGATCACAACTTTCGAGCATCGAGAGGACCTGCGCGGTGTCGCCGGGATGAGTCGCGCGATACGCAGAGGTAAGCCAGCGATCGATCACCCCGCCGGCAACCGCTTTCATCCCGCCCTGCTGCACGGTGGTGATGCGCGCGTTCCAGACGTCGGGAGTTCCGATCTTCGCGGCGGTGTTGCAAAGGACGATTTTGTGGAATCGCGGGGCATGCGCGGCCCCGAGGAACATTCCAATCATGCCGCCCATGGAGAGGCCGCAAAAATAAACGCGGTCGAGTTTCAACGCGTCCAGGAGTTGCACGACGTCGGCGGCGAGCTGCGCGATCGTGTAGGGTCCCGGCGTGGCGCTCGATTGGCCGTGGCCGCGCCCGTCGTAGCGCAACACGCGGAAATCGCGGGTGAACGGGGTGAGCTGCGGATCCCACATGCGATGCGTGGTGCCGAGCGAATTGGAGAAGACCACGACCGGCGCGTTTTCCGGGCCGTCCCATTGATAAAAAAGTTGTGCGTCGTTCAGTTTGAGGAAAGCCATGGCAATGTTCCTTTTGCTCAGTTGACGGTTGCTGTGCTGCCGACTTCCGCCAGTACCTGTCGCACGAATTCTTCGGCGCTGCCCAGGTAGTTGCGGACGTCGAAGAGTCTTTCAATCTCCGCGGGGGGCAGGTGGATGTTCATCTCGGGCTCTCCGCGCAAAACATCCTTCAGGTGGCGATTTTCGAGGCGGGCCTTTTTGCAGGCCAGCTCGATCAGCGTGTGCGCGAGCAATTTTCCCCTGCGCTCGCCCAGGGCCATGGTGACGGCTTCGGCGAAAATCAGCCCCTGGGTGGCGTCGAGATTCTTCAACATGCGTTTTGCGTCAACGTGGAGACCCGGGAGCATTTCTGTGAGATGGTGCAATGCGCCGCCGGAAAGTGAAACGATTTCCGGAAGCGTTTCCCATTCGGCTTGCCAGCCGCCGAGGCCGCGTTCCTGTTCCTGAACCATCGAGGAGAGCACGGTTGAAAGAAGTCCGGGCACGCGCTGGGCGGCGGCAAGAACGGTTGCACAAGTTACGGGATTGCGCTTCTGCGGCATGGTGGAGGAGCCGCCGCGGTCTTCGGAGGCGGGTTCGGCGAGTTCGGCTATTTCGGTTTGGGCGTGCAGCGAAATATCGCGGGCGATTTTGCCGAGAGTTCCGGTGCAGAGTCCGAGGGCGGCGGCAATTTCCACGATGCGGTCGCGGTGCGTGTGCCAGGGAATCGGCGGCAGCGGCAACTGCAATTCTTCGGCTAACGCCTTCGCAACGGCCGGGCCGCGGCCGGAAAGAGCGGCCAGTGTTCCAACTGCTCCGCCGAATTGCAGCGCAAGATTGCGAGCGCGCAATTCCGAAAGGCGCGCGCGGTGGCGGAGAATCGCGTCCAGCCATCCGGCGACGATAAATCCGAGCGTGGTCGGCAAGGCTTGTTGCATCCAGGTGCGCGCGGCGATGGGCGTGGCGCGATATTTGTCCGCGAGGCTGGCCAGAGTTGCGGATAGACGCGCGAGATCCTGGTCGACGAGTTCAAGTGCGCGGCGAAGTTGCAGCATCACGGCGGTATCCATTGCGTCCTGGCTGGTGGCGCCCCAGTGAGTGAAGCGCGCGGCATCTTTGTTTTGGCTGGCGACGAGTGCGGTGAGGTGTTTGACGAGCGGAATCACCACGTTGCCGGAAAGCGCGGCTTGTGCGGCCAATTCTTCGACGTTGAACTGGTCCGCTTGGCAGGCGGCGGAGATGATCTGCGCCTCCGGGGCGGGGATTACCCCGGCCTTCGCTTCGGCGCGAGCGAGGGCGGCTTCGAAATCGAGCAAGCTTTGAAGATATTCGCGGTCGGAGAAGATCCGATCGATTGCTTCGTAACGAAACAGCTTGTCGAAGAGCTTCATCGTGGGGATCGTCTCCGGGCTTCAGCAGTCAAAGAATACCGTTTCGTCCTCGCCTTGCAAGCAGACATTCCAGACCAGCACATTTTCCGTTGGCGCCGATTGATGCGCGATCAGTGTTGCGCGCCGCGACTCGGGTACGGCCCGTAGAATAATGTCGGAATCGTTCAGAGGATCGTCCGGAAAATAGATGCGCGTCACAAGTTGCCGCAAAAGGCCGCGCATGAATACCGAAATTTGCAGGTGTGGTGCCTGCGGTTTGCCATCCGGGCCATGGACGGGCCCGGGCTTGATGGTGGTGAAGGAAAATTGTCCGAGTTCGTCGGTGGGAACGCGGCCGAAACCGAAGAATGGAGTTGCATCGTTTTGTGGGTTCGCATGCTCGGGGTGATGGTAACGGCCGTTGGCATCGGCCTGCCAAATTTCCAGGACGGCGTCGGGGACCGGCTGGCCGTCACCATCGAGGACGTGGCCGTGAATCGTGACGCGTTCTCCGGCGCTAGCTTCGGCAACTTCGCGGCGATTCACCCAATCGAAGCCGATACTGAAGAAAGGTCCGACGGTTTGCGACGGTGTGGAGTGGGTCGGCATCTTAGGGTTCCATGGGAGTGGCGTTGCGCCCGCGAAGCACGATATCAAAGCGAAAGCCAAGCGCGAGATCGGGCTCCGTGGTCAGCCAGTCGAACGAGGAGATCAGGCCCCGACGCGCGGACTCTTCGGGGACGCTGTGAAAGATCGGATCGAACTCGAGCAGCGGATCGCCGGGAAAATACATTTGCGTGACCAGCCGTGTGGCGAACGCGGGGCCGAAGAGGGAAAAGTGAATGTGCTGAGGACGCCAGGCGTTGAAGTGATTTTTCCACGGGTAAGCGCCGGGCCGCACTGTGACAAAACGGTAGCGACCGTCTTCGTCGGTGAAGGCGCGGCCTTCGCCGGTGAAATTGGGATCGAGCGGGGCATCGTGCTGGTCATTTTTGTGAAGGTAGCGTCCGGCGGCGTTCGCTTGCCAGATTTCGACGAGGGTGTGGCGGATGGGGCGGCCATCTTCGTCGACGACGCGTCCGCTGACAGCGATGCGTTCGCCGAGCGGTTCACCATTGTGCTGGCGAGTTAAATCGAAAGAGTTTGGCGAAACGATGTTGTCTGGAAACGAGGGGCCGGTGATTTCGGAGAGCGTCACGGGAATCGGGATCGGCGGGTGTTTCGGCGCACGCTTGATCGAAGACACATAGGGCGAATGCAGGTAACTGGGTTGCGTTCCGGGAGCCGGCTTGCGATAACCCAGCAGGGGCTTCATGCGGCAGCTCTCCTTTGTCAAACGCGTTCGATGATGATCGAGATTCCCTGGCCCACGCCGATGCACATGGTGCAGAGAGCATAGCGTCCCTTGGTGCGTTGCAACTGGTAGAGAGCGGTGGTGACGAGGCGCGCGCCGCTGGCGCCGAGCGGATGGCCGATGGCGATGGCGCCGCCATTGGGATTTACATGGGGCGCGTCGTCGGGCACTTTCAATTCGCGCAGAACCGCGAGAGCTTGGGATGCGAAGGCTTCGTTCAGTTCGATCACGTCCATTTGTGCGATGGTGAGGCCCGTCTTGGCCAGGAGTTTCTTGCTGGCCGGAGCAGGGCCCATGCCCATGATGCGGGGAGCGACGCCCGCTGTGGCGGAGGCGAGGACGCGCGCTTTCGGTGTGAGGCCGTGTTTTTTCACGGCGGCTTCGGAGGCGAGAAGCAGCGCGCAGGCGCCATCATTGATGCCGGAAGCGTTGCCGGCAGTGATGGTGCCTTCGGGCTTCACCACGCCCTTTAATTTGGCGAGAGCTTCGAGGGTGGTATCCGCGCGGGGATGTTCATCCACGGAAACGAGAAGGGGATCGCCCTTTTTTTGCGGGATGGGCACGGCGAAGATTTCTTCGGCGAGGCGTCCGGCTTTTTGCGCAGCGGCGGCGCGCTGTTGGCTGCGGAGGGCGAAGGCGTCCTGATCGGCGCGGGAGATGTGAAATTCCTCGGCTACGATTTCACCGGTCTCCGGCATGGAATCGGTGCCGTATTTGGCTTTGAGCGCGGGATTCACGAAGCGCCAGCCGAGCGTCGTGTCTTCGAGTTTCAAGTTTCGGGCGAACGCGGCGTCGGCTTTGCCGAGGACGAACGGGGCGCGGGACATGCTTTCGACACCGCCGGCGATCAGCAGATCCAGCTCGCCGCTTTTGATGGCGCGCGCGGCGACGGCGATGGCGTCCATGCTGGAGCCGCAGAGGCGATTGACGGTGGCGGCGGAAACTTCTTTGGGCAGGCCGGCGAGGAGCACGGCCATGCGGGCGACGTTGCGATTGTCCTCGCCGGACTGGTTGGCGCAGCCGTAGACGACGTCGTCGAGCGCGCCCCAGTCGACGGTGGGATTGCGTTCGACCAGCTGTTTTATGGGAAGAGCGGCGAGATCATCGGTTCGGATGCTGGAGAGAGCGCCGGCGTAGCGTCCGATGGGCGTGCGAATGGCGTCACAAATGTAAGCGATAGTCATTTCGTGTAGTTCATTCCCTGGCTCACAGTCTACCGTAAACACACCGCGGAAAACCAAACGGTATGCGCGGGCCGCGCGGTGTGAGGTAGACTCTGAGAGGCCAGATTGGCCTGCCAGAGCGAACCCATAAAATGCTGACCAACCGACGCGAAATCCAGATCGAATGGGGAGACTGCGACCCCTTCGGCATCGTTTTCTTCCCGCGCTACTTCGAATACTTTGATGCGTGCACGAACGCATTGTTTCATCGCGCGTTGGGTTATCCCAAGGCGGAGATGCTGCGGCGATTCCAGATCGCGGGGATTCCGCTGGTGGAGGCGAGCTGCAATTTCAAGGTGCCGTCGTCGTTTGGGGATATTGTGACGGTGGAATCTAACGTGACGAAATGGGGCAGCAGCAGTTTTTCGCTTTCGCACAAGTTGTTTCGCGGCGAGGTGCTGGCTGTTGAGGGATTCGAGAAGCGCGTGTGGACCGTGCGCGAGCCAGGCGATCCTTCCAAGGTGAAGGGCCAGGCGATACCGAAAGAAGTGATCGAGAAGTTTTCGTAAGCGGGACGCAACTTTTCCATGGCAATTGTCCGTACACAAGTTGGAATTGTTGGCGCCGGGCCGGCGGGCCTGATGCTGGCGCACCTTTTGCATTTGCAGGGAATTGAGAGCGTGGTGCTGGAGAGCCACACGCGGGAGTACGTGGAAAGCCGCGTGCGCGCGGGCGTGCTGGAACAGGGCACGGCGGATATGCTGCGGGAATCAGGCGTTGGCGAGCGGATGGAAAAGGAGGGACTGCAGCACCGCGGAGTGGAGTTGCGATTTGGCGGGGAAGGACACCGGATTGATTTTCAGGAACTAGTGGGGAAGTCGATCACGGTGTATGCACAGCAGGAAGTGGTGAAGGATTTGATCGCCGCGCGGTTCGGGTATGATGCGCCGATTTTTTTTGAGGCGGAGGCGATGCGCATTTCGGATTTCGAGTCGCGGCCGAGAATTCATTACGTGCAGGACGGCGACGAACACGAGATTGCGTGCGATTTTCTGGCGGGGTGCGACGGGTTTCACGGGATATCCCGGCCGGCGGTGGCGGCGGGGCAAATTAAGTTTTATGAGCGGCAGTATCCGTTTGCGTGGCTGGGGATTCTGGCGCGCGTGCCTCCGGCTTCGGATGAGCTGATTTATACGTATCACGAGCGCGGGTTTTCGTTGATGAGCATGCGGTCGCCGGAAGTTTCGCGGCTATACCTGCAGTGCGCGCCGGATGAGGAGATCGCCAACTGGCCGGACGAGCGGATATGGGAGGAGTTGCGGACTAGGATGGCGACGCGCGACGGATTTGTGCTAAAAGACGGGCCGATATTTCAGAAGGGCATCACGCCGATGCGGAGTTTTGTGGCGGAGCCGATGCAGTTCGGGAAACTGTTTTTGCTGGGCGATGCAGCGCATATCGTGCCGCCGACGGGGGCGAAGGGATTGAATCTGGCGGTGGCGGATGTGCGGATGCTGACGCGCGGGCTGGTGGAATTTTATAAAAGGGGAAGCCGCGAGGAGCTGGAGCGGTATACGGAACGGTGTTTGCGGAGGGTGTGGCGAGGGCAGCGGTTTTCGTGGTGGATGACTTCGATGCTGCACCGGTTTCCGAATGAGGATGGATTTTCGCATCGGATTCATCTGGCGGAATTGGGGTATGTGACGAGTTCGCGGGCGGCTTCGACGTCGCTGGCGGAGAATTATGTGGGGTTGCCGTTTGAAACGGCGGGGTTGTTTTGAGATTTCGGCTGCGGTTTCCATGCTGATGGTAGAACAGCGGTCTGCCAATAAATAATAAGAACTAAAACTGGCATGGCTCCGTGGACGAGGAGCGTTTCGTGCGCTCGATATAGATATGCAAGCTGGGCCACCTGAAGGTGGCCGCTACTGGGAAACCTACTATGCCACCGTTGTGGCCTTGATCCGAGTACTAGAATGTTGGCGAGCGAGTGACCTCCCCTCCCCCTGTTTTTTGAAAGTGTGTGATTTTAATGGAGATGAAAGTGATTGTTTTGATAGAGATTTGGAAGTGTTGATTGTGGGGATGTTGCGGGTGAGTGGTGGATCGGTACTGGACGTTTACGAACTTACAACTGGTGGATCGGTTTGCGGGCGGAATTTTGCTTCGATCAACCGATGAATTACGGCGAAGATGATGGCGGTGGAGACGCCGAACATGAGCATTCCGTCGGCTGCTTCAATGGGCCCTAACATTCTCCACCGGGCCGATAAGACGGTGGTGCTATCCCCGAGTGTTGTGTACGTGTTCCCCGAATAATAAAGGGCGGCGGCAAAATTTGAAAACTCGCCGCAGAGAAGGAACGATAGGGCCCAGAGGGCAATCTCGGCTAAATGGGCGGCGAGCGCCAGCAGCGTGAAGAACATTACCAGGATCACGTCCCAGAACCAGACGCCGGCTCGGCCTCGCGCAAATTGGTGGCGAATGCCCTGGAGGATTAATGGTGGAATGAGCGCATGAATAATGACGGTGAGGAGGATGGTCACCACGGCGACGAGTAAAAGAGCCATTGCTGATATTTGATTCGCAGGAGCGGCATTGGATGCATGCCCGAGATTGTGAATTGGAGATTTTCTGGGATTGGGGAGAAGAACCCAAGACCCACATGCAACGAGGCGTGTGGGGCACCCGGCTGAGATGGCCCACCTAAAGGTCGGCCACAACAGGGGTTGTGGGAGTTGGTGGGGCGGAGGATTCGCGCGGGGGGCGGAAATTTTCGTTGACCCGAGAAAGGCAGTACTCGACTACGCGGTCCATGTTGTCGCGGCCGACGGAGAGGGCGAGTTCGTGCTTGGCTCCAGGCAGAGTTTTGGCCATGAGTTGGGCCAGGTAGGCGAGGGTGCGTGCGGTTTTGAGGTCGTAGTCACCGCGGGCGACAGAGATGAAGGTGCGGCAAAGGGCGGCGGTGAGGGAGCAGTTGCTGACGAAATCGGCGGTTAAACAGGAAGAGATGTGTTCGCCGGCTCGGATGGTGTCATCGACCACATCCGCGTTATGTTGGTGAAAGTAACAGAACGGAGAGGTTTTGTTTTTCTTGAGCATGCGGCACTGGCGGCCGTCGGCAAAGAGGAACGAACACAGGGACGCGCGGTCCTGAGCGATTTTCGAGGGCATGGAAATCTCCACAATTTAATTTAGATATTTGGGAAACCTTGCGGGAGGAAAAGATTCCGCGAGGCGCACTTCTCTACGGGAGGAGTATGGGGGAAGTGTATCGGTTTGTCAAGAGCGAAAGAGGTTAAGGAGGTAGATGAAGTAAAGGAGGTAAAGGATTGCGCGGTGCGGCGCGGTTGGATGGGAGGTCCGCTTAGAAAAGGCTCATTAGAGGAATGAGAAGGGGGTGTGCCGGAATGAAGCGAAGCCGCCGAGTTGAAAAGATTGGGAGCGAGGACATGGAGAAAGAGAGGAGGCGGAGAGAACAGAAGGGAGATGCGAAGGGAGTTGAATTGAACAAAAGAGGAGGGATGGCGGGAGAAGAAAGTTGGGATGCAAATTGAAGAACTTTCGGGAACCGAACTGGCGGGAAAGATTGTGCTGGAAGGTCAGGTGCACGGTGAAAGTGGGCGCGGGCGCGTTTGCGAGAAGCCAAGTATGGGCACAAAGGAAAAAAACAGGAAAAACGGGGCCGAAGGGAAGAAGCAGGCGGTTGCACGTCCCGAAGCGGAACAAGTGAAGGAAGAGGGGATGGGCGACGAAATCGTCCGCGAATTCCTGTTGGAGAGCAACGAGAATCTGGACCGGTTGGACCGCGAGTTGGTGAGTCTGGAAAAGGACCCGAGGAACCGGGAGACGCTCTCGAGCATTTTCCGGACGATCCACACGATCAAGGGGACATGCGGATTTTTGGCTTTCGGGAAGCTGGAAAGCGTGGCGCATGCGGGGGAGAGTCTGCTGAGTTTGTTGCGCGACGGGGCGATTGAATTGACGCCGGAGCGGACGACGGCGCTGCTGAGCCTGGTGGATGCAGTGCGGCAGATGCTGGGGAGCATCGAGAGGAGCGGGAATGAAGGGGGGCGGAATGATGGGGAGTTGATCGAAACGTTGAAACGATTGCAGAAGGATTCTGAGGTAAAGGAAGTAAATGAAGTAAAGGAGAAAAAAAGTCCGGTTAGGGTTGCGGTTTCGAAAACGGAAAACGGAGAGGACGCGGAGCACGCTGAGAAGAGGGAAGAGGCGGCCGGGCCGCCGAAGCAGTTGGGGAAGATTCTGGTGGAGATGGGGACGGTGACGCCGGAAGACGTGGCGTACGCGGTGCAGAAGCAACTGGAAGGGGACAAGCGGTCGATCGGGGAAATCCTGGTGGAGCGCGGGATGCTGAAGTCGCAGGACCTGATGGCGGCGGTGCAGGTGCAACTGGCGGCGAGAAGCGCGGTGAGCGAATCTTCGATTCGGGTGGATGTGGTGTTGTTGGATCGGCTGATGAACCTGGTGGGAGAGTTGGTGCTGGCGAGGAACCAGATATTGCTGCACACGCAGGGAGTGCAGGACGCGGGACTGGCGGCGAGCGGACAACGGTTGAACCTGATCACTTCGGAGTTGCAGGAAGGGGTAATGAAGACGAGGATGCAGCCGATCGGGAATATCTGGAGCAAATTCCCGAGGACGGTGCGGGACGTGGCGATGAGCTGCGGGAAATCTGTGCGAATCGAGATGGAAGGGAAAGAGACGGAGCTGGACAAGACGATCATCGAGGCGATCAAGGATCCCCTGACGCACCTGGTCAGGAATTCGGTGGACCACGGGATTGAGACGCCGGAAAAGCGCGTGCAGGCGGGAAAAAGCGAGGAGGGATTACTGCTGTTGCGGGCGTACCACGAGGGCGGGCAGGTGAACATCGAGATCCGGGACGACGGCGCGGGACTGAACACAGAGAAGATCAAGAAAAAGGCAGTGCAGCGGCGATTGATTACCACGGAACAAGCAGAGCGAATGAGCGAGGACGAAGCCTGCAACCTGATATTCCTGGCGGGGTTTTCGACGGCGGAGGCGGTGACGAACGTGTCCGGCCGAGGCGTGGGCATGGACGTGGTGAAAACAAACATCGAGAAGATCGGCGGAACGGTGCAAGTGCAGACGCGGGCGGGATCCGGGACGACGGTGAAGATGAAGATACCCCTGACGGTGGCGATTATTCCGGCGCTGCTGGTGACGAGCGGGGGGGAGCGGTTCGCGATTCCGCAGGTGAACCTGCTGGAGCTGGTGCGGATCAAAGAGCAGAACGTAGAGAAGAGACTGGAGCGTGTGCAGGGCGCGCCGGTCTACCGGTTGCGCGGGCAATTGCTGCCGCTAGTGAATTTGAACGACGAGTTGCGGCTGGAAGGAGGGAAAACGAAGGAAGACGGGGGAGTGAACATCATCGTGTTGCAAGCGGACGCGCGGCATTTCGGGCTGGTGGTGGACCAGGTGAACGACACGGAGGAGATCGTGGTGAAGCCGCTGAACAAGCAGTTGAAGAGCATTCGCTCGTTTGCGGGAGCGACGATTCTGGGCGACGGAAGAGTTGCGCTGATCCTGGATGTGCGGGGGCTGGCGGAATCGGCGGGAATCCTGGACGTGCGGCACGAGGAGGAAGCGGAACACGAATTGAAGAGTGAGATGACGGACATGGGAAGTCCGGAAAAGCAGTCGCTGCTGGTGTTTGAAAACAGGGCGGGGAGCCGGATGGCGATCGAACTTTCGATGGTGGCGCGGCTGGAAGAGTTTCCGAGGGAAAGCGTTGAGAAGACGGGGGAACTGGAGGTGGTGCAATACCGCGGGAAGATTATGCCGCTGATTCGCGTGGAAGGGATGCTGGAAACGGAAAATGCGGGGACAAAAAACGCGGCGGGCGAGAGACCCGTGCAGGTGGTGGTGTATACGGACGGAGAGCTCACGGTGGGCCTGGTGGTGGAACAGATCCTGGACATCGTGGAAGAGAAGGTGGTGCTGCAACAGCCGGCGAAGCGGCCGGGAGTACGGGGAACGATGGTGATCCAGAAGAAGGTGACGGATTTGCTGGACGTGATGGAGCTGATACGGATGAATCGCGGCAAAGAAAGCGTTGTGGGAGAGGGATAAAGGCGTGAGCGAGCGGCGGCAGTTCTGCACATTCTGGATGGGGCAACGGCTGTATGGAGTGCCGGTGGAAGAGGTGCAGGAAGTGATGCGGGGGCAGGCGATGACGCGAGTGCCACTGGCGGGAAGCGCTGTGCGCGGGCTGATTAACTTGCGCGGAAAGATCGTGACCGCGATCGATTTGCGGAAAGGGCTGGGGCTCGGCGAGGAGAGGATCAAGGGGCCGCTGATGAACGTGGTGGTGAGCAACAAGGCGTACACGGTGAGCTTCCTGGTGGACGCGATCGGGGATGTGCTGGAAGTGAGCGAGGAAGCATTTGAGGATGTGCCGGAGACGCTGCAGGGCGAAGCGCGAAAGCTGGTGGCGGGTGTGTACAAGCTGCCGAACGGATTGCTGCACGTGCTGGACGCGGAGAAATGCGTGCAGACCGGGGATTCCGGAAGAAAAGAAGCGGCGGAATGAGACGAGCCCGAGGCCGGTGGGGAAACGAGTTTGATCGAGAGGCGGAGGAAACCAAGTATGCCAAGCGCGCATGACTTAAAGGAAAGCGAAGAGAAGCAGGAGGGACAGAGCGAGTCCCGCGGCCGAAATCACCGAGGCGACCGCGAGGGGCTTCGGGGAATGGGTGAAGGGCGTGGAGGCCGTAAATCAGCGGAGGCCGAAGCCGGCCAAGCGAGGCCAAAGGCGAATTGGATCGGTCGGGCGCTCGCAGATATGCGCATAGGGAAGCGGCTGGCGCTGGGTTTTGGCGTATTGATTGCGCTGTTGGTGTGCGTGGCCGGAGCGGGGTATTGGGGGGCGCAAACGATTACCAACACGATGATGGACCTGCTGCAGACCGATTCAAAGGCACAGCAGATGTACACGAACGGCGCATTGTATTCGCTGGAGCTGCGGCGCTACGAAAAAGACGCGATTCTGGCGTTGGAGAGCCGGAACGGTCTGGCGAAAGCGATGGAGAACTGGAAGGGAATCGACGAGCGGATGAACGAAAGCATGGATGAGCTGGGAAAGCTTCCGGCGAGCAGCGAAGAGAAGGACACGTTCAATTCCGTCCGCGCGGCACTGAAGGATTACGAGCAGGGATTCCAAGGAGTGATGCAGAAGATGGAATCGGAGAACGGCGGCCCCGGCCGAGGGAACGCGGTCGCGGCGAACCGGTCCACGCAGGCCAACGAAGAGTTGAAATCCGCGAAAGACGCGATCCACTTCGTGGAAGATCACCTGCGGCAGGAATCGGCGGAGCGGGTTTCGCGAATTGCCGACCGGCAAAAGGCCACCGAAAAGCTGACGCAGCGCGTCGGCCTGATGATTTTCGGGGTTGTGTTAGTCGCGCTTTTCACCGCGGGGGGCATTAGTACGTTGACGACGCGGAGCATCACACAGCCCGTTCATGAAGCGGTGGAAGCGACACATAGGATTCTGAGGGGAGATCACAACGTCGAAGTGGCCACGGAGCGGAAGGATGAGATGGGGCAGTTGATGGACTCGGTGAACCAGATGGCGAGAGAGTTCACTGGCCGAGTCGAAGCAATGAAGAAAGCGGTGGCCGAGAACCAGGAAGCCGCGGAGAAGGAGCAGCAAGCACAGGCGGAATTGCGGGAGAAGGTGAATCGGATCCTGAGCGTGGTGCAAGCGGCGGCGAAGGGTGACCTGACGCAGGAAGTGACCGTGAAGGGCGAGGACGCAATCGGCCAGATGGGCGAAGGGCTGGGGAACTTCATCAGCAATTTGCGGGAGAGTGTGGCGGCGATCGCGCGGAATTCACAGGGGCTGGCGTCGGCTTCGGAAGAGCTGAGCGCGGTGAGCCAGCAGATGAGCGTGGCGGCGGAGGAGACGTCGAGCCAGGCAAACGTGGTGAGCGCGGCGGCGGAGCAGGTGGACAAAAATCTGCAGACGGTGGCCACGGGCGCGGAAGAGATGGGCGCGAGTATTAAGGAGATTGCGAAAAACGCGACGGAAGCCGCAAAGGTGGCGAACTCGGCGGTGAGCGTGGCGGACAGGACGAATCAGACGGTGATGAAGCTGGGGGAATCGAGCGCGGAGATCGGGGAAGTGATCAAGGTGATTACGTCGATTGCGCAACAGACGAACCTGCTGGCGCTGAACGCGACAATTGAGGCGGCGCGCGCGGGAGAAGCCGGGAAGGGGTTCGCGGTTGTGGCGAATGAGGTGAAGGAACTGGCGAAGGAAACGGCGAAGGCGACGGAGGACATCAGCCGGAAGATCGAGAGCATCCAGAAGGACACGAACGAAGCAGTGGAGGCGATCGGCTCGATCAGCACGATCATCAACAAGGTGAACGATATTTCGTCGACGATCGCTTCGGCGGTGGAAGAACAGAATGCGACTACGAACGAGATGACGAGGAACGTTTCGGATGCGGCGCGGGGCTCGGGCGAAATTACCAAGAACATCGCTGGAGTTGCCGAAGCGGCGCAGAGCACGACACATGGAGCGAGCGATTCGCAGAAGGCGGCGGAGCAACTGGCGAAGATGGCGAATGAGATGAAGGAGTTGACGGGGAGGTTTAGGTATTAGGGGAAGTGGCCAGCGGCAAGTGAAGAGAGACAGGAGTTAACACAGAGAGAGCAGAGTAAGAGCACAGAGGGCACAGAGAAACCCAAGAGCACAGCCAGGAATGGCTGTGCTACAGGAGTGGAGACGGACGGGATGAGGTGGAGTTTGGGTGAAGGGGATTAGACCGTAAAAGCGGAAGCTGCGCTTCCGCACTCAGAGGCGCCCGCCTCGGAAGGTGGCCGCTACGGGGAAGGAAGAGGGCTGGGCCACCTGAAGGTGGCCGCTACGGGAAGGGACGCGGGGGATGCGGGCGATACGAATTTTGGTGGTGGATGATTCGGTGGTGGTTCGGAAGGTGCTGGCCGAGGCGTTGGCTACGGATGCGTCCATCGAGGTGGCGGGCACGGCGGCGGATGGAAACATCGCGCTGGCGAAGATACCGCAGGTGAACCCGGACCTGATCACGCTGGACGTGGAGATGCCGGGGAAATCGGGAATTGAAACGCTGGTGGAGATCCGAAAACTTTATCCGAAATTGCCGGTGATCATGTTCAGTACGCTGACGGAACGAGGGGCGGCGGTGACGCTGGACGCGTTATCGCTGGGCGCGAGCGATTACGTTACGAAGCCGAGCAACTCGGGAAGCCTGGAGCAGACGCGGGCGAAGATCCAGGCGGAATTGATCCCGAAGATCAAGGAGCTTTGCCGGAAGGCAACGGGTCAACCGCAATTCGGGGCGCCGCCAAAAGGGGCGGCGCCGCGGATGGCGAGTCGCAGGCTGGGAACCGCGGCGAGGGTGGATGTGCTGGCGGTAGGAACTTCGACGGGCGGGCCGAACGCACTGGCAGTGGTGTTGCCGGGGCTGGCGAAAGAGTTTCCTGTGCCGATCGTGATCGTGCAACACATGCCTCCGGTGTTCACGCGGCTGCTGGCGGAGAGATTGAACAAGCAATCGAAGGTGGAGATCCGTGAAGGGGAAGAGGGCGGACTGCTGAAGCCGGGCCTGGCGTGGATTGCGCCGGGTGATTTTCACATGCAAGTGGCGAGAACGGGAGGCAAGGCGGTGCAACTGAAGATGGGGCAGGAGCCGCCTGAGAATTCGTGCCGCCCGGCGGCGGACGTGCTGTTTCGTTCGGTGGCGCAGGCATACGGACCGAATGTGCTGGCGGTGGTGCTGACGGGAATGGGAAGCGACGGAGTGCGTGGTTCGGAAGAAATAAAAGCCGCCGGAGGCCAGGTGATCGTGCAGGACGAAGCGAGTTCGGTGGTTTGGGGAATGCCGGGACAGACGGCAGCGGCGGGATGGGCGGATGGAATTTTTCCGCTTGCGGAGATGGCGAGCGAGATAGAGCGGCGCGTGCAGGCGAGCCGGTTGGGGTTGGATTGGCGGGAAAGAGTGCCTGGAGAGCGGCCCGCGGTGAAAATTCATAATTGAAGAATGAAACGAGGAGCGCGATGGCGGGTGAGGTGCTGAACGCGACGTTGAGCGGGACACCGGCTGGAACGGCGGCGAAGGAGCGAGAAGAAGCAATCGATCCGGTGTATTTGCGGATTCGCAATCTGGTGTATCAGACCTGCGGAATTTATCACTCGGACGAAAAATTGTACCTGCTGGTGGCAGCTTGCAAGCGTCGGCTGGCGAGCGGGGGAGTGAAGGCGGCGAGCGCGAAGGAGTACCTGGATGCGCTGACGAGCATTGCGTACAAAGAGACGGAGACGCGTGCGCTGCTGAACGAGATTACGATCGGCGAGACTTGCCTGTTCCGAAGCATGCCGCAGGTGAATGCGTTGAAAAATGTGCTGCTTCCGGAGATCGCGACGGAGCGGGCAAAGATCGGATTGAAAAAATTGAAGTTATGGAGCGCGGGATGCTCGACGGGGGAAGAGCCGTACACAATGGCAATGTTTCTGATGGAGCAGCAGGACACGTTGCTGAAGGGGTGGACGTTTGATATTCAGGCGACGGATTTGAACGACCGGTCTGTGGAAACGGCGAAAGCGGGAGTCTACGGCGATTACGCGCTGCGGAATACGCCGGACAATTACAAGCGAAAATATTTTGGGGTGGCGGATGGTGGCAAGCTGAAGGTGAAGGATGAAGTGAAAGCGAAAATCACGTTTCAGCGGCTGAACCTGAACGACGACAGCCGGATGGTGTTTATGAAGGGGATGGACCTGATCTTCTGCTGCAACGTGCTGATTTATTTCGATATGACGTCGAAGAAACGGGTGGTGCAGCACTTTTTTTCGAACCTGATGCCGAACGGCTGCTTTTTCCTGGGGCACGCGGAGTCGCTGTACCAGGTGAACGACCAATTTCGGCTGGTGCACCTGCCGGGAACGACCGCGTACCGGAAGCCGGGACCGGATGCGGGGAGAGCGGTCAAGCCATGAGCGAAAGTGTGCGGGATGGATTGCGGAAGAGAATCGAGAAGGTGCGGACGCTGCCGTCGTCACCGGCGGTGCTGAAACCGCTGCTGGAACTTTTGCGGTTGGAGCCGGAGCAGATCAATTTGAAGAAAGTGGTGGAGCTGGTTTCCTACGACAAGACGATTGCGGCGCAGTGCCTGCGGATTGCGAACTCGCCGCTGTACGGGAGGTCGCGGGAGACGGAGTCGATCCAGGCGGCGATTGTGACCCTGGGAATCCAGCGGGTGGAAGATATTCTGCTGACGTGTTGCCTGCACAAGTTCAGCGCAGGAACCAAGTGGGCGACGGATCCGGAAGTGTATTGGAGGCATTCGCTGGGTTGCGCGACGGTGTGCCGGGAACTTGCGGAGAGGATCGATTTCCGGGATCCCGAGAAAGCGTACCTGGCGGGATTGCTGCACGACCTGGGGATACTGGTGAATTCGCTGGCGTATCCGGAGGAATATCACAAGGTGGTTGCCGAAGCGCAGGAAGGGGGCGTGCCGCTGGCGGAACAGGAGATGAAGGATCTGGGCTTCACGCACGCTGAAAGCGGAAGCATTCTGGGGACGATGTGGCAACTGCCGACGGTGATCATTGACGTGATCGCGGATCACCATGATGTGGAGCGTGCGCCAGAGGACAATCCACTGGTGGCACTGGTGCACATTGGAGATTTGTTATGCAGGTGTCGCGGATTGGGATATGGATATGAGGAGTGGAGAAGCGTGGAGCTGGCGTCAGATCCGGCGTGGGAGCGATTGATGAAGTACGGGCCGCGACTGGCGAGCATGGATCTGGCGCGATTCACGATGGATCTGGACGCGTTTCTGCCGAAGGTGCAGCACTTGGTGGACGCGGTGTTCTCTTCCAAGGTGGAACATCCCGCTGTTGAAATTTTGCGCTAGCGGGGGTATCAAGACGGCGCCCGCCGCAGACCTTTCGGCTTCGCTCAGGGCAGGCGGCGAACGCTACAAAAGCAAGACAACCCAAGACAACCCAAGAGCGGACCGCCTCGGAAGGTGGTCCCTACGAAGGCAAGAAAAACCCAAGAGCACGGGCCTTTCGGCAAAGCTCAGGGCAAGCAGGAGTGACTGTGCCACTTTGGCGATGCCCCCACTGGAAACGCATGAAGAATTAAGCGCGTTGGGAGAAATGAGGACTAAAGTTCCTGAAGGACCTGCCGATAGACCAAGCGAGAGCTCAGGAGACGCAAACGAGCGTCTTTGCGGCCTGGCAATGCTGCGTTGAACGCGTCCTGCATTGGAGAATAGGCAGAAAGTGCGTAGTACTTTTTGTGTTTATACCGCATGGTGTGCCTGTGTGGCGCAGTGCGTGCATTCCTCGTTTGTGTAACTTCTGATTTTTCAATCAACTCCACAATTTATATATGGCTATGAACACGCAATTGCAGAAGTGTGCACGGCGAGGGAAGAGTTTTCCCAGTGGCAGGAGTTTGCAAGCGGGAACTTGCCGGGTTCGAAGAGAAGGAAACGAACGGGGTGACGCGATGGCAGCCGGAGCGACAGCGGGTTGGTCGGGAATAGGAACAACGGGGCGATTTCTGGTGGCGAGTTCGGACCCGGTGGTGAGGCGGCGGGTGTTGGATGCCCCGGAATTTTCAGGGCGGGAAGGAATGGAAGTCTGCGGCGGCGCGGCGGCGCTGGCGAAGCTGCGGGAAGTGACGTGCGACGGAGTGATGCTGGACCGGAACCTGGCAGACCTGGACGCGGGAGAGGTGGCGGCGATGATCCAGCGGGAGCATCCGGACATTGAAGTGTTGTGGATCGAGGCCGAGGGTAGCGAGGGCAGGGACGAAGGCGAAGGAAGGGTTACGAATGGCACGAAACCGAAGATTGTGGAGTGGAAAACCGAACGCGAGGCGCCGGGGCAGGAGACGCTGCCGGGAATGATTGGGACGAGCGCGGCGATGCAGGAAGTGTACCGGTTGACGCGAATGGTGGCGAAGCGGGATACAACGGTACTCATTACGGGAGAGACAGGAACGGGGAAAGAGCTGGTGGCGGAGGCGGTGCACAAGCTAAGTCCGCGAGTGAAGCAGCCGTTCGTGGTGGTGAACTGCGCGGCGATTCCGGAGGCGCTGCTGGAGGCGGAGTTGTTCGGGCATGCGCGCGGAGCGTTTACGGGAGCGGTGCAATCGCGGTTGGGGAAGATTCACACGGCGCAGGGCGGGACACTATTTCTGGATGAGATTGGGGAATTGCCATTGGGGATGCAGGCGAAATTGCTGCGATTCCTGCAGAGCGGAGAAGTGCAGCGGCTGGGCAGTGCAGACCTGCACCGGGTGGATGTGCGGGTGATTTGCGCGACGAATGTGAACCTGAGCGCGCTGGTGGAAGCGAAACAGTTCCGGATGGATTTGTATTACCGGCTGGAAGTGTTTCCGATCGGGCTACCGTCGCTGCAGGTGCGCGAGGACGATATCGAGAAGCTGGCGGGGCACTTTTTGGGGTTGCTGAGCGAAGAGAGCGGGATGCCAGCGAAGCGGTTGAGCGAAGAAGCGCAGGTGCTGCTGAAGAGGCGGGCGTGGCCGGGAAACGTGCGGGAACTGCAGCACGCGATGGAGCGGGCATTCATTTTGAGCGGCGAGGATGAATTGCTGGAAGCGAAGCATTTTCCGCGGCCTGCGATGGAAGCAGCCCATCGGGAGTGGGTGCGGCGGGATGTGCGGTAGGGAGAGTAACACGGAGTAACCCAAGACCCCCACGCAAGGGCGGCGTGTGGGGCACTCGGAAGTGTGGGGGACCCTGAAGCAACGATTCGAGGAATGTGAAGCGAGGGATACGGTGACCTATCTGATCATGAAGTCGGGAAAAAGAATGCCGGCGGTCCAGCGGAAAGCGATCGAAAGCGGACTGGCGCAGGCGTTCGAAACATTCACACAGGCGGCGGGCTCGCTGGAGAAATCGTACACGCTGCTGCAGAGCGAAGTGGAGAGGTTGCGGGGAGAGTTGGAAAAAGCGAACACGGATCTGGACCGGAGCCTGGAAGAAAACGCGCGTTGGCGGGATTACCTTTCGCAGGTGCTGCAAAATTTGCCGTGCGGGGTGGTGGTGATCGGGGGAGCGGCGCAAACGGTACAAGTGATGAATCCGCAGGCGCGGAGACTGCTGCAGATTCCACCGGAGTGGAATGAAAACGGCGGCGTGGCGGAGCCGGAACTGCTGGGGAAATTGAAGGGCGAAGGGGCAAAGGAAGAGGCGGCTTGCGAGCAGGAATGGACCGAGAGCGGAAGAGGCGGCAATCGGTATATCGGCATTTTGCGTGCGAACTTGAATGGAAAGAACGCGGGAAACGGTTCGACGGACCGGATCTGGATCGTGCGGGATGTGACAGAAGAGAAGCGACTGGCGATGGAGCGAGAGGCGGCGCGGGAATCGGGGGCGCTGGCGGGAATTGCGACGTTGCTGGCACACGAGATCCGGAATCCACTGGGCAGCATGGAATTGTTTACGGGATTGCTGACGGAGGCGGTGGCGGCGATGCCGGAGGCGCGTCAATGGGCGACACACCTGCAAGCGGGGTTGAGATCGCTTTCGGCGACAGTGAACAACGTGTTGCAGTTTCATGCGAAAGCCGGCGTGCAGCTGGCGCCGGTGGATCTGGAGAGATTGTTGGGCGAGTTGGCCGAATTTCTTTTGCCTGTGGCGAGGCAGCGCGGGCAAGAGATCAAGTTTGAAAATGGAATCGGAAAAGTGTTGGCGCAGGCGGACGCGAACCGTTTGAAGCAGGTGTTTTTGAACCTGGCGATCAATGGATTTCGGGCGATGCCGCCGGGCGGGGCGTTGCGAGTTCGGTTGAAGTGGGCGGATCAATTCCCAGGCGGGCTGGCACAAATCGAAGTGCAAGACGAAGGGCGCGGGATTCCTAAGGAATTGCAGGAGCGGATCTTCGAGGCGGGATTCACGACGACGCCGGGAAGCCCGGGGCTGGGACTGGCGGTCTGCAAGCGGATAGTGGAGCAGCACGGCGGAGAGATTACGGTGCAGAGCCGGCAAAAAGAAGGCACGCGATTCACAATCGTGTTACCAGTGACGGGCGGGTTGGCGACGACGGGCCAGATGCAGGCCACGGGAGCGAAAGCATGAAAGAAGTGCTGATTGTGGATGACGAAACGGGAATGCGGACGGCACTGGCGGCGAATTTTCAGCGGCGGGGCTGGCGAGTGCAGAGCGCGAGCGGCGTAGGAGAAGCGCTCGCTACGTTCCGACAAACGCCGAGCCGACTGGTGATTACAGACATGCGGATGGCGGACGGAGACGGATGGCAGGTGATGGAGGGCGTGCGGCAGTATCTGCCGGAGACGCCGGTGATTTTGCTGACGGCGTATGGAAGCGTGCCGGATGCGGTGCAGGCGATGAAAGGAGGGGCTTGCGACTACCTGGAGAAGCCGATTTCGTTTGAAGAGCTGGAGAGCGCGGCGGAGAGATTCTTGGTGGACGTGGAACTGCCGGCGAGAAGCAAGACGGTGGAAGCGGTGGGTGAGTCGACGAGCTTCCGGCGGGTGATGGAGCAGGCGCGCCGGGTGGCGCGAAGCGAAGCAGACATTTTAATTGAAGCGGAGAGTGGAACGGGGAAAGAGGTGATGGCGCGGCTGATTCATGAGAACAGCCGACGGAATACCGGGCCGTTCGTAGCGGTGAACTGCTCCGCGTTTCCGGAGAATTTGCTGGAGAGCGAACTTTTTGGCCACGTACGAGGAGCGTTTACAGGAGCACAGAACGCGAGGGCGGGAAAGTTTGAGCTGGCACAGGGCGGGACGCTGCTGTTGGACGAGATTTCGGAGATGCCGCTGAACTTGCAGCCGAAACTGCTGAGGGTGCTGCAAGAGCGCGAAGTGGACCGGCTGGGGGACACGAAGTCGATGCGGGTGGATGTGCGGATTATCGCCACGACGAACCGATCGCTCTCGCAACTGGTGAAGAATGGCGGGTTCCGCGCCGATTTGTTTTACAGGTTGCACGTGGTGCCGCTTTCGATTCCGCCGCTGCGCGAAAGGCGGGAAGACATTCTGGCGCTGGCGGATTATTTCCTGAAGAAGTATGAGCCGAATGACGCGCGGGGGAAGTTCCGCATCGGGGCGCAACTTGCGGACCAGTTACGGCTTTATGACTGGCCGGGGAATGTGCGGGAACTGGAGAACACGATTCGAAGGGAACTGGCATTCGCGGTGGGAACGACGCTGGAGGGATCCGGAGCGACCCTGGGATGCGATATGGAGACGCCAGTCACGAGCGAGAAGATGAAACCGGGGACGACGCTGGAAGAGGTCGAGAAGCAATTGCTGGAATCGACGCTGCAGGCGACGGGCGGAAACCGAACGCGGGCGGCGGCGCTGATGGGAGTGAGCTTGCGGACAGTGCGGAACAAGATTCGCGAATATGGATTGGCAGCGAGGGGGACGGCATGAGCTGGCTGAACGGGGGGGATTTGCGAATGCTGGAAAGGTTCCTGGACGTGGCGGCGATGCGGCAGACGCTAGTGAGCACGAACGTGGCGAACGTGGACACGCCGGGCTATCACACGCGGGACGTTGACTTCCGCGGAGAAATGGCGCGGGCGATGAATGGGGATGCGCATGACGGGATGAGCCCGTTTGTGATGCCGGTTCGCGGGCTGCTGGCGCGGCCAGACGGAAACAATGTGAGTGTGGACAGGGAATCGATGTTGCTGGCCGAGGTTCAGTTGCAGTTCAAGGCGGCGACGGCAATCTTGCGGTCAAGTTTCGCCGAGATTCACTCGGCGATCCATGAGGGGGCGTAATCATGAATCTTTTTCGAGTGATGGAAATTAGCGGATCGGCGTTGCTGGCGGAGCGAATTCGCGCAGAAGTGACGGCGGCGAATATGGCGAACGCAGAAACGACGAAGACGGAAACTGGCGGGCCGTATCAACGGATGAATGTGGTTTTTGGCGCCCGGCCGGTGGGAATTAACGGGTTCAACGGCATGATGCTGGCTTCCGTGGCGGACATGCATGCGGAAGATGTGCGCGTGGTTGGGTTGGCAGCGGACGCGACGCCGCCGATTCAGCGATTTGAGCCGGGGCATCCCGATGCGGATGCACAGGGGTATGTGGCGTATCCGGCGATCAATCCTGCGGAGGAGATGGTGAATCTGATGGGAGCGGCGCGGGCGTATGAGATGAATGCGTCGGCAGTGGCCAGCACAAAGAACATGATCCAGGCGTCGATTACGATTTTGAGTTAGGAAGAGACAGCGGGCAGGAGAACGGTGGGAATTAGCAAGTAAGAATGCGTGGCCACCTGAAGGTGGCCGCTACGGGAGGCGGAGGAAATGAGCAATCCGATACAGGGTTTGCAGGGCGGGGTAGCGGATTTTGGCGTGACGTCGACGTTATCGCACGGCGGCGAGGAGAAAGGCTCCGGAAATTTTGTGAAATCACTGCAGGACGCAATGTCCGAGGTGGGCGATCTGCAGAACCAAGCGGACACGCGGGTGAATCAACTGCTGACGGGGAACGGGCAGGACGTGCATTCGGCGATGATCGCGGTGGAGAAGGCGAGCCTGGCGTTCGACATGATGGTGCAGGTGAGGAACAAGATTGTGCAGGCGTACCAGCAGGTTTCGGGGATGCAGTTTTAGTCGTGGAGTGATTGCAAAGACCAACCCAAGAGCACAGCCAGGAATGGCTGTGCCACCTTAAAAAGAGAGATGACAGCGGATAGGGAATGGATAAATTTCTCGATCAGATATTGAGTTTTGCGCGGGGGTTGACGGCGCGGCAGCGGGTGGTGCTGGTGGGCGGCACGCTGCTGGTGGGTGCGATTATTTGGGGATTCGTAGCGTTCACCGCGCGGAGCGAATACAAGCCGCTGTATTCAGGGATGGCGCCGGCGGATGCGCAGGCGTTGTCGCAACGGCTGATGAGCGCAAACATAATGGCGGAGGTTTCTAGCGACGGGACGGTGCTGCTGGTAAGAGCGGATGAAGTGGACAAGGCCCGGCTGGCATCCACGGCGGCGGGGCCAATTTCGAGCGGGCGAATGGGATTTGAACTTTTTGACAAGCCGAACTGGTCGGGGAGCGATTTTTCGGAGAAGGTGAATTATCAGAGGGCGGTGGAAGCGGAACTGGAGCGCACGATTCAATCGATGAACGGGGTGGAGTCGGTGCGGGTTCACCTGGTGCTGCCGCGGGATTCGTTGTTCCTGGAGCGAGAACGGCCGGCGAAGGCGTCGGTGGTGCTGAAGCTGCGGGGGACACGACTGACGGAACAAGTGGCGATGCCTGTGGCGAACCTGGTGGCGAGTTCGTGGGACGGGCTGACGCCGCAAAATGTGACGGTGGTGACGACGGATGGGCAGATTCCCTCCATGGGGCAAGGGCATCTGGCGATGGGCGGCGGAACGAGCGGGGACCTGGAGACACTGCTGGCGGAGAGATTGGTGCAGACATTGTCACCGGTGGTGGGAGGCGAACACATCAAGTCCAGCATCACGCTGGACTACGATCCCACGTCGGGAGAGAGCACGCAGGAATTGTATGACCCGGACAAGACGGCGGTGCTGAGTTTGCAGAGTTCGCAGGAGACCGTGGGCGATCTGGAGCCGGCGGGAATTCCGGGGACGCCGAGCAACACGCCAAATTCACAGTCAAATCCGACGGCGGCAGCGCAGGCGAAGACGAACAGCACGACGCAGGGAATTCGCAGCGAGAGCAAAACATTCGCGGTGAGCCATACGACGCGGCACCTGCTGGAGCCGGCGGGACGCGTGAAGAAGATGGCTGCGGCGATCCTGGTAGATGATTTCATCGAAAACAAAACCGACGGCGGGAAGACGCAGGAAACGCGGAGAAAGCGCACCCCGGAAGAGATGAAGCAGATCGAGGAGTTGGCGAAGGCGGCCATTGGATTTGACGCGCAACGCCGGGACTTGTTTTCGCTGCAAAACATTTCGTTCGTCCAGGCGCCGCCGGAAGTGGTGGCGCCGGTTGGAAAAGTGCAGAAGGTGATGGGATTCGTAGAACGGTGGACGGGAGTGCTGCGGTATGCGGCGCTGCTGCTGATCTTCCTGCTGGTTTACGCGCTGGTGTTGCGCCCGGTGCAGAAACAGGTGATGGGAATTTTGAAGAGCCCGGGAAACGCAGCGTTGGGCGGGGGGCAGACGGCAGGACTCCTGACAGCGGGCGCGGGTGGAACGCAAGGACTGGTTGGAGGTGGATCGGCTGACGAGGTGGCTGCCGGAGAGGTTTCCGATACCATCCGATTAAAAAAACAGCTGGTGAGCAAAGTGAAGGCTGATCCCGAATCGGCAAGCAAGCTGCTGCAGAACTGGGTTCGCGAGACAGGGCCGAAGACACAATGATGGAAGAGCAGAGCATACCGGGGAAACGGAAAGCGGCCATCTTGATGGTGCTGCTGGGAGACGAGGTGGCGGCGTCGGTGTATAAATCGCTGCCAGAGGGGGACATCCGGCTTATCACGGAAGAGATTGCGGACCTTGAATACATTTCGCCGGAACTGGCGTCGACCGTGCTACACGAGTATCAGCGGCTGACCCTAACGCAGGAGTATCTGGCGCAGGGCGGGCAGGAATACGCAAACAAATTGCTGGTGAAGGCATTTGGAAAGGAAGCCGCGCAGGAGTTGCTGGATGAAGTGGGCAAGACGCAAGAAGCGAACGCACAGAACCTGGACACACTGCAGAAGACGGACCCGACGCAGCTGGCGAAGTTCATTCAGGGCGAACATCCGCAGACGATCGCGCTGGTGCTCGCGCATTTGAACACCAAGGTGGCAAGGGCGGTGCTGATGATGCTGCCGGAAAAAGTGCGCGGGCAGGCGGTGAAGCGTCTGGCGCAGATGCAACAGTTTTCGCCGGAGATGGTGAAGAAGATTTCGATGGTGCTGCACAAGCGGCTGCTTACGCTGGGATCGCAAAGCCGGCGGGCGTACGGCGGCGTGAAAGCTGTGGCGGACCTGCTGAATCAGGTGGACCAGGAAGCACAGGGAACGATTCTGGAAGCGATCGAGCAGGACAACGCCCAACTGGCGACAACGATTCGAAACCTGATGTTCACGTTCGACGATTTCCTGGAAGTGCCGGAGACGGGAATTCGCGAACTGCTGGGGCAAGTGGACAAGAAGACGCTGGCGACGGCATTGAAGGGTGCCTCGGAGGATTTGAAGAATCATATTTTCAAGAGCATGTCTTCGCGCGCGGTGGAAATGCTGAAAGAAGACATGGACGTGCTTGGACCGGTGCGTGGAAAGGACGTACAGACCGCGAAACACGAGATTGTGGCGGTGGCGCGCCGACTGGAAGGCGAAGGAAAGCTGGTGCTGAAACAGGAGCAGGAGGATTCGTATGTCGTCTGAGTTGTCGGTGAAAGGGAGCGCGGCGTTGCAGTCGGAGCCATTTTTGTACGTGCCGACGAGCGAGAATGGCGGAGCAACCGGGGCGAGCGGCGGCGTGCCGTGGAACGCCCAGGAGTCGAAGACCCGCGCCGAACAGGCCGAGCGGGAAATATACGAGCGTGGAGCGCGAGAGGGAGAGGCCCGGCTGCGGGCGGCGTTTGAGGCGAAGGAGGCGGCGCTGCAGGAGGGAATCGGACAGGCGGTGGCGGGCTTTCAGAAGGAGCGCGACGAATATTTTGAACGGATTGAGACGGAAGTAGTTCAATTGGCGCTGGCGATCGCGCGGAAGATTCTGCACCGGGAATCGGAGATTGATCCAATGCTACTGGCGGGACTGGTGCATGTGGCGCTGGAAAAGCTGGATGGGGGAACGCACGTGCGGCTGAAGGCGAATCCCGCAGACATGGAGTTCTGGAATGAATATTTCGCACAGCGCGGCGGCGAAGGGAATCCGGAACTGATTGGAGACGCGGCACTGAAGCCCGGGGAATGCGCGCTGGAAGCTGAAGTGGGGACGACGCAGATCAGCCTGGAGACGCAGTTGAAAGAGATCGAACAGGGATTTTTTGATCTGCTGGAGCAGCGGCCAAGGGTGGGGTGATGGCGGAAAGGCGCGATTTAAAGGCGTATTTGCGCAGACTGGAAGATTTCTCGACGCTGCGGTGGACCGGGCACGTCACCAAAGCGGTGGGGCACCTGGTGGAATCGGAAGGGCCGTTCTGCAGCGTGGGCGAAGGCTGTGCGATCCTGACGGAAGAAGGAAAAGTCTTCTCGGGAGAGATTGTGGGGTTTCGCGGGCGATCGGTACTTTCGATGCCGCTGGAGCGACCGAGCGGCATCCGGTACGGCGATCGAATCGTTTCCCGCGGGACGCATCCGTCGTTGCGGGTGGGGCCGGAGTTGCTTGGCAGGGTGATTGACGGTTCGGGAAAACCACTAGATGAATTTCTAAATTATCGCGCGCGGGAATATTGGCCGCTGCATGGAGACCCGCCGCTGCCGCTGGATCGGCAACCGATTCGAGAGCCGCTAGGATGCGGGATCCGGGCGATCGACGGGATGTTGACGTGCGGGCGCGGGCAGCGGGTGGGAATATTCGGCGGCAGCGGAGTGGGCAAGAGCACGCTGATCGGAATGATGACGCGGGGGACGAGCGCGGATATGACGGTGCTGGCACTGGTGGGAGAACGCGGGAGGGAAGTTCGCGAGTTCCTGGAAGACGCGATTGGAAAAGAAGGATTGAAGCGGTCGGTGGTGGTGGTTTCCACTTCGGACCAATCGCCGTTGTTACGAATACGGGCGGCGCTGGCGGCGACGACGGTGGCGGAATATTTCAGCGCGCAGGGAAAAAATGTCTTGCTGGTGGTGGATTCGCTGACGCGATTTGCGATGGCGCAGAGAGAAATTGGATTGGCGGCGGGAGAGCCGCCGACGGCGAAAGGGTACACGCCGTCGGTGTTCACGCTGTTGGCGAGGTTGATCGAACGCGCGGGAAATTTCGGGAAGGGAAGCATCACGGCGTTTTACACGGTGCTGATGGAGGGGGATGACCAGCAGGACCCGCTGGTGGACGCAGTGCGCGCGCTTTTGGACGGGCACGTCATGCTGGAACGGAAATTGAATTCGCGCGGACATTATCCGCCGATTTCGGTGCTGGACAGCTTGAGCCGGTTGATGTCCTCGGTATGCACGAAGGAACATCTGGAAAAGGCGAGGAATTTACGGGAATTACTGGCGGCATACGCGGCGTCGGAGGATCTGGTTCGGATCGGCGCGTATCAAAAGGGAGCAGACCCGACGCTGGATAGGGCACTAGCGGCACTGCCGGCGATCACAGCGTTTCTGCAGCAGAAAAAGGGCGAGAGCGCGCAATTTCAGCAGTCGGTGAAGGCGCTGCTGGCTCTGCCGGGGTGAACCGATGGCGTTTCATTACCGGCTGGAATCCCTATTAAGGTTGCAACGGAGCATCGAGAAGCAGCAGGAAAACCTGCTGATGGGGTGTGCGGCGCGCGTCACTGCTTTGAAGAATGAGATAGCGGAGTGGGAAGAACAGCGGCGACACAGGAAGAACCGCGGGTCGGAAGAGTTGAAAGAAGGAAGCACAGGGGCGGCGCTGAGCATGGCTGCGGAGTGGGATGCGACGGCCCGGCGGAAGCAGAAAGAGATCGCGTTACAACTGGTGCAAGCGGAAACAGCCCGGAACGAGCAGGTGGCGAAAGTGCGGGGGGAACGGCAGAAGCGGGAAGTGCTGGAAGGATTGAAGGAGAAGCTGAAAAGCACTTATGAGCTGGAAGAATTGCGGAAGACGCAGCGGGTGATGGACGACATGTACCTGACGCGGTCATTTTACTGGAAGGGTTGACAGAAGTTGCCGGACGAATGGGCAAAACTTGCCGGGCAAAAAAGTGAGCGAGCGGTGCGGCGAGATGAGTTGGTCCTCAGAGTTCCTCTCAAGTGACGGATTGAAAAGCAGATAAGCGAAGAAGGTTCCCCGGAAAAATTTGGCCAGCGTTGTGCATGGGTAGCGTTGGAGTGTGAACAGGCGCGATGGACGCGGAACCCATATCGGTGAACGCAGCGGTGGGCGGAAACGGAAGCAGCGGCGTGAGCGCAGCAACTGCAAAAGCTTCGACGTTGCCGGCGTTTGCGCAGGTAATGGCGGAGAAGCAGGCAGCGGTGAGCGCACCGAAGGAAACTGCGACGGCGAGCGGAGCGGAACAAGCTCGAGCCGCGAGTGGAACTGCTGATGCTGTTAGGCAGAAGAGTTCGGATAGAGCGCCAGCGGATGCGAACGGCCAGGCCGGCGGAGCTGCGGATTCACCGAAGAAGGGCAGCGCGAAGGGGAAGAGTTCGGCCGACGCAAGCGCCGCGAAGACCGCGGTGCAAGTTGCCGCACAAGTTCCGGTCCAGGCAGCGGCACAAATTCCGGGGATTCTCCCGGGGTTGAATGGGACGATGCCATGGGTGACGACAGCGGATCCGCGGAATGCGGCGCCGCAGGAAATGGCAACGACGAGCAGTGGAGGGGCGAATATCGGGCAAGCGGCAGTAACAGCGGCGAATGCCGCGGGAGCGAAGGCGGAGACAACGAACACCGCGACGACCAGCGTGGCGACGGTAGGACAACAGAGAACTGTAACGGGCAACCTGGCAAGCCCGAATGCGGCGGATTCGCAAAACTTGCCGGTAAGTGTGGCGGTCCCGCAGGCGATTCCAACGACAGAAAGCGCGAGTAATGCAACGTCCGCACCAGCGACGGCCCCTACGAGTAGCGCGACGCCTCTGGTTCCTACACCGACTGCAGCAACGAGTGCGACAGAGGGCCAGAAGAATGCGCAGGCGACAGGGCTGGTGGAGGCTCCAAATTCTGCGAGCGTAATGACCGCGGCGAACGTCGCAGATGCGGCGGCGGTGGTGGATCAGAGTTTGCCTGTTGCGGGGAATGATTTGGCGGCTCCGAACGCGGCGATGAATGCTGGAAACGCGACGGGGAACCAGGCTACTCCGGTGGCGAGCGGAGCGAAGCCGGGGGACTTGAGCGCGGCGACTGTAGCAACGGCGGCGACGTTGCCGGTGGCGATTGCGGAGGGTGGCGCAACAAACATGCAAACCACGCCGAAGAATCAGGGAAAGCGCGGCGCGCAGGAAATTTTGCGGGGAGCGGCGGCGCTCGCGGGGAAAGAGGCGCAGGCCGTGGCGCGGGTGAGCGCGAACGCGGCGAAGGATTTTGTGGGTGCGATTAAGGGGAAGAGCGGAGCGAACGATACCGGGGCGCCGATTGCATCACAACCGGCGGCGAACGGAAAAAATGAAGCGACAGCGAATGTGAAGGCCGAAGCGGTGACGCCGGAGGTTGCGCAGGCTCCCGCGAATCCCGGAAGTGTGAAGAGCGAGAGCAACGTCAGGGGAAATTCGAGCTTGGAAGAGAGTTCGAGCGGGAATAGCAGCGGCAGTGCGGGAGCCGCGGCGAACGGCAAAGATTCCGCGGCAGGTGGGGATTCGAATGGGGTGCATGGGGTAATACCGGCGGGACAGAACGTTCCATTGAATCTGGCGGCGGGCGCGGCGAATGCAGTTGCCGCTCAGAGCGGAACGATCGGCAAGGATTCGGAAAGCGCGATGCCAGCAAAAGCGGGCGACGCTTCTAACAACGCGGCACCAACCACCGCGGATGCCGACGATGCGGCGCAGCAACCGACTGAATCGCGTGTTGTGAACGTGGCGCAGTTGGCGGGAGACCAGGGACATTCGCAAGTGCGGATAGCGATGCAGGCGGATCAATTGGGCCAAGTGGAACTGCATGCGACGGTGCACGGGGAACAGGTAGGGGCTGCGATCACGGTGGAGAAGAAGGAAGCGCATGCGGCGATGGCGGCGGAGATGCCTTCGTTGCAGCAAGCGCTGCAGGACCAGCAGCTACGCGTGGGAGAGGTGGTGCTTGTGCAAGGGGCAATACATTCAACGGCAGGGGATGCGGGAAATGCGGCGGCGGAGCAGCAGCGGCGCGGGCAGGCGGGGTCGACGTACCAGCAGGCGGAAAACGAGACCACCTACGAGGCCGGCGTTGGCGCGAATTTCGAGGGCAGCGGAATTTTTGATGATTCCGGAAGACTGAGCGTAAGGGCGTAGGGGAGGAAAGTTATGGGAAGCGTATCAGGACCATTGTTCGGGACAACGCAGCCGACGGGAAGTTCGAGCGCGAACTCATCAAGCTCGTCGAGCGGATCGAACTCGGTGTTGGGAACGAATTCGTTCATCACACTGCTTGCGGCGCAATTGCAGTCGCAGGATCCGACGAGCCCGATGGACCCGAGCCAGATGATGAACGAACTGGTATCGATGAACACGTTGCAGACGCTGACGAACATCCAGCAGATCCTGCAGGTAGCGACAGGCGTGAATCCGGGACAGAGCAGCACAACGGGTAGCGGGACGGGCACAGGGACTGGCACCGGAACGGGTAACAGCGGGGCGAGCCCGAACGCAGTACCGAACGCACAGGCAGCGGCGTCAAGAATGGTAAGCGGGCCGAGTGCAGCAAATCACGACGCAATTTTTCAAAGTAAATTAAACGCCACCTCCGGGTCGGCGAATCAATAAAAGGAGAAGGTCATGCCATCATTTTCGATTCCATTGTCGGGCTTGGACGCAAGTTCAACAGGATTGTCGGTGATCGCGAACAATCTTGCGAACTTGAACACGGTAGGTTTCAAAGGGCAAACCGCGACGTTTCAGGATTTGTTTTATCAGCAGATCGGGACAAGCGGGGACGGCAACGCGGTGCAGGAAGGAGTTGGAGCGTCGGTTTCAGGTATCAGCTCCATCCAAACGCAAGGCAGCATCCAGACGACAGGTGTGCCGACGGACGTGGCGATCCAGGGTGACGGGTATTTTGTGGTGAACCTGGGCGGCGAAGCGCTGTATACGCGCGCCGGGAATTTCAGCACCGGCCCGAACGGCGACTTGCTCACGCAAGACGGAGCGACGGTACAGGGATATAACGCAGTGAACGGAGTGGTTCAGGCGAATGCCACGCTTGGCGCGCTGTCGATACCGACAGGACTTATTAATCCACCGAAGGCGACCACAAACCTTCAACTGGCGTTGAACCTCGATGCGACGAGCGGATTGCCGGTTAGCCCGGCGTCGCAGCAGACAGGCGTGGGAATTGCGGCAGGGACGGTGTTGGCGACGGGAAGTCAATTGTCGTTCACAGATGGAACGAATGCGTTCACGTATACGACGGTGGCGGGCGATACTTTAGCGAGCGTGGCGACGGCCATTGATGCAAATCCGAGTTACACGGCGTCGTTGAACGGCAACAACCTGGTGATAAACGCAGCGAGCGGAACGCCAGTGACGTTTAGCGCAAACACTCTGACGGACGCGGCGACAGGCACGCAGGCGGTGACGTTCACCCCAACAGGGACGCCCGTAGTGCCGGGAACGTTCAGCACTTCGATCGTGGTGCATGATTCGCTGGGAGCGAGCCACGTGCTGACGTACAACTTCACGAAGAGCGCGGCGAACACCTGGCAATATCAAATCACGGTGCCGGCGGCGGATCTTGCGGCCGGCGGGAATCCCGTGGTGGGCACGGGGACGCTCGCGTTTAATGGCAGCGGGCAGCTGATTTCGCCAACGGGAAGCGTGCCGGGATTGACGATTTCGAATTTTGCGAACGGAGCGAATCCACTGACGTTTGCATGGAACCTTTCCGGGGCGAATGGCGGCGGGCTGGTGACGCAGAACGCAGCGCCGTCGGCAACTTCCTCGACGCAACAGGATGGGTATGCGAGCGGTTCGTTGCTGAGCTTTACGATCGGCAGCGACGGCGTGATTCAGGGAATATTCAGCAATGGACAAACGAGTCCACTGGGGCAGATTGCGCTGGCAACGTTTGCGAACGGGCAGGGGCTGGTTCGGAACGGGTCGAATGAGTTTTTGGCAAGTCTGGCTTCGGGCGCGGCGAACGTGGGAATTCCGGGGACCGGAGGACGCGGAAGCCTGAGCGGGGGCGCGCTGGAGCAATCGAACGTGGACATCGCGACGGAATTTGCGCAGCTGATTCTGGCGGAACGGAGTTACCAGGCCAATGCGAAGGCGGTGACGACGTTTGACGAAGTGACGCAGACGGCGATTAATTTGAAGCAATAGGTTACGCGAAAAAGCAAGAGGGCGGGGCAAGCCCCGTCCCTACAAGGGTAGTAGCGTCCACCTGAAGGTGGACGCTACAGCTTTGTTAGAACATCTTCATGAGTTGATTCGGAAACGAAGGGGTGTTCCAAAGCTGCACGAGCGGAAACCAAGCGAGAAATTCTTCAAAAACTAACTCAACCTTTTGCAGCGACTTGCCGATAGCGAGAAACGGGAAGAGAGCGCCGAAGAGCCGATTGGACGGTTCTTAAATTGCAAGTATGTGTTCTTGGCATGGCTGAGAACACTGTACCGACGTCTGTAACTAATAACAACGCGGGGGCACCGCCGCGAACCGCTATCGTGGCGGAGAATCGATCCTTGTTGCCGATGATGGCGGCATTCCTGTTTCTAACCGTATTGGGAGGCGGAGGCGCAGCGTGGTTTGTTGCGCAGCGCGACACCGCGGGCGCAGCAGGGAAGCAGACCTACAGTCCTGGGCAAGTGGTGCACCTGGAAGGATTCACGGTAAACCTTGCCGACGCGGAAGAGGGCCATTTTGTTCGCGTGACGATAGACCTGGATCTGGAGCGGACGCCGCCGCCTTTGGACAAGGACAAGCCGGCGAGCGGGCTTCCCGTGGCCAGGATTCGCGACACGATCATCGGGGTGCTTGCGGCGAGCAAGGCCGATGTGCTGTTGAGCCCCGACGGAAAAATTCAACTGAAAAAGAATTTGGTAAACGCGCTTAACCAGAAAGTTCCGGAGATGAGCGTGCGCGAGATTTATTTCACGGAATTTCTGGTGCAACGGTGAACGATGGCGACCCTGCAGATGGCAACCACGGCGAAAAAGAGCGCATTCGGCGAGGAGCTTTGGCAGGAGGCGGCGCTGTTGCCGTGCCGATTGAGCGTGGACGTACCGCTGAAGGAGTTCACGGTGCGGGATTTGCTGCAATTGGAGCCCGGGTCGGTGGTGGAGTCGAAGAACGTGAATGGAGCGGACGTGCCGGTGATCGTGAACGCGCGGCTGGTGGGATGGGCGGAGTTTGAAGTGATGGGGCAGAGGCTGGCGCTGCGCGTGACCGAACTGGCGTAGGGGAAACGAACGTGTGGACAGCGGAACAGAAAAATAGTGGCGCGCTGGTGATGACAGCAGGGAGGCCGTGGAAAGCCGCGTGGGAACGCGTGGCCGCGTTCTGGAAGAGCGTAAAGGTCAGACGGAAGACGCATACGCTGCACCTGGAAGAGACGCTGTCGCTGGGCGAGCGGCGAATGCTGGCGATCGTGGAATGGAAGGGCGAGAAGTTACTGCTGGGAGTGACGCCGCAACAGATCACATTGCTGGAGCCGAGGGGGGAAGCGCAATCAACAGAGGGCGGTTTGCACGACGAGGCGCGCCATCAATGAAAGTTTTTCGAGGCGGGGCGGTTCTGCGATGGATGGCGGGCGCGGCGCTCTGCCTGGCCGGGCCGGCGCTGTCCACTTTCGCATCGGGGCAGCAAAACGTTTTGCAGATGCCGGGAATCAATGTGCGGACGGAATCGACGCCAATCACGATCATTCTGCTGCTGACGTTTCTGACATTGTTGCCGGCTATTTTGCTTTCGATGACGCCGTTTGTGCGGATTTTGATTATTTTCCATTTTCTCCGGCAGGCGCTGGGGACGCAGACGGCGCCAACGAACCAGACGCTGATCGGGCTGGCACTGTTTCTGACTTATTTTTTGATGCAGCCGGTGATCGGCAGCGTGCGGAAAGAGGCGCTGACGCCGTACGAGCACGGAAAGATCAATGCATGGCAAGCGCTGGACCGCTCGGCGATGCCGATGCGGCAGTTCATGCTGCAGTACACGCGGGAAAAAGATCTGGCGCTGTTCCTGGAAATGAGCAAAGAGCCGCGGCCTACGAGGCCGGAAGATCTTTCGATGAGCATTGTGATTCCGGCGTACGTGATTTCCGAGCTGAAGACGGGATTCCAGATCGGAGCGGTGCTGTTTCTGCCGTTTCTGGTGATTGACCTGGTGACGGCGTCGGTGACGACCTCGGTCGGAATGTTCCAGCTGCCGCCGGTGGTGATTTCGACACCGCTGAAGATATTGCTGTTTGTGGTGGTGGATGGCTGGAACCTGGTGATCGGATCGCTGCTGAGGAGTTTTCATGTTTGAGGCTTGGCGATGACGCCGGAACAAGTGGTGCAACTGAGCCGGCAGACGATTGAGGCGGCGTTCTGGGTGGCGATGCCGATCCTGCTTTCGGCGATGGCGGTGGGGCTGGTGATCAACGTGGCGCAGGTGCTGACGTCGATTCAGGACACGACGGTGTCCACGGTGCCGCGGCTGACGGCGGTGGGGATCATCGTGTTTTTATTGACGCCCTGGATGCTGAATCACCTGGTGACGTTTACGCGGGCACTATTCAGCGATTTCCGGTTGTACACGCAGTGAGGAGATGACGTGGCGGTACCACTCGAAATGATGGTGCTGCGCGGGGCGGCGATTGGGCTGCGGCTAAGCGCGGCGATATTATTCATGCCGTTTTTCGGGAGTGTGGCGATACCGGCGCAGGTGAAGGCGTTGCTGGTGCTGGTGTGCACGGCGGTGATGTACCCGGCGATTCATTTCGCGCCGCCAAGACTGACGGTGTTCACGGTGACGCAGATGGCTCTGAGCGAAGTGATGCTGGGGCTGGTGATGGGATTGTGCCTGCAGTTTGTGTTTGAAGCGGTGCAGATGGCGGGGCAGATCAGCGGATTCCAATTGTCGTTTTCATTGGTAAACGTAATCGACCCGCAGACCAACGTGGACACGCCGGTGTTGGCGAACCTGCACCAGCTTTTCATCCTGATGATTTTCCTGCAACTGAACGTGCACCACTGGATGCTGCGCGCGGTGCAGGCAAGTTTCGAGCGAGTGCCGCCGGGAAGCGTGACGTTCGGGATCGAGCAGGTGCGGACATTGTTTCAGGCGGCGGGAGTGATGTTTGTGGCGGGAGTGCAGCTAGCCGCGCCGGTGATCCTGGCCACGATGATGCTGGACGTGACGGTGGGATTCATCAGCAAGGCCGCGCCACAACTGCCGGCGTTGTTTTTGAGCGTGCCGCTGAAAAGCATGCTTGGGTACGTGGTGCTGGCCATGGCATTCGGATTGTGGCCGGGATTTTTTGAGAAGCAGTTCGGGCACGCGCTGGGCTGGAGCTGGCGAATGCTGGAACTGGCGAAGTAAGGGGAAAAGCGATTGGCGGACAACCGCACAGAGAAGGCGACACCGAAGAGGCGGACAAAGGCCCGGGAACACGGGCAGGTGTTGCGCAGCCGCGACCTGGTGTCGGCGATTACGCTGCTGGGTGTTGTGTGTGCGATGGCGTGGTCGCCGGGAATCTGGGTGAACGACTGGCGGCGATATTTCAACAGCTTGCTGAATGTGGCGGAATCTTCGCGGTGGGACGCGGGAGGTATGCCGCTGCTTTCAGCGACCGGAAGCGTGGTGTTGCTGTGGGCCGGGCCGCTGCTGGCGGTGGGATTTGTGACCGCGGTCGCGGGCACGCTGGCGCAGGGTGTGCCGACGTTTGCTACGGAAGCGCTGGTGCCGAACTTCAACAAGCTGAACCCGGTCAACAATCTGAAGCAACTGTTTTCGATGGCAGGAGTGAGCCGGGTGCTGAAGTCGCTGCTGCCGACGTCGATCATTTTGTATCTGGCGTTTGGGCTGATCCGGAGCCATGCGGAGGCGATTCTGCATGCGACGCGGCTGCACGGAGAAGGATTGATGGCGCTGCTCGGATCACTGTGCGTGGGTCTGGCGTACCGCTCGGTGATGGTGTTTCTGGCATGGTCGGGGCTGGACTATTTCATGCAATGGAGAACGTATGAGAAGTCGCTGCGCATGACGAAGCAGGAAGTGCGCGACGAAGGAAGAGAGAACGAAGGCAATCCAGAAATCCGGAACAAGATCAAGCGGCTGCGGCGGGAACTGGCGCGGAAATCACTGCGGAAGGCGATGGAGCGGGCGACGGCAGTGATCGTGAACCCGACGCACTATGCGGTGGCGCTGGAATACCGCGCGGCGACGATGGCGGCGCCGGTGGTGGTGGCGAAAGGGCGGAATTTGATAGCGCTGAAGATCAAGGAATTGGCGCGATGGAATGAAATTCCGATTGTGGAAAATCCTTCGCTGGCACAGGCGCTGTACAAGGCGACGGAAGTGGGGCAGACGATACCGCCGAAGCTGTATGCGGCGGTGGCGGAGTTGTTGGCTTTCCTGTATCGCGCCCAAATGAGGATGCGGGGAGCAGGGGTGAGGACGTAAGGCGAAATTAGAAATTGGAAAATCGAAAATAGAAAATCGTGAGGCGTAAGTCGTGAGTTGTACTTGGCCACCTGAAGGTGGCCGCTACGGGAGAGCGGATGGCGGCGGAAAACAGAAGCGGAGTGGGCGGGATCACGGAGATGCTGGTGCCGGTGTCGGCGGTGGCGCTGGTGTTTGTGATGTTGGTGCCGGTGCCGGCGATCGTGCTGGATATATTTCTGGCGCTGAGCATCACGCTGGGAGTGCTGGTGCTGCTGTCGGCCTTGTACATTCTGCGGCCGGTGCAGTTTTCGGTTTTTCCGACGTTGCTGCTGTTTTTAACGTTGTTCCGGATTTCGCTGAACGTGGCGAGCAGCCGGCGAATACTGCTGCACGGGAACGAAGGGATGAGCGCGGCGGGAAGCGTGATCCAGTCGTTCGGGCAGTTCGTGGTGGGTGGAAATTACGTGGTGGGTTTCGTGATTTTTCTGGCGCTGATCGCGATTCAATACCTGGTGATCAACCACGGCGCGGTGAGAACGGCGGAAGTGGCCGCGCGTTTTACCCTGGATGCGATGCCGGGAAAGCAGATGGCGATTGACGCGGAAATGAACGCCGGGCTGATCGACGAGCACCAGGCGCGGGCGCGGCGGGAAGTGATTGCGAAGGAAGCGGAATTTTACGGCGCGATGGATGGCGCGGCGCGGTTCAGCCAGCGGGACTCGCTGGCAACGATTCTGATAACAGCGATCAACATTATTGCCGGATTCCTGATCGGGGTGTTGCAACTGAACATGCCGATCGGCGATGCGGCGAAGACGTTTACGGTGCTGACGGTGGGGGACGGGCTGGTGACGTTGATTCCGTCGCTGCTGGTTTCGGTGGCGGGAGGCATCGTGGTGACGCGGACATCGAGCGAAACTACGGTGGGCGTGGAGTTTGGAAGGCAGCTGTTCGGGCGGAAGATTCCACTGCGGATTGCGGCGGGGGTGATGCTGCTGCTCGGGCTGATTCCCGGGCTGCCGAAGATGCCGTTCTTCCTGCTGGCGGGGTTGATGGCGTACCTGGCATCGCGCGCGTCGGCGAAGGCGTTTGAGGCAGTGAAGACAGCGGAAATTGTGGCGGATAAAAAGAAAGTGGATCCGCAGCAGCAGCTGGAAACCTTGCTGCGGCTGGACGAAATCAGTTTGGAAGTGGGTTACGCACTGGTGCCGCTGGTGGATGCGGGGCAGGGCGGGCAATTGCTGCAGCGGATCCGCGCGCTGCGAAAACACCTGGCGTTGCAACTGGGATTCCTGGTGCCTTCTGTGCACATCACGGACAACCTGAAGTTGAAGCCACGGGAATACATCGTGCTGCTGCGAGGAGTGGAAGTGGCGCGATGGGAATTGCAGCAGGACCGATTGCTGGCAATCAGTTCGGACCCGAGCGCGGGCCAACTGGACGGGCTGCCGACGCAAGAGCCGGCGTTCGGGGCATCGGCATTGTGGATCGTGCCGGGACTGCAGGAGCAGGCGCTGGCGAACGGATACGCGGTAGTGGACCAGACGTCGGTGCTGGCGACGCACCTGGCGGAAATTGTGCGGCAGTACGCGCATGAACTTCTGACGAGGCAAGAGACGAAGCGATTGCTGGACGCGATGGCGGAAACGCAACCGAAGCTGGTGGACGAACTGGTGCCGCGGCTCTTGAGTTTGGGCGAAGTGCAGAAAGTCTTGCAGCAACTTTTGCGGGAGCAGGTTTCGATTCGCGACCTGACTACGATTCTGGAATCGATGCTGGATACGGCGGTGACGAACAAGAGCCAGATCGCGCTGGTGGAAGCGGCGCGGCAGACGCTGGGCAGGTCTCTGGTGCAGCCTTTGCTTGGCGAGGATCGCAAGCTGAAGGTGCTGACGCTCGACCCAATTATCGAGAACGAGTTGCAGAGACAGATTGAGCCGCAATCGGCGGGAGACAAGAGCGCGGGGGGAGTGGGCACGACACTGCGGCAGATTCTGGAAGGATTGCAGCGGATGGTGGGCGACAAGGTGGCGCTCAGCTCGACGATTGTGTTGTGCAGCAGCCCGTCGCGGTATCACCTGCGGCGGCTGCTGGAGCCGTTCGTGCCGCGGATTGTGGTGCTCTCCCCGGCGGAGATTCCGGCGAGCGTTTCGGTGCAGACACTTGGAGTGGTGCGATGAGTGAAGGGAGGAGAGAAAGAGGATCCCGGGAGAGCGAGCCATGTTGACGACGACAACAAACAAAGAGGGGCGCGCGACCGCAAAGGATCCCCTGGAGCGGGAGAGGCTGCTGCAGGAGAATCTGCCGGAGGTGCGTTACATCGCGCGGCGGATTCACGACCGGATACCGTCGCACGTGCCGTTCGACGACCTGGTGCACGCGGGGATATTGGGATTGATCGATGCGGTGGACAAATTCGACGCCAGTCGAAACGTGCAGTTGAAGTCATACGCCCAGTTCCGGATCCGGGGAGCGATTCTGGACAGCTTGCGACAGATGGATTGGGGACCTCGGGCGCTGCGGCGGCAGGCGAGGAAGATTGAAGAAGCACAGAGAGAGCTGGCGGCGAAACTGGGTCGCGCCGGAAGCGAGCCGGAAATAGCCGGACAGATGGGAATCACGCTGGAAGAGTACCAGCAGCTGATCGGAGAACTGCGCGGGCTGGATCTGGGGAGCCTGCAGGCGGGCACGAGCGAAGAAAGCCCGGAGAATCCACATGTGTCGGTGACCGCAAAGGAAGAAGAGGACCCGTTCCACCAGTATGCGCGGACGGAGATGCGTGAGTTTCTGGCTAAAGCGATCGAAGAGCTGGATGAGAAAGAAAGGCACGTGCTGGGGCTGTATTACCTGGAAGAGCTGACGATGAAAGAAGTGGGGCTGATTCTTGATATCGGAGAATCGCGCGTATCGCAGATTCACACGGCAGCGATATTGCGGCTGCGGGTGCGGATGCGGGAGAAGATTGGGACGAAGGATCGGAATTCGCGGGATTCGAATCCCGTTTGGGGCGACGGATGAAGAAAATTCTGTCACAAGACGAAATTGACGCCCTGTTTGCGGCGGCAAAGCATTCACAGCGAAGCGTTTCTGGACGCAAGATGCAGGCGTGTGACTTGCGCAAACTGGGAGCGTTGAACGCGGACCAGGTGCGGGTGGTGACGACGCTGCACGAAACGTTCGCACGGCGTTTGGGCGGATCGCTGGGCGCTTACTTGCGTGTGGGATTCGACATGAACCTGGTGTCGGTGGAGCAGATTTTGTACTCGGAATTCCTGAGCCGGTTGCCGGAGCTGACCTACCTGGCGTCGCTGCAGGTGTTGCCCCTGGATGCGCGGGCGACGATGCAGGCGGATCTGTCGCTGGTGTTCCCGATCGTAGACCTGGTACTGGGCGGATCGGGCGCCGACCCCATCGAGCTGCGAGAAATGACGGAAATCGAAGAACAGATATTTGAAACGGTGGTACGAGTGATCGCGCGGGATTTGCAGACGACCTGGACGCCGGTGCTGCCGCTGGACATTCAATTCGACCAGCGCCAACAGCATACGCAAGTGCATGGATTAATGCTGCCAACCGAGAAAGTGATGTCGCTGACGTTTGAGATCCGGCTGCCGGACGCGCGCGGGACGCTGAACCTGGCGTTCCCGGCGGTGATTTCGAACGCGCTGCTGAGGAAACTATCGGTGCAGTGGTCGTATGCGGAGAGAAGCCCGTCGCAGGAATTGAGGCGCCAGTTGCAGGATCGGCTGCTGGAAAGCCGGTTCGCGGTGGATCTCAGTTTGCCGCCGAGCCCGCTTTCGATCCGGGAAATCGTGGAGCTGGAGCCAGGGCGGGTGCTGGTGTTGCCCAAACGGGCGCAGGACCCGATTAATTTGAACGTGGCCGGCAAACCGATGTTCCACGCGTATCCGATCCGGCAGGGATCGAATCGCGGGGCGCGAGTTGAAAGACGAGTGAGTTTGCGCGGGAGCGCGAAAGTGGAGGGAGCATGAGCGCCGCGTTGACGGGAGGGATAGCGGCATTCGTTGACGTGTGGAAGGCAACGTTCGTGAAGGTGCTGACGCCGTTGGGAGCCACGAATGCAGCGGCAGCGGAGGCCGATGGCACGGCGCTGCAGCCGGTGGGCGAGACGCAAGAAGGAATCCTGAGCGTGAAGTTCAGTGGGGGCGGCTGCCTGAAAGGCGAGATGCTGTGGACGTGCGAAAAAACAGCGGCAGTGCAGTGCGCACAATTGCTGATGTCGGAAGCACCGGATCCGGCAGCGGAATTCAGCGCGACGCATACGGATGGCTACCTGGAATTTCTGCGGCAAGTAGCCGGGGAAGCCGCGATGGCCTGGAAACAAGAGCGAGGGGAGCCGACGGAGATTGTGTACCAGGCTGAAACAGGAGCGAAATTCGAAACGCATTCGACGGCGACGTTCAGCCTGGCGAGCGACAAATGCAAAGAGCTGAAGTTTCGTGTGGACATGGATGCAAGCATGGCGGAGTCGCTGGCGACGAAACCAGAAGCGGCGGAAAACGCGTCCGAGGAGCCTCAAAGTGAGGCGGAAGGGGCTGCTGGAGGAGGGACAACAGGATTGTCGTCCAACCTGGACCTGATTCTGGATGTGCAATTGGATGCGACGATCCGGTTCGGCGAAAGGGAGATGCTCTTGCAGGATGTATTTGGGTTGATGCCGGGTTCGGTAGTGGAGCTGAACCAATTGGTAAGCGAGCCGGCGGAATTGTTGGTGGCGGGCCGGCTGGTGGCCAAGGGGGAAGTGGTGGTGGTGGACGGAAATTTCGGGCTGCGGGTGACGGAAGTGGTGAGCCGGAACCAGCGGGCGGCGATGTTGGAGATTGCTTAAGGACGTGGCCATGATGCAAGAAGAGGCGGAAGAGTTCGAGGTCGCGTGGGACTGGCGGCGCATTCAGGACGCGGGGGAGCAGTTGTGGAAGCGGTGGACGGTGCGATGCGGAGCGCCGGAATGCAAACGAGGAGGGGCGGCGAAGCTGTTGTTGCTGGCGAAGTATTCGGGCGTGCAGTACAACAACCGGTGGTATCACGAAATGGAATGCCTGAGGACGGAGCTGACGGCGCGGCTGAGCGAGATACTGCAGAGCTTCGCGAATCGACACGAGCGGGCGCACCGGCTGCCGTTCGGACTGTTGCTGGTGAACCGCGGAGCGATTTCTTCGCAACAATTAAAAGAGGGATTGCGGCTGCAACGGGAAGCGGGCTACGGGAAGCTAAGTTATTGGCTGGAGCAGATTGTACCCCTGGACGAAGCGGAAGTGACGGCGGCGCTGGGGCAACAGTGGAGTTGCCCGGTGTTCCGGCCGACGGGGCAGAGCTTATTTGTTGCGGCGGAAGGGAACGTGCCATTTCCGATTCTGGCGGCGGCGAAGGCGGTGCCGGTGCACTCGACGCTGGGCGGCAAACAGATGCACATCGCGTTTTCAGAACGCATTGACCACACGATGCTGTACGCGGTGGAAGAGATGTTGGGCTGCCGGACAATTGCGTGTGTTTCGGAAGATTCGATGGTGCGGGAAGCGTTGGAGACATTGCGGCGACGGGACACAGGCACGGAGATTTGTTTTGACACTGTGCGAGACGCCGGAGAAATGGCGGCGACGGTCTGCAGCTACGCGATGCAGATGGAAGCCCGGCGGATCAAGACGGTAAGGGCCGGGGCGTATATCTGGGTGGGATTTTACCGTAAGAATTCCCGGCGAGACCTGTTGTTTCGCGTGGCGGGCGCGGGCGGGGACGTTGCCGCCGCGAGCCGGGAGCGGGGTAAAGGAAATTCGCCTGCTGGCGATAGTCGAAAGGATGGCGTCCCGGACGCCGAGAAACTGGCATGAATGAACCAGTACGAAATGTGAAAGTGCCGGAGCGGCCGAGCGATCTGTTTGGCGAGCTGGCGGAGCGGCGCAAGAAACGGCTGATGGACCTGCTGAGCAAGGGACTGCCGACGTTGCCGGCTTATTTGCTGGACTTGAACGCGCTGCTGAGCAGTCCAACGGTGGATTTGAAAAAAGTGGGGAAAGTGATCCGCACGGATCCCAGCCTGACGGCGCAAGTGCTGCGGCTGTGCAATTCTGCCTTATTCGGATTGCGGCGGCGAGTGCTGAGTATCGAGCAGGCGGCGGTGCTGCTGGGAACGGAGCGGTTGCGGACGCTGATGTTGACGTGTTCGGTGATGCAGTTTGCGGGAAAGACCGTTCCCGTAAAGCAGTTGCTGGGATTCTGGCAGCACAGTTTTCTTTCCGCGTTGTTGAGCGAACGAATCGCGCGGGTGGTGGAATACCCGGAGAAAGAGCAGGCGTACCTGGGCGGGCTGTTGCACGACATCGGTCAACTGCCGCTTTGGATGCTGATCATGGAAGAGAGCGCGAAAGACCGGCCGCTGCCACCGGCCAACTGGGTGGACAACCTGAAACTGGAGCGAGAGTATTTCGGGACAGACCACGGAAAAATTGGGCGGTGGATGGCGGTGGCGTGGAACTTCATGCCGTCATTCATGGATGTGTTCGAACACCATCACGATCCGGAAAATGCGCAGCATGACCCGTACCTGGCGGGAGTGGTCTCCGCGGCGGATCAGTTTCTGCAGAAGCTGGTCCCGCCGGAAGAAGAGACGCAGGGTGGCGAGGCCACAGATGCGAACGCGGCTTCGAATGCGGCGCTGTCCGCGAACACCCATGAACTAGAAGGGCCGGAACAAGAAGGGCCGGGATTCTTGCTGCAATGTTTTCCGCGCCTGACGGAAGAAGAACGCGGGGGATTACTGGAAATGCTGCAGACGGAGTACCTGCATGTTTTGCCTCTGGTGGAGCTGAGCATGGCCGCAATTGCGCCCGAGCAAGCCGGTGGAACAAATTTCCTGGAGGAGCGAAACCGTGGGCAAACTACGAGTACTTATCGTGGATGATTCGTCTGTGATGCGGAAAATCGTGGAACGGTCGTTGCGGCAGGCGGGGCTGGACCTGGGAGAAGTGCTGGAGGCCGGCAACGGTGCGGAGGCGCTGGCCGAAGTGAACAAGGGAAAGTTTGACCTGATCCTAAGCGACATCAACATGCCGGCGATGGACGGACTGGAATTCCTGAAGAACCTCGCGAAGGTGGAATCCGCAAAAGGAACGCCTGTGGTAATGATTACCACGGAGGGAAGCGAAGCGCGCGTGGTGGAAGCGCTTTCGGTGGGAGCGAAGGGATATATCCGCAAGCCGTTCACGCCCGAGCAGGTGAAGGAACGGGTGACGCCCCTGCTGAGAGGTGGACAATGAGCTCGATGCTGGGGAGGCGGGCGGAGACGCAGACGCAACTGGATCCGCATTGGAAAGGAATCCTGGAATGCGCGGCAATTGAAGTTTTCGGAATGATGGCGAATGCGGAATTGCGGGTGCCGGCGGAGCAGCCGGAACAGCCACAAGGAGAGCAGACGGCGATGGTGGGCCTCGCGGGAGCGCTCTGCGGAATGATCACCGTGCGGTGCCGGAAAGAGGCGGCGGTAAAACTGGCGACACAAATGTTGGGAGAGGATGCCAAGTCAAATCCATCGATGGTGGGAGACGCGCTTGGGGAACTTTGCAACATGGTGGCGGGGAATTTCAAGTCGAAGATCACGTCGCTGGCGGACCACTGCATGATGAGCGTGCCAACGGTGATTTGGGGCGAAGATTACGTGATGCAGACGGTGCAGCCGAACTCGGGGTTCCAGTTTGCCCTGGAGTATGAGGGCTTTCCGGTGTGGTTCTCGCTGGTGACGCACACGTAGGTTGCAGTTCGTTTTGAGAGTTGCGGAGTGATCCGGGGAAGGTCGGCCTGGATTTTCAAACTTGCAGATTGGCTGAGTTGAGATCCTTCGAGCCGCAAACTACGCGGCCCTCAGGATGACAGCGGGCGGGTGTGCGTGGGAGTAATGTGAAAGGCGAAAATGGAAATGGAAAATAGAATATGGAAATTCGAAAAGAAAGAAGAAAAATCTAACACAGAGAACACGGAGAAAGAACGGAGCGTTCACAGAGAGAGCGGCCCGCCTTCCGGGGCGCAAAGAACGCGCCTCGGAAGGCGGGCCCTACGGCGTGCGGAAGGGGCAAGGTTTGCCTAGTGCGGGGACGGAGGTGGCAGAGATTGCCGGATTTGTTTGCGGCGTCAAAAATTGCCGCTGAGAGGGCGCTGAAGCATTGAATTGGAAGGAGATATCCGCGTGACAAAATCCTTATTTGGGCACTGCCTTGCAATCTAAGTCCGCGGGAGAACACGAATGGACAGCGGATTCTACTCAACATTCACCGGCTTTTCGACGCGACTGGACGCGCTGGAAGTGGTGGCGAACAATTTGGCGAACGCGAACACCACGGGATACAAGGCGCAGGTTTCGTTTTACCGGGCGATGCCCGCATGGCTGCAGGAGTCACTGACGACGCCACTGAATCAAGTGGTGAACCGGTTTGGAGTGTTGGGCGGAGCGCAACTGGATCTAACACCGGGCAATCTGGAGAAGACGGAGAATCCGACGGACGTGGCGCTACAGGGCGCGGGATTTTTCAACGTGCAGACAAAGGCCGGTGTGCGGTTCACACGGGACGGAAATTTTCAATTGAATGCGAAACGGCAACTGGTGACGGGGACGGGAGACCCGGTGCTGGGCGAGCAGGGGCCGCTGCAGATTCCTTCGGGGCAAATCACGATCAGCGAGGACGGAACAATATCGGTGGACGGCGGCGTGGTGGCGAAGCTGAAAGTGACGGAATTTGTGTCGGCGACGGATTTGAAGCCCGAGGGCAACTCGTATTTCGCGTCGAAGTCGGCGGGAAAGCTTTCGCCGGATCCACGGGTGATGCAGGGGTCGCTGGAGACGTCGAATGCCAACCCGGTGAAGGCGACGGTGTCGCTGATCGAGTTGCAACGGACAGCGCAGATGATGGAGAAGGCGCTGTCGATATTTCACAACGAGTTCAACAAAACGGCTGCGCAGGATTTACCGAGAGATTAATCACGGGATTACCAGGAGAAAAATAAAATGTATCGAGCATTATATACAGCGGCCAGCGGGATGGAGACGCAGCAACTGAACCTGGAAAACGTGGCCAACAACCTGGCCAACGCGAGCACGGCGGGATTCCGCCGTCGTCGGCTGCAATTCCAGGACCTGGTGTACCAGAACCTGGTGATGCCGGGAGCGGCGAGCACGCAGCAGACGACTTTTCCGACCGGGTTGCAGATCGGGTTGGGCGCGCGCACGGCGGCTTCGGAGATTATTCAAGCGCAGGGTGACTTTAATACTACGGGGAATCCGCTGGACCTGACGATTCAGGGGCAGGGATTTTTCCAGGTGCAATTGCCGACGGGCGAGGTGGCGTACACGCGGTCGGGTGCGTTCCACCTGGATTCGACGGGCATCATCGTGAATTCAGATGGAAACCAGCTACAGCCGGCGATCACCATTCCAGCGAGCGCGACGAACATTACGATCGGCACCGACGGTACGGTGAGCGTGACGCTTCCGGGCCAGCAGCAGGCACAGCAGGTAGGCAGCATACAACTGGCAACGTTTCCGAATCCGGGCGGGCTGAACAGCGTGGGAGGGAATTTGTCGCTGGAGACGACGGCGTCGGGCAATCCGATAGTCGGGACGCCAGGCGGCTCCGAAGGGCTGGGCACCATTCTGCAGGGGTCGCTAGAAAATTCGAACGTGGATGTGGTGGGAGAATTTATCCAAATGATTCTGGCGCAGAGGTCGTACGAGGCGAACTCGCGGGTTGTGCATGCCGCGGACCAGATGTTCCAGACGATCAACGGGCTGACGTCGTAAGGACACGGGTATGAGGAATAAAGGGAAATTCGCTGCGTGGCTGCTGCCGCTGATGCTGCTACCGCAATGCGCGGTGGCGGCGAACACTTCAAAGGCGGAAGTGCTGGCAGCGATTCAGACGGCGATGGGATCGCGCGGGTATGCGTTTCCGAAGGGCGTGTGCAGCGAGAAGCTGGAGCTGAACGTGACGATTCCGGAGGGCAGTGGAACCGGGCTGATAGTTGCTTCGATGAAGTTCGACAACGGGCTGGGGCAGGCGCGATTCCTGTTGCGCTCGAGGGGGAATCGGAAGGCGCCGCCGTTTTATGCGTGGTGCACGTTTGCGGGAGCAGGTACGCGGGCGGCAGTTGGAGCCAAAAGCGATGAAACGGTGAGTGGCGGCAGCGGGGAGTCGGCGCTGGGACCAGTGCTGGTGGATGTGCACCGGATGGCAAATTTGTATTTGCACTCGGAGCATAGCGCGACGATGGTGCGAGTTCGGGCGCTGCAGAACGGGCACAAGGATGAGCGGATTCGCGTGAGGTTGCCGTTGCATGGGAAGACGGTGGAGGCGCGTGTGGTGGGAGCGGACGCGCTGGAGGCGACGTTTTAGAAAAAAGCGCCTGTCCGGTAGAGGCATTCGAGACAGTCAAAAAAGCGCCCGCCTCAGAAGGCGGCGGCTACGAAGGCAAGAGGGGCCACCCTTCCTTTGTCAGGGCAAGCACTGAACGTGGCCGCTACGCGAGGAGGATGGGGTGAGAAAAATTCTGGTGATTGCAGCGGTGGCCGTGGCCGGGAGCTTTTTTGCGGCTGCGGGCGAGGCTTTGCCGAAGTGGAAGAAGGACAAAGGGCCACAGACTTCAACCGTTTACGACGACTACATCAAACAGGTGCGCGAAATGAATCCGGCGGCGCCGAATACCACGGGAAGTTTGTGGGTGGACTCGAGTGCGTTGGCGCATATGGCCGGGGATTACAAAGCGAGACAGCCGGGGGACCTGGTAACAATTCACCTGGTGGACAATTTCACGGCGGGAACGAATGGGGAGAACAAACAATCGCGGCAGTTTTCGCTGCTCTCGGCGGTTTCGGGGCTGTTTGGAGCTTTAGGGACCAACAACCGGATGCAGAATCTGGCGAACGTGAACTCGAGCCATAGTCTGGACGGCAAGGGGCAGTCGTCGATGAGTTCGAACGTCACATTGAATCTGGCGGCGCAAGTGATGGAAACGCTGCCGAACGGGGTGCTGGTGGTGCAGGCGGCGAGGGATATCACGCTGGGGAACGACCGGCAGACGGTCTTTGTGCGGGGATTGGTGCGGCCGGGGGACCTGGCGCCGGATAATTCGGTGACGTCGACGCTGGTGTCTGATTTGCAGGTGGAGATCAAGGGCAAGGGTGCGGTGGCGGATGCGTCGCGGCAGCCGAATTTTATTGTGAATGCGCTGGTGAAGTTGTTGTCGTTTTAGGAGAAAGAAAAATCAAAGCAGAGTTCGCTGAGAGCGCAGAGTTCGCAGAGAAGAGTAGATCAGGAGAAATCCATTGTTCAGGAAAATCACGGCGGTGATTTTGGCGGGGGCGGCGGGAATGATGTCCGCGGGGACGTTCGCCGCGGATGAGCCGACGGCGCCGGTTACCCATTTGGCGCGGTTGAAGGATATCAGCAATTTTGAGGGGATACGCGACAACCAGTTGATCGGCTATGGGCTCGTGGTGGGCTTGAACGGGACGGGCGACAAGCAGCAGACGATTTTTTCGGTGCAGACGCTGGGGAATATGCTGCAGCGGATGGGCATCAGCATCCAGGGCCAGATTTCGACGATTCAGGTGCGGAATATCGCGGCAGTGTTCGTGACGGCTACGTTGCCGCCGTTTGCGCGGCCGGGGATGAAGATTGACGTGACGATTTCATCGATTGGCGATGCGAAGAGCCTTTCTGGGGGAACGCTGTTAATGACGCCGCTGTCGGCGGCAGATGGAAAAATTTATGCGGCGGCGCAGGGGCCGCTGGTGATCGGCGGCTACAGCGCGGGACCGGCATCGAATGCGAAGGTGGTGAACCATCCGACGGTGGGGCGGATACCGGATGGAGCGCTGGTGGAGCGGGACGCTTCGCTGGACCTGACACAAATGAAGATGGTGGAAGTGCTTTTGCGCGACGCGGATTTTGAGACGGCGGAAGAGACCGCGGCGGTGATCAACGAGAAGCTGGGAGGAAATCTGGCGCGGGTGGTGAACAGCCGGAGGATTGAAATTGCGGATCTGCAGGCGGCGGGAGGGGAATTACCCGCACTGCTGGCAAAGATCGGGGAATTGCCGGTGCATACGAAGCCGGCGGCGAAAGTGGTGGTCAACGAGAGAACGGGGACGGTGGTGATGGGCGGAAACGTAACCATCAGCGCTTGCGCGATATTGCATGGGAATCTGTCGATCCAGGTCACGACAGATTTCAAGGTGTCGCAGCCGGAGCCATTCTCGAAGAACGGCGATACGAAGGTGGTTCCGCAGACAACGGTGCAGACGACGGAGTCGCCGGTGCAGGTGGTGCAGTTGAGGGAAGGCGCGACGGTGGAAGAGCTGGTGCGTGGGCTGCAGACAATGGGAGCGACGGCGCGAGACGTGGTGGCGATACTGCAGGGGATCAAACAGGCCGGGGCGTTGAACGCCGATCTGGAGGTTTTGTGAGTGGAATGGCGGGAATCGATTTGGGCCAGGAGGCAGGTGCGGCACAGAAGCCGGAGGCGACCCCGACGGCTGGGACGGAGTCTGCCGCGAAGAAGCTTTCGCCGGTGCAGGAGGCGAAGCTGAAGAAGGCCGGGGCGGAGTTCGAATCGATAATGCTTTCCACATTTTGGAAATCGATGAAAGGGAGTTTTGGGGACGAGGACGAGGATTCGACTGACCCGGCGCATGACACGCTGGAGGATATGGGGATCCAGGCGATGTCCACAGCAGTGGGAAGAGCGGGTGGATTGGGCTTGAGCAAGTTGATTCTAAGGCACTTAGACCCGGGAATGGGGCCGCAGCTGGTTGGCCAAGGGCAACTGAGAATTAAACCATTGAGGAGTTCTGCCGATAAGGAACAGTGAGGTGCCAAGACAAGGGCCCTGGGGAATTAAAGTTTTCTCAGTTTTTATCGATCGGTACTTCAAAGGCAGGGAGAATCTATTGGTTCTCTCGTAACGAGAAGGCAAGGAGTTGGTTATGAAAATCGACCCCAAACTACCGGCGAACGGCGAACTGCAGAGCGACCGGGTAAAGAATTCGGCGGGTGCCGGAGTGCCGGCACAGGGCCAAGCCAAGAGTGCAGGCACGACCGCAGCCAAGACAGAGGATACATTCCAACCCTCGGGGCGTGGAGCGGAAGTGCAGAAACTGGCGGCGCAGGCGGCAACGTTGCCGGATGTGCGAGCGGAAAAGGTTGCGCCGCTGCAGGCGAAGGTGGAAAGCGGCCTGTACAACCCGGACAGCAAGAGAGTGGCCGACGCCCTGATCGCGGATGAGAGCGGCAAAGCCTCGAAGAGGTAATTAGGAAAGCGGCGGGGTGGCGTGATGAACGGGATGGGACCAGCACCGACAGCGCGATTGGAGCCGGTTCGATCCGAGGACCGGGAGCAGCAAGGGAAGCAGCAGCGAAAGGAGAATCGCGAGGCGCACGAAAAGAAGATTCCCGGGAATGTTGAAGAAGATCGCGTGGAAGTGGCGACGGCGGAGCCGGAACAGCACGAACTGGATGAGCGAGCTTAGGCGATGAGCCCAGAGAAACCAACCTACCGGGGACTATTGGAGCAGGAGATTGGCCTATTGGATGGGCTTGCGGCCGCACTGACGGCGGCGAAAGCGGCAATCGTTTCCTGCAAGATCGAAGAACTAGAGGAGAGCACGCTGATCCAACAGCATTTATGCGCGCAGTTGGAGACGGCTCACGCGGAAATGCGCCGCGTGTCGCCCCAGGCAGCAGGCGAGGGGCATGAAGAGGAAAAGGTTGCGGAACTGCGCGCGAGGTGGCAAAAGGGGCAAGCGATATTGCAGCAACTGAACAAGGAAGTGCAGGGGGTGCTGTGGCGTTCCCAGAAAACGGTGAATGCGCTGGTGAATGCATTCCGCATGCTTGAAGGCAG